>Ga0102943_1001184_pt1 | contig 16561 bp, 17 predicted proteins | sample SalPonC_black_MG_FD_78174 | JGI IMG/M metagenome (GOLD analysis project Ga0102943, IMG submission 78174) | Salt pond soil microbial communities from South San Francisco under conditions of wetland restoration - Salt Pond MetaG... | ecosystem: Environmental > Aquatic > Marine > Intertidal zone >...
ACAATGGCACCGTTGATCCGGCCGGTATCAAAGAGGTGGAGGAGAATTGCCGTAACCACACCGCCGTCAGTGCCGTTGTTTTGGACCTTCTCATCTGCCGCCTGGGAGATGGACAGGCTGATCTGGCGCCCAAAAGGGGCTGTCCAGTCGGCATTCTCCTTGATGGCCTGGTCAAGTTCCTGGGTCTCCGGGCAGATCATGTAGCACAGGCCGCAGTCAAGGCAGTTTTCGATTTTGCGGAACCTGGGCTTGCCGGTATCATCCATTTCAAGGGCCCCAAGATTGATGGATGAGCAAAAGGTGACACACCCTCCGCAGTGATGGCATCTGCCCGTTTTCTGAACGTCCTGGATGAGGTTGAAGAAAGTTTTGTTCATGCGCCCTCCTTTACGGTTGTATTGCCCATATATCAATCGATTCTACGGTGGTACCGAGAAGCATTCAACAACACTCAGATCAGAAAGAAGACAGAGAGATTCAGTTCAGTATGTACAGTGTAAACCAGAAAAAGATCTTTTGTAAATGCTAATTTCCAGGTGCAGGGTTTATTTCGCAGCGGGCATTGACATTTCCATGAAATACACAATAAGTCAGGAAAATCTTATTTTTGATGACAGGAGAAGGGATGCAGGTTGATCTGATTTTCGAACAAAAGGACGCCCTGGGCCAGATGCTCTTGGATTACCTGGCCGGAGATCACAGGGCCTGTGTGGATGTGATCTCGTCTGTCCTGGACATGGACAGGATGGCTGGCAGTACCATGTTCCGGTCCCTGGACCGGATGGCGGACATGGAAAGGCTGGGCCTGGACTGCTGCAAGGGAAAGGTGCTGGATGTGGGGGCGGGCAGCGGCTGCCACAGCCTGGTGCTCCAGGACCGGGGCCTGGATGTCACGGCCATGGACATTTCCCCGGGCTGTGTGGCGGTGATGGCGGCCCAGGGGGTGAAAACGGTCCGGCATGACAGTCTTTTCAGCCACAAGGATACCGGCTACGATACCCTGCTCATGCTCATGAACGGCATGGGCATCTGCGGCACCATTGAGGGGTTGAACTATTTTTTTCAACATATCCAAAGCCTTGTGGCCCCGGGCGGTCAGATCATTGCCGATTCCACAGATATCAGCCAGGCCTTTACCTGCCTGCCCCTGGCAGGCAATGACCCTGATGCCCCCTATTACGGGGAAACCCGGTTTTCCATGTCATACAAAGATGTGGCAGGAGACCCGTTTGACTGGCTGTATATTGATTTTGCCACCCTGTCGTTCTACGCGGAATTTCACGGGTGGCGGTGCCAGAAGATCTTTGGCGGAAAGGACGGGAAATATCTGGCCCGGATCTATTGAGTCCCGGGTCTTGATCCTGTTTGCCGGATGGTAGTATAATAGGCATGATATTCAAGAGGAGGAAACCCATGCCTGCTTTTACCGAGATCAAGGAAAAATTTGAAGTTCAGGCCTATGCCAAGGCCGGCAAGATGGACCGCAAAAAACACCTGCCCTTTTCCGGCTCTCCCCGGAAACACCCCCAGGATCCCGGCCGGATCATCCTGGTGGCAGATCCCTTTACCCCCGGCACCTTTTACTATGAGTTCCGGGTCGAGGATATCGGGTTTGCCGAGGAATTGCCCAGCATTTCCAACCTGGAGGGAGAGTCCGTGCCCATGGCTCGGATCTGGGTCCGCAAAAAAAGTGTGGGCATCCGGTCCATCCCCTTTCTGGTAGAGGATCTTTCCCAAATGGTTTAACCTGGAATCATTGTTCTGGATATGTGGGGTTTAGGCCAGAAGCCCTCTGATAAACGGGGCCGTGGCATCCACCCCCTTGTCTTCTACCTCCCGGATGGTCTGGGACCCGACCACGGCGATATCTGCAATTTTTCTTAAGAAGTCGATGTCTGCCTTTTCCTTTACCCCGAATCCCACGGCCAGGGGAAGGTCTGTGGCCTTGCGGCACCGGCCCAGGTAGGTGGCCAGGTCCTGGGAAAAGTCCGTGGTTTTGCCGGTGACCCCTTTTCTGGCCAAACAATAGATAAAGCCGGAGGAGACCTCGTGGATGCGGGCCATGCGCTGGTCCGGGGTCTCTGGTGAGAAGATGTAGATGGGATCAAGTGTGTTGGCTGCCATGGCGGACAGATAATCTTTGGCCTCTTCCGGGGGCAGGTCCGGGACAATGGCCCCTTTTATGCCTATGTGTTTCATCTTTGCGGCAAAGGCGTGCATCCCGAATTTATACAGGATATTGGCATAGCTCATGAACAAAAAGGGGATGTTGAATTCCTGGGTCACTTTCCTGGCAAAGTCCAGGCATGTTTCAACAGTGGCCCCGGCATCCAGGGCCTTCTGGTTGGCCTTGAGAATGACCGGGCCGTCTGCCATGGGTTCGGAAAAGGGGATCTGAAGTTCCATGAGATCCACTCCGGCGGCCACCATCTGGCGGACGATCTCGTAGGAGGCCTCAAAGGAAGGGTATCCCATGACAATATGGGTCATGAGCAGGATGTCTTTTTCCTGCAACCGCTGCTTTATATAGGTTTCAAGGGACTTAGTCATCTGTATACTCTCCTGCTTTGCTGCGGATAAATTGTCTCCACTTGGGATCGCCAATGGCATCGGCTACGGTGAATATGTCCTTGTCTCCCCGGCCGGACTGGTTGATGATGATAATCTGGTCCGCTGACATCCTGGGCGCCTCTTTGAAGGCGCCGGCAAAGGCATGGGCCGATTCCAGGGCCGGAATGATGCCTTCTTTTGTCATGGTCAGTTTTAAGGCCTCAATGACCTCGTCGTCCGTGGCAAATTCAAACCGGGCGGTTTTTTCGTCGTGCATCTGGGCCAGGATGGGGGAGACCCCTACGTAATCCAGGCCGGCGGAGATGGAGTGGGTTTCTTTCATCTGGCCGTCAATGTCCTGAAGAAAGTAAGTCTTGTAGCCCTGGGCAATGCCCGGGCTGGCATCGTCTGCACAAAGCCGTGAGGCGTGGCGACCGGAATCAATACCTTTGCCGCCGGCTTCCACGCCCACAAGTTCGACAGGGTCATCCATGAAGCCCTTGAACAGCCCCATGGCGTTGGATCCGCCGCCCACGCATGCAAATACCCGGTCCGGCAGGCACCCTTCAGCCTCTAGGATCTGTTTTCTGGCCTCCTGGCCCACAATGGACTGGAACCAGGACACCATCTCTGGAAAGGGATGGGGGCCGCAGGCCGTTCCAAGGACGTAGTGGGTGGTGTCCATGTGGGTCACCCAGTCCCGGAAGGCCTCGTTGATGGCGTCCTTGAGAATCCGGGTGCCGTCGGTGACCGGTACCACGGTGGCCCCGAGCTGCTCCATCCAGAAGACGTTGGGCCGCTGGCGCAGCACATCCACCTCTCCCATGTAAATGGTGCAGTCAAAACCAAACTTGGCGGCCATGGTGGCGGTGGCCACCCCGTGCTGGCCGGCCCCGGTTTCGGCGATCACCCGTTTTTTACCCATGCGCTTGACTAAAAGTCCCTGGCCCATGACGTTGTTGGCCTTGTGGGCGCCGGTATGGTTAAGATCCTCTCTTTTGATATAGATTTTTGCCCCGCCAAAGTGTCGGGTCAGGTTTTCGGCAAAGGTCAGGGGGGTGGGCCGGCACGAGTAGGAGGACATCAGTTGTGCATACGCCTCCCAGAAATCTGGGTCAGCCTTGATCTCCTGGAAGTGGCGGTCCAGCTCTTCAAAGGTGGCCACCAGAATTTCCGGTAAAAATGCCCCGCCAAAGGGGCCGTAATATCCGCGGTGTTTCATAAGACGATCTCCTTGCCTGCTGTTATTCTGCAGGGTTATGGTCTATCCGCTGCCAATATGGTCTGGGAAAAGGCAAACCGGTCGGTCAGGCAGAAAAGGGTCGAGAAAATGGCGCCCGGGGCATCGGAGAAGTTCAGTTCCCGCCGGACCACCAGGATTTCGGTTTTAGGGGAAATGCCCAGGATTTTGGCCCTGGCCGCGCCGGGCAGCTCTATCTTGAATTGCTGGGTGCCGGTTTCCGGGGTCAGGTAGTACTGCTCGGAAACCACCTGGGCCAGGGATTTGTCGGTCAGGTCCACGCCGTCAATGCCGGTGAACAGGTCCGGATCCAGGAAAATTTCCTCCAGAAGCACCGGGGCCTCATCCACCAGGGTGAGGCGGGACATGGAAAAGGCTGTGCCCCCGTGAAAGGGGTTGGTCACATCCTGGGTCACCGGTGCTTTGTCCATGGGAAAGAGGATCCGGGTCTTTGTGGAGATACCCTGGGTTGAAAAGGCCTGGGAGGTCCCGGCCAGGGAAAAAAGATCCACCCGGGGCGAGGGTTTTTTCACAAAGGTGCCAGCCCCCCGGCGCCGCTGGATCAGCCCCTTGTTCACCAGCAGGTTCATGGCCTGGCGCACCGTGGGCCGGCCGATATTGTACTGCCTGGCCAGGCTGATTTCCGAGGGAATCATCTCTCCGGGGCCGTATACGCCGGACCGGATCCGGTCCTGGAGAATTTCAGCCAGTTGATGGTATAAGGGGATGGGAGAATTGGGATTCAGCATAGGGCCTCCATGGGTTAATGAGTGGAGGATAAATCTTATTTGTTAAGTTGTCAAGACATTTGATCTGGCTTTGGAGAAGAAGCTGGCCTGAAACAAACGTCCCGGACAGAGAACTGCCCGGGACGGGATAGAATTTTGATGGTGTTTTAGGGCACGAGCACCCTTTAGGGCACAAGCACCTTTTCCAGCTTTTCCACCAGAAAATCCATCTCCTGGTCATTGATGATCAGGGGCGGAGAAATGCGGATGGTGTGGCCGTGGCTGTCGTTGACCACCACGCCGTGATCCAGAAGTTTGTGGCAGAACTCCATGGCATTGCCGTCGTTGACTTCAATGCCGATAAACAATCCCAGGCCCCGGACTTCCTTGACATGGGGGGAGCGCTTGGCGATTTCTTCAATCCGGGGCTTGAGAGCCTTTCCCTTGGCAGCGGACTGTTCGGCCAGTTTTTCCTCTTCCAAGACCTTGAGGGCAGCGGTGCCGGCCACACAGGCCAGGGGATAGCCGCCAAAGGTGGAGCCGTCAGAGCCTTTGGAAAAGATCATGTCCATGATGCGGGCGTTGGTAATGAATACGGACAGAGGAACAAGTCCGCCGGACAGGGCCTTGCCCAGAATCACGCCGTCGGGCACAATGTTTTCGTGCTCAAAGCAGAAGCGTTTCCCGGTCCGGCCCAGGCCCACCTGGATTTCGTCACAGACCAAAAACAGATCCTTCTGGTCAGACAATTCCCGCAGCCCTTTTAAAAATCCCTTGGGGGGATGAAGCATGCCGCCCTCGCCCTGGAGGGGTTCCACCAGGATCCCGCAGGTATTGGGGGTGATGGCCTGTTCAACGGCCTTGATATCCCCAAAGGGCACAGATACAAATCCCGGGGTCAGGGGCCCGAACCCTTTGCTGTTCTTTTTGCTGGAAGAGAAAGAGACCACAGACAGGGTCCGGCCGTGGAAGTTGTTGTTAAAGACGATGATCTCCTGGTTGCCGTCAGGAATGCCCTTTTGTTTGAAGCCATAGTAGCGCATGGCTTTGATGGCGGTTTCAACGGATTCCACCCCGCCGTTTTTGGGCAGGACCTTGTTGCCGTGGTTGCCGAATCTTGGCCCCATCTGGGGGGCGAACCGGCCGGCTTCAGACAGGAAGATCCCCAAAGGATCGGTAAAGACCACGTTGGAGATTACTGAGGCATAGTTGCCCATGAGGGCCTCCATGACCGCCTTGGTGATGGTGGGATGGTGGTGGCCGGGGTTGGCCGCAGAGTATGCGGCCAGGCAGTCCAGGTATTTCTTGCCTTTGTCATCGGTGAGCCAGCAGCCCTTGGCGTGGCGGACCACCAGGTTGATGCGCTCGTAGTGGTGGGCCCCGAAATCTTTTTCAAGACCGAAGATATGCGTATCCGGCTCATTGGAGAATCCGTCAAACTCGTGAATTTTTCTCATGCTTGTCATTTTTCACCTCCTTTATGTGTCCTGTTTGATAAGTTGATAAATTTTTTTTTCCCTGTTGTTCAGCGGTTGGTTCCGATCCAGGGTCTTTTCTAGAAAACAGTGGTAGAAGTCGTGGCGGAGGCTGTCCCGGTTGGCAATAATGAACCATTGGTTCCGGGTCCAGTTGATGGGGGAGTCATCTTCATTTCCGACTTCAAAGATCCCGACCAGGGCCTCTTTTTTGTCTGTGATGATATCAAAGGATCTGCCCCCGATCTGGGCGATGAGGTCTTCTCTGCCCGGATGGGTGACCTGGACATCAACCCTTTGGGGGCTATTGCCCATGGCAATGTAGCGGATGCATACCCCCCGGGCCTCTGCCGCTGCAAGCTGCTTGCCCAGTCTCTGGTCTGCCTCGGGAAAGAGGCGGGCGTATATCTCTTGTTGGGCCCCCAGGATCATGTCGTGTGCCTTGGCCATGACATTGTCATAACCGGTCAGGGTCCAGACATATTCAAAATCCTGCTTCTGGGAGGCCTTGGCAATTTCTCTTTCAAGGGATTGTATGTTGGCGTTAAATGACCTTTTCAGCCGTCGGATCAATTCATCCGACGGCAGGGGGGCATACTGGCCGGGCGCCACCTCAATGACATACCCCTTGGCTGTCAGGTTTCGCAGCACATCGTAAATTCTGGACCGGGCAATGCCCGAAAGCTTGCTCAGCTGAGATCCGTTCATAGGGTGACTGGCCACAAGGCTCATATAGCAGGCAGCTTCATATTGGGAAAAGCCCAAGTCTTTTAGTCGAGAGTGGTCTTCCATAGGTCCTCATCTTATGTTGCTACTATAATAGCAACATATGGTGAGAGGCTCTGATTTGTCAAGTCAGATTTTGATTGGGTGGTTTTATTTCCAAACCAGCGCTTGACCGTCCCGGGGGGCTGCTGTACCATTCTATGCTTTTATTATCGGGTAATCTGACCTGGCTGGCCAGAGCTGCCCAAGAAAGGGAGCAGGATGCCCCAGTTTATTTTAATCTTCATCAATGTCGTCACCCCGGTGTTTGTTGTGGTGGCCCTGGCCTATGTCCTGGGCCCCCGGCTGGGCGTTCAGTACCGCTCCCTGTCCCGCACCGCCTATTATCTTCTGATCCCGGCGTTTATCTTTAACGTCCTCAGCCAGGTGCGTGTCGATCTTGCCACGGCCGGGCAGATGGTTGCCGGTGTTTCGGTGGTTTATATTGCCACAGGATTTCTGGGCCTTTTGACGGCCCGCCTCATGGGGTATGGCCGGGAGCTGGCCGTGGCATTTTTCATGACCTGTGTGTTCGGAAATGTGGGGAATTTTGGCCTGGCACTGACACAGTTTCGTTTGGGGCAAGGGGCCATGGAAAGTGCAACCATCTATATGGTGACCGTGAATACCGTCTCCTTCATGGCTTGTGTTTTGGCTGCGGCCTGGGTTCGTAAGGGAGGCTTTTCAGCCGTGACCACCCTGTTTAAAACCCCGGGGGTGGTGGTGGTGCCCATTGCCCTGTTTTTTCCCCTGACAGATACCCTGCCGCCGGTGATGGTCCAGCGGGTCTGCGGCCTTATGGGGGATGCCATGATACCCTTGATGCTTCTGGTGTTAGGGCTCCAGCTTAGGGAGGCCGGCCACCTGGAATGGGGGCGCCCGGTCATGGCCGCCTGTTTGGTCCGGCTGGCCGCAGGTCCCTTGCTGGCCTTTGCCCTGATTCCCCTGGTCGGATTGACCGGGGCCCCGGCCTCGGCAGGGATCCTACAGGCCTCTATGCCGCCGGCGGTGCTCACCGCAGTCATTGCCTTGGAGCATGATGTGGCGCCCACCTTTGTGATCTCCGTGGTCTTTGCCGGGACCCTGGTCAGCCTTGTCAGCCTGACTGCTGTCATGGTTTTGCTGTAGGTTTTGTATTCTTGAACACCAGCATTGACAATTTCGGGGCAGATGTGCATAGTGATTACTTAAATTAAAAGATGTCTAGGATCCAAAAGATAAAGGAGTGACGATAATGGCGGGTTTAAACAAGGTAATGCTCATCGGCAACCTGGGACGGGACCCTGAAATCAGGTATACCCAGAGTGGTACGGCCGTGGTGAATTTTTCCATTGCCACCAGCGAACAATGGAATGACCGGAATACAGGTGAACGCCAGGAGCGGACCGAATGGCACCGCATTGTGGTGTTTGGCAAGCAGGCCGAGATCTGCGAGAAATACCTGTCCAAGGGCAGCTCTATTTATATTGAAGGGCGCCTTCAGACCCGGAGCTGGGAAAAAGAGGGCCAGACCCAGTATACCACCGAAATTGTCGCTTCCAACTTCCAGTTCCTCGGGGGCCGGGGCGGCAAAGACCAGGGCGGTGGCGGATACGGCAGCCAGGGCGGCGGCGGGTATCAGAACCGGGGCCAGGGTCCCGGGCAAGGCGGGCAAGGGCCTGGCCAGGCACCTGGGCAAAGCCCCAACGCAAACAATTACCAGGGACACGCCAGTCCGGGCATGACCGGCGGACCAGATGCCATTCCGGATGACGATATTCCTTTCTAGACAGCAGGGTCATTTTTCAGTTTGAAAACGGCGCGGGAGCCATGGGTTCTTGCGCCTTTTTTTATTTTGCCGGGTATCGTTTTCGCCATTTTTTAGGGCTGACATAGGCCTTTCCCAGTGACCAGATGCCAACCTTGCTTTGCCGGGCCTGTTTTTGTGCCGCCTGAAACCTGAGGCTTTCCAGGGATCGGGGCAGCCGCCCCTGGTATACCTCTGCCATGCCCTGCCTGACCAGGGTCAGGTTGATGTTTTCCCCGCGAAAAAAGACTTCGGCCAGGATCCGGTTATATCCGCCGATGCCATGCTGTTTCAGGATGACGGATTTTCCTAAAATTCGGTTGACCAGGACCTGTTTGGCCTCCCTGGCAAAGGGCTGCTCCGGCCGTTTGCCCCAGCGGGATTCCGGACAGTCAATGCCGGCCAGCCTGACCTTGAAGGCCAGGTCCTCTCCCGTCACCTGGATCGTGTCTCCGTCATATATGTTGATGACCCGACATGAAAATCCCCGGGGCAGGGAGATGGGCTGTTCCTCAAGGCGGGTGATCATCCCCTTTTTAGGCGGAGAGACATTGGAGTAATGACGGATGCCCTGTTCGTCGGTCCACATATAAAGATCGCCAAGGATTATAGAGGGGAAAAACACAACAACTGCCAGAATCAGGACGGTACCAATGAAAAATGATGGTTTATCCATGGCCATGCCTTTGGCCGGACAAAAATGATGCTGAAATCGTTTGGGAGCAGGGAAGCCGGCCTGTTGGTAAAAAGTATAGAGCAAAGGCTTTTTCATGACAATAGGGGCAGGCAAAACAATTGCTAGGCCTTGACCATAATCAAAGCATGCCCCAAACCCAGGCAGATCTTAAGCGCTGTCAGCCTCCAGGCGCAAGGCCAGACCGGTCCAATGCTTGTGGGTATTTTCCCAGAAAAGAAAAAATCCAAGTTTACGATAAACGGCCAAAAGGTCGATTTTTTCCCAGTCCCGCAAACCGGACAGCACCAGAAATCCCCCGGGGACAAGGCTTGTCTTGAACAGGGAAGCCAGCTGCTTGAGGGTGGGGGGTCTGAGGTTGGCGCAGATCAGTGTCATGGGCGGATTCTGGGGGGACATATAATCATCAATGACCAAGATTTGACTGTTAAGGCCGCTGGCTGCTGCATTCTGCCGGGCTTCGCTGACCGCATTGGGGTCAATGTCCCAGGCCGTGCAGGTGTCCATGCCGGCCAGGCAGGCGGCAATGGCCAGGACACCAGAGCCTGTGCCCACATCTCCTGCGGTGTTTCCCGGAAAAGAACCTGAAAAAGGGCTGGTAAAAAACAGGTGGTCCAGTGCTTCCAGGCAGAGCCTGGTGGTGGGATGGTGGCCGGAGCCAAAGGAGATGCCCTGGTGGATGGAGATGGTCAGGGCCCCCGGGCCGGCGGGATTTTTTATTCCAGGCGGCGCAATGTAAAACCGGTCCGTGATCCGGACCGGCTTTAAAAAGTACTCCATGACATAGGTGGCGCCGTACAGGGACTGGTAGGCAACCTTTTGCCGGTTGACCAGGCCGGTTAATATTTTTCTGGCCCGGGACCGGGTAATGCCCAGATGATCTGATATTTTTCTGATATAGGCACTGGCGGTCAGGTTTTCCTGTGATTCGGCCAGGAGGGCAACCAGGTCATCCGGGTTAAAGGGATCCATGCCCCTCTTTTTTGAGCAGTTCCGTATACCAGGCTGCAAAGGCGTACATTCCCAGGACCTTTTCCTCGTCATTGATGATGCCCAGGCACATTTCAAGGGCGCCCTGGGCATAGGAGTTGGAGTACTCTTCATGGGGAATGGCAGAGAGAAACTCCCGGATCAGCTGCTGGGAGGTTCGCTGGGTCCTGTCCTTTCGAATGTCAATGGGATCTTTGGGTTCCTGGAAGGGGTCCCATCTGTCATACCCCTTTTTCATGATCTGTTTCTGACCCCGTTTGCCCATGGCATCAAAGATGGCCTTTTTTCTGGATTCGATTTCCGATTTGCTGAATGTTGTCTCAGCCATTTTTCTTGACTCCAAGGTAATCTTCGTTAAAACTGGTGACCATGGCCATGGAGACCGGTATCAGCAGCTCGTGCATCCGGATTTTTTCAGAGTTGATGTCCTTGACCAGTTCTGCGGATAAAAGCTGGAGCTGGGTATAGATCTTGTCCATGTTCAAAGTGGGATAGGCCTTGCCCTGGACAAAGTTGGTCCGGCCGCAGATATGGCTGGCCCCGGCCGTGGAGGTGGGCATACCGTAGACCCGGCAGGTGATGGGACGATAATCGTACATCAGGCAGAGATCATCTTTTCCCAGCAGGGGACAGCGGACCCGCTCCTGGGACATGTGCCCAACGACATCCAGCTGTTTTGATCCTTCCTTGACCTTTTTATAGGCATCCCGTTTCATTTTTGCCAGGGCCCGGTCGGTCTTGTCGGCCACGGCGACCAGCTCGGCTTTTTCCTTGCCGGAAAAAGCCTGGTTGAACCGGTGGTTGATGTATAATGCTTCGATAAGGGTGAGGTCGAAAATGGCATAGCAGCAGTCCGAGCATTTTTCCCTGCAGAAAACCTCTTGGGGAAACTCCTGCTTCACCCGTTCAAAAAGCTGGTCCACCATGTGAACAATGGCCTCGTACTTGACAAAATGTTTTTCTAAATCTAACGCCATGGGTATTCCTTTTATTTTCCTATGCAGAAGTTGTTAAAAATGGCATCCAATATATCTATAGAGGCGGTTTCCCCGGTAATTGTTCCAAGGGCCTCAATGCTGTTTCTAACATCCAGGGCCAGGGTTTCTTCCTCCTGGCCGGCAGAGAGGCCCGAGCGAACCGCTTCCAGATGGCTCAGGGCCAGGCTTAATGCGTTTTTATGCCTCAGGTTGGGCACCACAGCATCCTTGTCCAGGTCCAGGTTCCGGATGCAGGTGTCCGCAAGTTTTTGTTTAAGCATGGTGATGCCCTGGTTCATTAGGGCGGAGATCTTTACCGTGGGAATTTCGGCCAGATCCTCTGGCAGCCCGGGCACTGCGGCGTTTTGGGCCAGATCCATCTTGTTGATGACAAACAGGACCCTTTTGGAAGGATCCGGCACAACCTTGGAAAAGGCCTTCCGGGAAAAGGGTTTCCCAGGTTCGGTCATATACAGGATGATGTCTGAGGCCGTAATATGGTCCCTGGCCTTTTCAATGCCGATGATTTCCACCAGGTCGTCTGTCTGGTGGATGCCGGCGGTATCCACCATGACAAAGGGAATACCCTCGATATTCATGTCCTCTTCAATGGGGTCCCTTGTGGTGCCGGGTACCGGGGTGATGATGGCGCGCTCCTTGCCCAGCAACCGGTTCATGAGGCTGGATTTGCCTACGTTGGGCTCACCTGCAATGGCCACCCTGATGCCGTTTTTGAGAAAACAGGCATCCTCGTGCTGCTGGATGAGCAGGCGGCAATTGTCCAGAACCAGGTCCAGGTTGGCCAGGTCTTCTCCGGAAACGCAGAACGCGTCCACATCATCGGGAAAATCAATGGCCGCCTCCAGGCGGGAGAGAAGCTCAGTGAGAATGTCTTGCATCTCCTGAATCTCTTCACCCAGAACCCCCAGGTTCTGGGTGGCGGCAAACTTCAGGGAGGAGGCGGACCGGGCATTGATGATGTCTGCCACGGCTTCTGCCTGGGTCAGATCGATGCGGCCGTTTAAAAAGGCCCGTTTGGTGAATTCCCCGGGTTCGGCAGCCCGGGCCCCGAGGCCGAACAAAAGATCCAAAATTCGCCTCAGCACCATGGCCCCGGCGTGGGCCTGGATTTCCACCACATCCTCTGCCGTATAGGACCGTGGCCCTTTCATGGGGATGACCAATACTTCATCCACCACATCCGGGCCGTCCATGATGTATCCGTGGATCACCTTTCGGTCAGCGTCAGGCAGATGTATTGGTCTTCTCGGTTCGGGCGCGGTCCGGTCCAGCCCCCCTGACATCAGCTTGCCGGCAATGTCAAAGGCTGCAGGGCCGGATAAGCGGATGACGCCGATTCCGCCGCTGCCGTAAGGCGTGGCTATTGCGGCAATTGTATCTGTCATGTATCGTTTCGTTTAGACCGTCTTTTTCCCCGGCTGGCGCTCCGCTTTTTAGGAAAGATGACCAGGCGGCGGTAATATCCGTCCCCCATGCTCTGGGTTCTGACCTGGCTGTCGTCTTTCAGGGCCAGGTGGACAATGCGCCGGTCCTGGGCGCTCATCTGGTTGATGGTGGCAGGGCGGCCGGTTTTCTTGGCCTTTTCCGCCATCTTAAAGGCCAGCTGACGCAGGTTGGTCTTGCGGGTTTCCATATACCCTTCAATATCCACCTTTACCCGGACCCGGGCCTCGCTCTGGCGGTTGATGATCTTGTCCACCAGAAACTGCATGGCATCCAGGGTCTGACCCTTTCTGCCGATGAGGATGCCCGCATTTCCGCCGGTGATCTGAAGGGTGAGCCGGTCCTCTTCAGTGATGGCTTCGATCTGGGCATCATCGGTGATCAGGTCGGCCATTTTCTTGAGGGCTTCAACCCCGAGGTCTATGGACGCCTGGGAGACCGGTACGGGCGGGGGCCCTTCGGGTTCGGGTTCGGCTTCCGCTTCGCTCTCTTTCCCTTCTGCGATTTCGGGGTCACCCTGTCGTTCTCCAGTGGTGTCCCTGGCGGCGGGGGTGCTGTCCCAGCGGCCGGCATCTTCCTGATCATCCTCTTCCGGGTCTTCCGGGGCTTCGGCCTGGCTAGGGGCGGCTTTTTCCTGGGCCTGTTTCTTGGGAGGGGGCTCTGTGCCAAAGGCCTCGTCCACAATGGAGTGGATGCCTTTCATTTCTTCTGCGGAAGTCTTGTTTTTACCTGATTTGGGCAGACTGACTTTTATTTTGGCGTGTTTGCGCCCGACAATACCGAAGATACCGGAGGTTCCTGCTGAAACAACCTCATACTTAAGGTCGTTTTTGGAAATGCCCAGAGTTGAACAGGCAGTTTTGACAGCTGTATCAACGTTTTTTCCGGTAAATTCCTGGGTTTTTTTCATATGGCCTCCTTAGGCAAATTTCTTCTGGGTGTAAAACTGCTGGCCCATGGAAATGATGTTGTTGACGAACATGTAAAGGACCAGGCCGGCCGGGAAGTTGATAAACAGGACCGTCATGAAGATGGGCATGAGCATCATCATCTTGGCCTGCATGGGATCACCGGCAGTGGGGGTCATCTTCTGCTGGAGCAGGAAGGACGCGCCCATGAGCAGGGTCAAAACCGGGATGCCGTAGGGCGCCTGCATCATGGGGATCGCAACATCAAAATCAAAGAGGCGGTCCGGCCCGGACAGGTCTTGAATCCATCCCACAAAGGGGGCGTGGCGCAGCTCAATGGCCATGTAGAGCATCCGGTACAGGGAAAAGAAGATGGGCATCTGCACCAGCAGAGGCAGGCAACCTGAGGCCGGGTTGACCTTGTAGGTCTTGTACAGGCCCATGATTTCCTGGTTCATGCGCTGTTTGTCACCCTTGTACTTCTCCCGGATTTCCATCATCAAAGGCTGAACCTTTTTCATCTCGTTCATGGACTTGTAGCTCTTGGTGCCCAGGGGCCAGAAGATGAGCTTGATGATGATGGTCAAAAGGATGATGGCCACCCCGTAGTTGGGAAGGACCTCATGGATGAGGTTCATGCCCATGAGCAGGGGCTTGGCAATGAAGTCGAACCAGCCGAAATTGATGGATTTGCCCAGCAGGGTGTCGTATTGTCCCAGGACCTTGAGGCTTTTGGGACCCATGTACAGGGTATAGTCGTAATTGCCCTGCTTGCCCGGGTCCAGCCGGTCCAGCTCCTGAACAAAGGTATTGGTGACAACATCGCCCTCATGGCGGAGCTTGAGAACCGCGTTAACCGGTTCCTGGGGCATCACAGCCGTCAGGAAATACCGGCTGGTGTATCCGGCCCAGCCCACCTTGCCCGTGTAGGTGTCCTTGTCATCCAGATCGTCGGGATCAATGGTTTCGAACTTGTCGTCGATATAGGCCAGGGGACCTTCAAAGGCAAACCTGGAGCGCTTCTGGATCTCCTCGTGAAAGGGGCCGGGCACGGTAATGGCCAGGTTGTCATTGATGGGGATGCCGGATCCGTTCTGGATCAGTACCTTGCAGTCAATGAGGTAGGTGTCGGCCTTGAGGGTCAGAATTTTTTGTACGGTAATGCCTGCGGGATTGGTCCAGGAAAAGGTCAGTGCCTTTTCTTCACCCGGGGTCAGGGTCAGGTCCGTATTCTGGATGTCCGCCTGGAATACGGCGTTGCCCAGGCCCTGAATGCTGCCCTTTTCCGTGTCCAGGGTAAACACACCAGATTGAATTTCCCGGCTGACCAACTGCTTTAACGGGGAGTCTTTGTCAATGGTTTCCTTGTAATCGGTCAGCTCAAGGCTTGTGACGGCCGCGTTGTGCTCGGAAATCCGGATATGGTACAGGGGGGTGGAAACGGCGATGGTGCGGAACTCTGCTTTGGCAGAGGTGTCAACCGCAGGTGTCTTTGCCTTGAAATTGCTTACATTGGACGGGGGAGCCTCAGGTTCTGGGGCCGCAATCTCCCGGGTCTGGGAATCCTGGGGGGGATTATCGAGCTGGGGCTGGGGCGGGGTAATAAAGAACTGGTACCCTACAAGAACCAGGATAGACAGCACCACAGCTAACAATAATCGTTTTTGCTCATCCATCTTCTCTCCTAAAGTTAATCTCTAAAATTCAAGGTTGCTGGAGAAGAGGAAAGCAGTGATGCGCAACAGATTCAACTATGGGACCGGATCATATCCTCCGGCCCGGAACGGATGACATCGGAGTATCCGTTTCAGGGCAAGGGTGCCGCCTTTCAGACAGCCGTATTTTTCAACCGCTTCCAAGGCATAGCTTGAACAGGAGGGATAATACCTGCAGTTGCCCCCCAGCAGCGGTGAAATCAAAAGTTGATAAGATCTGATAAATATTTTCAATAGCTTTTTTGCCATTATCTGGCCGCCTTTCCGGACTGGGCTATTTTGCTGAAAAGTGTATCAAGGGCTTCAACAATCTCTCTGTTGGACAGCGAGGTCAGACCTTTCCTTGCAATGATATTGATGTCGTTGACTCCGGGGACCGAAGCCTTTTGGTGTCTGAAATACTCTCTTGTTATCCGTTTTATTCTGTTACGCGCTACTGCATTCCCCACTTTTTTTGATACGGTAATTCCAATACGATTGTTTTTTCCTGCCCCCGCAAGGACAGCGGCGATAAATGCGCCGGTCCGTATCGTTCTGCCATGTTTTGAAAGCTTTAAAAATTCGGCCCGTTTTCGGAGCCGTGCATCTTTGGGTAAACTAAAGCTGCTCAACAAATGTCATCGGATTAGACGGTGGTCAGTCTTTTCCGGCCCTTGGCCCGCCTGGCATTGATCACTCTTCTGCCGCCCGGGGTTGACATTCTTTTCAAAAATCCGTGTTTTCTGGTTCTTTTCCGGTTGCTTGGCTGAAATGTACGTTTCATAAAATCACAATCCTTACTAAATCCGGCTTTTTAAGCCATAGGTTAATGGTTAAACATTATAAAACACAAAATTTTAACGAGTTAGCGCAAGAATGTCAAGCCAAAATGCAATCACTGCCTCTGGGTTTTCATACAATGTATGGACGGGTTTTGGTGTTAAGGCCGGTTCCAGGGCCGGGCCGGTGCATTTTCCAGGGGGGCTGCCTGGCTGCCGGTAAAGTCCAGGATATATTTGAAGCATTTTCCTTTCAATATCCGGGGCATCAGATTTGGGGCCTGTTCCGGCGGCACCACTGCCTCGACGAGTCGACCCAGTTCCCTGGCATGGGACACAAGAAAGGCAAGGGCCGTCTTTATATCCGACCGCCTCATGCCGTATGCGCCGGTGATGCTGGCCTCCCGGTAATGGATGAGGTTGAGCAGGTTGGTTTCCACGGCTTGGTTTTTGGTGATGCCCGAGAAAAAAGAGATGTGCCCGCCCTTGTCTACCTTGGTGATGGCCTGGC
>Ga0102943_1001188_pt1 | contig 16541 bp, 16 predicted proteins | sample SalPonC_black_MG_FD_78174 | JGI IMG/M metagenome (GOLD analysis project Ga0102943, IMG submission 78174) | Salt pond soil microbial communities from South San Francisco under conditions of wetland restoration - Salt Pond MetaG... | ecosystem: Environmental > Aquatic > Marine > Intertidal zone >...
GCCGCGCCTTCGGGCCGACGCGGCGGGCGCGCGGGGCGCGAACGCGCCCGGCGGGCGGCGGCCGTGGGACGAGGACGACCCGACGGCGGAGTCATTCGCAAGCTGACGCGGGCGGCGCCCTTCATCCTGTACGGTTCTCGACGCTCGGGCCGGCCTCTGCGCCCACTGAAAACGCGTCATTCGCGAGGGGCCGCATAACGGAAATCTTTCTGCTCTGGATCTTGATGACGTCGCTCGTGGTCTGGTGGGCCACAAATTGGGAGCGAAGCGCCGGATGGGCGCTGGTCGGCTCCCTGTCGCTTTCCCCACTCATCTGGGCGGTGGTGCTGCTGATCCTTGGACGCGCCGACGGCGACTGACGACGCGACCGGGCGCGCCCGTGTTCCCCGCAGGCCGACCGGGGCTCCCTCCGGATCTGGGCCCTATGTCCACTGCACCGCTTGCGGACACCGCTTCACGCCGACTGGGGACGAGCGGCGGCATGGTGCGGCGACTTGCCTCGGCTGCGAGAATGCAGTTCGATTCCCGCCCAGCGATCCGCCCTCCGCCGCTGCACCCGCGGCGCCGAAGGGCGCGCCGTCGGCCGCACCGGATCTGCCCCAAGGCGATTTTACCCGCCGCCTTGCCCCGCTTGACGCGGCGGCTGACGCGGATTTCGCCGTCAACGTCGTCGGGATGAGGCACGCCGGCCAGGCCGCCGAAGAGGCGGTCGGCGCCGTGGCGGCCGGGACTGCCGCACCGGCGCTGGTGCGGGACCCGAAGAACGCTCACGATCCGAACGCCGTCGCCGTGCATCTCGATCATGGCTCCGGGCCGGGAGAGCGCTTCGGCTGGATTGCGGCCGACGAAGTCATCGACATCGCGGAGGTGCTCGATTCGGGTGGGAGGATCGGCGCGAAGTGGATCGCGGTCGGTCGCCGCAACGGCGAGTTCTGGGCTCGGATCGCCGTGAAGGAGAGGCCGTGACGAAGTGACGGGGCCGAAATCCGAATTAGGGGCGGGTGACGACCCTCAATCGTCCCGCGCCTCCGTCGCCCGCAAGGCGGGCGTCCCGCCGAAACCAAGGCGGGCGACCACCCGGGTTTCCCTCGCGGCGGCGCCGCGCAGCGCGAAAGCGCAGGTTCGGCCGCGGGTGAGCGGGCGATGGGCTCGGCGGAGATTGGGACCGGCGGCGTTACTCCGGCGCGGATCGGGCGTGATCGAGACCGCGATCCTCGCCGCTTCGCGGAACCCGCCGCCTGTTGCCCCATCCGTTACCCCGAAGCGAAAGCGGCGACCCGGGGATCGCCGCAATCAGGGATAAGCCGTTGGATTTGTTGGCTCCGGCGGTAGGATTCGAACCTACGACCAGCGGATTAACAGTCCGATGCTCTACCACTGAGCTACGCCGGAACAGGAGCCTGCCGGGACGCTCGTTCCCGACACGCGCTCCTTAGCAAGGGCGTCGCGGGGCGTCCAGAGGGTTCGATCGCGGTCCGGGTCGCGGATCCCGCGGACGCTCAGGCCGGGCGGCCGCCGTATTCGCGCGTCACCTCGCCGACCACGCGGGCGACGATCTCCTTGAGCTGGCCGAGGCGCTCCTCGCCGAGGCGGCTCTTGGGGCCGGAGACGGAGATCGCGGCGACGGGGGCGCCGGTCTCGTTCAGGACGGCGCCGGCGACGCAGCGCAGCCCCTCGGCGTTCTCCTCGTCGTCGACGGCGACGCCGGTCTCGCGGATGCGGGCCAGCTCCTCGAAAAGCGCGTCGGGGTCGGTGCGGGTGCGGGCGGTGGCGGCGGGCATGCCGTGTTCGGCCAGGATGCGGCGCGCGTGCTCGGGGCGCATGTGCGCGAGCATGGCCTTGCCGGCGCCCGACCAGTGCATCTTCACGCGGCCTCCGACGCGGGTGAGGGCGCGCATCTGATGGCGGCTCTCGACCTGGGCCATGCAGACCGCCTCGCCGCCCGATTCGAGGAAGATGTTGGCGGTCTCGCCGGTGCTCTCCATCAGGCGGCGCATGTAGGGGCGGGCGAGCACGATGACGTCGCGCGTGCGGGCGAAGGCGGCGCCGACGGTGAAGGCCCCGACGCCGACGTGCCAGCAACCGGTCGCAGGGTCGAAGCGCACGAAGCGCTCGCTCTCCAGCGTGGTGAGCATGCGGTGGGCGGTGGACGCGGCGAGACCGGCGGCGGCGGCGGTCTCGCTCAGCGTCAGGCCGTCGCCGCTTTCGGCGAGGGCGCGCAGAACGGAGACGGCGCGGGTGATCGAACGGACCTGGCCCGCGCGTCCGGCCTCGTTGGCGTCCTTGGCGGCCATCACATCGCCTCTCCCTCAAGGTTCCGAGCCGCGAGATAGCGCGGCCGCACGCGTTGGCCAGCGTTCCGTCGCGCGACGAAACCGAGGCGCGCGCCCTTGCGCCGGGCGGGTCGGCGCGCATGATGGCGCGAAACCGGGACGGGGAGGCGAGCCATGCACGGGGCGCGGCTGAACGGCGCGACGATCCGATACGCCGACGAGGGGGACCGCGGCGGCGCGCCGGTGCTGTTCGTCAATTCGCTCGGCACCGATCTCAGGGTCTGGGACAAGGTCGTCGCGCTGCTGCCGGACGGGCTCAGGATCATCCGGGCGGACAAGCGCGGGCACGGGCTGAGCGAGCTGACGCCTGGCCCCTACGCGATCGAGGGGCTGGCCGACGACGCGGCGGCGCTGCTCGACCGGCTGGAGGTGACGGGCGCGGCGGTCGTCGGCCTCTCCATCGGGGGCATGATCGCGCAGTCTCTGGCGGCGCGGCGCCCGGAGCTGGTGCGCGGCATGGTGCTGATGGACACCGCCGCGAAGATCGGCACGCCGGAGATCTGGGAGGAGCGGCTCGGGCAGGTCGAGGCCGGCGGCATCGAGGCGATAGCCGACGCCGTGATGCAGCGCTGGTTCGCCGAGAGCTTCCGCAGCGGCCACGCCGAGGAGGCGACGATCTGGCGGACCATGCTGACGCGCACGCCGGCGGCGGGCTACGTCGCCTGCGGCCGCGCCATCGCGGCGGCCGATCTGACCGAGGCGACGCGCAAGCTGACCCTCCCGACGCTGGCGATGGCGGGATCGGAGGACGGCTCGACCCCGCCGGATCTGGTGGCGGCGACGGCGAAGCTGATCCCCGGGGCGCGGATGGAGGTGATCGAGGGATCGGGCCATCTGCCGTGCGTCGACCGCCCGGCCATGACCGCGTCGCTGATCACCGGCTTTCTGCAGGACCTGAACCTTGTCGACTGACCGGCGCGAGACCGGCCGCGCGGTGCGGCGCGAGGTGCTGGGCGAGGCGCATGTCGCGCGCTCCGAGGCGAACGCGACCGAGTTCGACGCGCCGTTCCAGGCCTTCGTGACGGAGGGGGCGTGGGGCTCGGTCTGGTCGCGGCCGGAGCTGACGCGGCGCGAGCGCTCCATGATCACTCTGGCGATCCTCGCGGCGCTGGGGCGGGAGGACGAGTTCCGGCTGCATCTTCGGGCCACCGCGAACACCGGCGCGAGCGCCGAGGACGTGCGCGAGGCGCTGCTGCACGTCGCGGTCTATGCCGGCGTGCCGGCGGCGAACACCGCCTTCCGGATCGCCAGGGAGGTGCTGGCCGAGCGGGAGGCCGGGAGGTGAGCGGGCCGTCGGACTTCGACGGACCGCTGTTCCCGCGGGATCGGGGGGTGCATCCGCCGGCGCTGCATCCGCCCTACAAGAGCTCGATCGCGCGCTCGCCGCGGCTGGCGCCGGTTTCGTTGGATTCGACGCTGTCGGAGACGACGGGGCCGGTGTTCGGGCCGGAGACGATCGGCGCGCTCGACGCCGACCTGATCCTGAATTTCGCGCGTCCGGGGGAGATGGCGCTCGGCGAGCGGATCGTGGTGCGCGGCCGGGTCCTGGACGAGAACGGCCAGCCCGTGCCGCACACGCTCGTCGAGGTCTGGCAGGCCAACGCCGGCGGGCGCTACCGGCACCGGAACGAAGGCTATCTCGCGCCGCTCGATCCGAATTTCGGGGGCTGCGGCCGGTGCATGACCGACGCGGCGGGGTGGTACCGGTTCCGCACGGTGAAGCCCGGCCCCTATCCGTGGCCGAACGGGGTGAACGACTGGCGCCCGGCGCACGTCCACTTCTCGGTGTTCGGGAGCGGCTTCGGGCAGCGGCTGATCACGCAGATGTATTTCGAGGGCGATCCGCACATCCCCCTCTGCCCGATCGTGCGCTCGATCCCGTCGGACGAGGCGATCGAGCGGCTGACCGCGCGGCTCGACATGCGCCACACGATCCCGATGGACGCGCGGGCGTATCGCTTCGACATCGTGCTGCGCGGGCGGCGGGCGACGCTGTTCGAGAACCGGATGGAGGGGACGTGAGCGAGCTGTCCGAGAGCGCCTCGCAGACGGCGGGACCCTACGTCCATATCGGGCTCGTGCCGAACTGGGCGGGCCTCGGGGGCGTGTTCCCGGAGGATCTCGGCGCCGTGATGGTGCGGGACGGCGCGAAGGGCGAGCGGATCACGCTCTCGGGCCGGATCTTCGACGGGACCGGGGCGGTGCTGCGCGACGCGCTGGTGGAGATCTGGCAGGCCGACGCCGCCGGGCTCTATCCGAGCCCGCGGGAGACGCGCGGGACGGCCGATCCGGCCTTCGCGGGCTGGGGGCGCTGCGCCTGCGACCTCGAGACGGGCGAGTACCGCTTCGAGACGGTCAAGCCGGGGCGCACGCCGTTCCCCGACGGGCGGATGACGGCCCCTTGCGTCGCCATGTGGATCGTGGCGCGAGGGATCAATCTCGGGCTCTCGACCCGGGTGCATTTCGAGGACGAGGCGGAGGCGAACGCCGAGGATCCGGTGCTGACGCGCCTCGATGCGCGGGCGCGGACGCTGATCGCGAAGAAGGAGGGGCCGGGAGCGTATCGCTTCGACGTGCGGCTCCAGGGAGAAAACGAGACGGTGTTCTTCGATGTCTGAGACGGAAACGGGCGCGACGCCGCCCTGCATCATCTGCGTGGCGATCACGGGCTCGGTGCCCGGCAAGGCGGACAATCCGGCGGTGCCGATCACCTTGGAGGAGCAGGTCGAGTCGACGCAGGCGGCCTTCGAGGCCGGCGCGACCATCGCCCATTGCCACGTCCGCGACGACGAGGGGAAGCCGACCTCGGACCCCGAGCGCTTCGCGCGGCTCAAGGAAGGGATCGAGCGGCACTGTCCGGGGATGATCGTGCAGCTCTCGACCGGCGGGCGCTCCGGCGCCGGCAAGGCGCGGGGCGGGATGCTGCCGCTTTCGCCCGACATGGCCAGCCTTTCGGTCGGCTCGAACAACTTCCCGACGCGCGTCTACGAGAACCCGCCGGACCTCGTGGACTGGCTGGCGGGCGAGATGGCGACCTACCGGGTGAAGCCGGAGATCGAGGCCTTCGACCTCAGCCACATCTTCCAGGCGGCGAAGATGGTGGCGGACGGCCGGCTGACGGCGCCGCTGCACGTCCAGTTCGTGATGGGCGTGAAGAACGCCATGCCCGTGGACCGCGAGGTGTTCGACTTCTACCGCAAGGTCACGGCGCGGCTGCTGCCGGACTCGACCTGGTGCGCGGCGGGCATCGGCGCCGGCCAGCGGATCGTGAACGAGTGGTGCGTCGAGACGGGCGGGCACACGCGCACCGGGCTCGAGGACAACGTGCGGCTGGACCGCGAGACGCTCGCCCCCTCCAACGCCGCGCTGGTCAAGGTGGCGACCGATCTCTGCGAGACGCACGGCCGGCGCGTCGCGACCTGGCGGGAGGCGCGGGAGATCCTCGGGCTGCCGCTGGCGGCGTGACGGCCTCGCCGCTCGATTCGCCGGTCCTTCGGGGTCATCTCGGCGACGAGGCGGCGGCGCGTCTCTTCACCGACGCGGCCGAGCTGCGTGCCATGATGCTGTTCGAGGGCGCGCTGGCCGAGGCGCAGGCCGAGCTCGGCATCGTCCCGGCCGAGGCGGGCGAGGCCATCGCGCGGGCGGCGCGGGAGGCGCTGATCGATCCTTCGGCCCTCGCGGAAGGGACGGCGGCGGACGGAGTGAGCGTGCCCGCCTTCGTCACGGCCTTCCGCGCGCAGCTTCCGGAGGCGGCGGCGCCGTGGCTGCATTTCGGCGCGACCTCTCAGGACGTGCTCGACACCGCGCTGGTGTTGCGGCTGCGCGCGCATCTCGCGCTGATCGAGGAGCGGATCGCGGCGATCCTCGCCGCGCTCGGGCCGGCGGCGGCGCGCTGGGCGGAGCTGCCGATGACGGCACGCACCCGCGGGCAGGCGGCGACGCCGACGACCTTCGGCGCGCGCATCGCGATCTGGGGGGCGCCGTTCCTCCGCGCGCGCGCTCGGCAGCGCGAGCTCGCGCCGCGGGTGATCACGCTGAGCTTCGCGGGGGCCTCGGGCACCTCGGCGGCCTACGGCCCTGAGGCGGCGGCTCTGGCGGAGGGGGTCGGGCGGCGGCTCGGGCTTCCCGTGCCGGACCTGCCCTGGCATGCCGCGCGGGACGGACTCGCGGAACTTGCGGCGCATCTCGGCATCCTCGCGGGCGCGGCGGGCAAGATGGGGCGCGACCTGCTGCTGCTCGGCCAGTCGGAGGTCGGGGAGCTGCGGGCCGGGCTCGGGGGCGGCTCCTCGACCATGCCGCAGAAGGTGAACCCGGTCTCGGCCGAGGGCGCGGTGGCGCTGGCGCGGCTCTGCTCGCGGCTCTCCGGCGGCTTGCAGGAGGCGATGCTGGCCGATCACGAGCGCGACGGGTCGGCTTGGACTCTGGAATGGCTGACGCTGCCGCAACTCTGCGTCGCCGCGGCGGGCGCGCTGCGGCACGCGCAGGCCATGGCCGAGACCCTGGCGCCCGACGGGGCGCGGATGGCCGCGAACCTCGCGGCGACGGGCGGGCTGGTGATGGCGGAGGCGGCGGCTTTCCGCCTCGCGGAGGTCATGCCGAGGCCCGAGGCCTCGGCCGCGGTGAAGGCGGCGGCCCGGCGGGCGGCGGCGGAGGGGCGGCCGCTGGCGGAGACGCTGGCGGAGGCCCTTGCGGGCGGTCCCGGCGCGGAGATCGACTGGGCCGAGGCGCTGGATCCGGCGCGGGGCCTCGGCCGGGCGCCGGAGATCGCGCGGCGCTTCGCGGCGATGGCGGCGGCGCGGGACGGCTGAGCGCCGGCGCGGGTCAGCCGGCAGGGGCGCGCGCGGGATCGAGCAGCGCCTCGACCGCAGCGAAGTGGGCGTCCCACCCGGGGGCCCGCCAGTCGGCGAGACGGGCGAGCTGGGCCGCACGCGGATCGGGCCCTTCGGCCGGCGGGGCGGCGTAGGCGAGGATCTGCTCGATCCAGGCCGGCAGGTCGAGCGGGTCGAGGTAGTCGGGCGCGTCGCCCCCGACGGCGCGGAAGGCGGGCAGGTCCGCCGCGATCACCGGGCAGCCGAGCGCGAGCGCCTCGGCGGCGGGCAGGCCCGAGGCCTCGGCGTGGCTGGGCGCGAGAAGGGCGCGGGCGTTCGCGAGATGGGCCGCGACCTCGGCGTCCGGCAGGTCACGCCGCTCGAACACCGCGCGCCCGGCCATCGGCGCGCGCTCCAGCGCGTCCTGCACCGTATCGGAGCCGACGGCGCGGCGCCCGAGGATGAAGAGCTTCGGCGCGGCCTCGCCCAGCTCCTGCCAGAGGCGCTGCCAGATCCAGAGCATCGAGAGGTGGTTCCGCCGCGGCTCCAACGCGCCGAGCATGACGAAGCCGTCCGTGGCCGCGGGCGCGAGGGCGGCCGGACCGGGCGCGGGCAGGGGCGTCAGGCCCGGCGGCGCGACGACGGCGGGCGGCGCGCGCTCCATGTGCGCCTCGGCCAGCGCCGCGGTCTCGGGCGAGGCGTAGGCCACGGCGTCGCAGAGCTCCGCCGCGGCGAGCACGCCGAGCAGGCGGGTCGGCTCCGCCGGGCGGGCGAGATCCGGCCGCTCCAGCGCCACGAGGTCGTGCAGCATCGCGACGGCGCGCACCACGCCGCCGGCGCGCAGATCGGCGAGGCGGCGGGCGTCGAGCTGGGCCTGGGCGAGGTTGAGATAGGTCCACGAGCCGCCCTCGGACGCCAGCAGCGCCGACAGCGCGTCCCCCTGCGCCACGGCGAGGCGGCGGGCGAGGCTGTCGCCGCGGCGCTGCCGTTCGGTCCGCCACGGCGAGAAGGCGGCGCGGAGATCGGCGGGCGGCAGCGCCTCGCGCCCCTCGAGCGCGTCGGAGAGGGCGAGCGCCCCGGCGCCGTCGAGAAGGACGTGGCGCGGCCCGGCGGAGATCAGGAAGCGCGCGGCGGGATCGGCGGCGAGGCGGCGCGTCCAGGCCCGCTCCACCCGGTCGATGGATCCCGGCGCGAGGCGCGAGGCGCGCGCCAGGGTGCGGGTGAGGTCGAGGAGGGGGCGCGCCACGCGGCGTCAGGCCGTGAAGCGGCCGGTCTGCCGCCAGGCCCAGGCGTCGGCGATCATGCGCGGCATCTCCGACCGGCGGGGGCGCCAGCCGAGGATCTCCTGCGCCTTCGAGCCGTCGCAGACGAGGCGGACGGGGTCGCCGGGGCGGCGCGGACCGTATTCGACGGGGATCTCCGTGCCGACGACCTCGCGCGCCGCGGCGACCACCTCGGCCACCGAGAAGCCGGCGCCGGTTCCGAGATTGAGGCGCAGGCTGTCGCCGCCCGCGAGCAGGCGGTCGGTGGCGAGGACATGGGCGTCGACGAGGTCCATGACGTGGACGTAGTCGCGGATGCAGGTGCCGTCGGGGGTCGGGTAGTCCGTGCCGTTCACGGTGATCGCCTCGCGCGCGCCGGCGGCGGCGTCGAGGATGTTGGGCACCAGATGCGTCTCCGGCACGTGGTGTTCGCCGATCTCGCGGTCCTCGTCGGCGCCGGCGACGTTGAAGTAGCGGAACACCGCCGAGCGGATGCCGTGGGCGCGCTCGAAATCGGTCAGCATAGCCTCGACCGCGAGCTTCGAGGCCCCGTAGGGGTTGATCGGGCGCTGCGGCGCGGCCTCGGTGATCGGGTCCTCCTCCGGCTCGCCGTAGGTGGCGGCGGTGGAGGAGAAGACGATCGCGCCGACGCCGGCGTCGTGCATCGCGGTCAGCAGGTTCAGCGTGCCGCCCACGTTGTTGCGCCAGTAGAGCGCCGGGTCCCGCATCGACTCCCCGACGTCGGAGAGCGCGGCGAAGTGCATGACGGCGTCGGGGCGGACGCGGGCGAAGGCGTCGGCGAGCGCGGCGGGGTCGAGCAGGTCGCCCTCGATCCTCTCGCCGAACTTGACGGCCTGCCGCCAGCCGGTGCGGAAGTCGTCGAACACGACCGGCTCGTGGCCCGCGGCGCGAAGCGCCTTGCAGCCATGCGCGCCGATGTAGCCGGCGCCGCCGGTGACCAGGATCCGCGCCACGTCGCGCTCCTATTCGGCGGCGCGGCGCATCGCCATGGTCTCGTGCAGGAAGCCGGCGAACTCCTCCGCGAACTCCTCGCGCTCCAGTCCGAAGGCCACGGTCGCCTTCAGGAAGCCCGCCTTGGAGCCGCAGTCGTAGCGCTTGCCCGCGAAGCGGAAGCCCCAGACGTCGCGGCCCGCGTCGATCTCCGCCGCGATGGCGTCGGTGAGCTGGATCTCGCCGCCCGCGCCGCGCCTGCCCTCGTTGAGGGTCTGCAGCACGTCGGGGGTCAGGATGTAGCGCCCGATCACCGCGAGGTTCGACGGCGCACTCTCCGTCGGCTTCTCGACCATGCCGCGGGCGCGGACCAGTCTGCCGCGGGTCTCCGCGACGTCGAGCACGCCGTAGGACGAGGTCTCCTCCGGCTTGACCTCCATCGTCGCCACCATGCAGCCGCCGGTCTCGGCGTAGGCCTCCACCATCTGCCGGAGGCAGGGCGTCTCGGCCGCGATCACGTCGTCGGGCAGCAGCACCGCGATCGGCTCGTCCGCCACCAGCCGGCGCGCGCACCAGACCGCGTGACCGAGGCCGAGCGCCTCGGTCTGGCGGACGTAGGCGATGGCGCCCGAGCCCATGTTGGCGTTGCGCACCTCCTCGAGGAGGGCGGTCTTGCCCTTGTCCTCCAGCGCGCGCTCGAGCTCCGGCGCGCAGTCGAAATAGTCCTCGAGCGCGGACTTGCCGCGCGAGGTGACGAAGATGAACTCCTTGATGCCGGCCGCGCGCGCCTCGTCGATCGCGTACTGGATCAACGGGCGGTCGACGAGCGGCAGCACCTCCTTCGGGATCGCCTTGGTCGCGGGCAGGAAGCGGGTGCCGAGACCGGCCACGGGGAAGATCGCTTTGGTCACTCGTCGCTGCATGACGTCCTCGTGTTCGGGCGGCGCGTGCGGGCCGCGGCCCGGTCCTGTCGAAAGGAATTCGACCTTTCGGCTTTTAAGGTCTTCGAGGTCTCGCGTCGAATCGGGGCGTCAGCATGGCGACCGGTTCGTCGCGTCGGCGTGACGCTTCGGCCTCAGTCGAGACCCGCGGCGGCGAGCGCGGCCTCGACCCGCGGCACGTCCTCGGGGTTGTTCACTTCCCAGAAGTCGCGTCCGCGCGCCTCCACCTCGACGCAGCGGACGGCGATCCCGGCCTCGAGGAAGCGGAGCTGCTCGAGGCCTTCCCAGCGCTCCAGCCTGCCCTCCGGGCGCGCGGCGTAGGCGCGGAGCGCGGCGGGGCGGTAGGCGTAGACGCCGACATGGTGGAAGACGGGGACGGTTTCGCCGGAACCGAAGCGGCGGCCGGTGAAGGGGATCACCTCCTTGGAGAAGTAGAGCGCGCGGAAGGCGTCGTCGAAGACGGCGGTGGTGCCGCCGACGCGCCCGGCGGCGCGGTCTTCGAGGAAGGCGGCGTGGGCGGCGGCGTCGCAGCGCAGCACCGGCGTCGCGACGTCGGTCTCGGGGTCCGCCATCGCCGCGATCAGCGCCTCGAGGAACCACGGCGGCGTCAGCGGGGCGTCGCCCTGCAGGTTCACCACGACGTCGGGCGCGTCGAGTCGCGGCAGGGCGGCGGCGCAGCGCTCGGTGCCGTTGCGGCAGCTCTCGGGCGTCATCGCGACCCGGGCGCCGAAGGCGCGCGCGGCCTCGGCGATGCGCTCGTCGTCGGTGGCGACGACGATCTCGGCGACGCCGGGGACGGCGCAGGCGGCCTCCCAGACGCGGCGGATCAGGCTGCGGGCCTCGCCGCACGCGCCGCGCAGCGCGACCAGCGGCTTGCCGGGATAGCGCGAGGACTTCCAGCGCGCCGGGACGACGACCGAGACCCGCACGCTCAGAGCGGCTTGACCGCGACGCCCGGGGCGTAGGCCGCGAAGAACGGATTCTCCCAGCCCGGCTTGCCGTAGCGGAGCGGCCCGCCCGTCCCGTCGAGGCGGTCGACCTCGCCCCCCGCGGCGGCGAGCACGGCGTGGCCGGCGGCGGTGTCCCATTCCATGGTGCGCCCGAGGCGCGGGTAGACGTCGGCCTCGCCCGCCGCCACCAGGCAGAACTTCAGCGAGGAGCCGGCGGAGAGGAAGTCCGCGACCGCGTATTTCGCGATGTACTCGTCCGTGGCCGCGTCGCGGTGCGACTTCGAGGCGACCACGCGCAGCGCCCGGTTGTCGGGGGTCGAGACGCCGATCGGGCGGGCCGACATGCCGTCGGGCGCACGCTCCTCCGCGCCGCCGCCGGCGAGGGTGCGGAACAGGCGGCCCTTGGCCGGCGCGTAGACCACGCCGAGGACCGGCGCCCCGTCCTCGACCAGCGCGATGTTGACGGTGAAGTCGCCGCGGCGCTGCACGAACTCCTTGGTGCCGTCGAGCGGGTCGACGATGAAGAAGCGGTCGGCCGCCGCGCCGTGCGTGTCGGCCTGCTCCTCCGTGACGAGGGCGACGCCGGGGAACGCCCCGCGCAGGCCCGCGGCGATATGGGCGTCGGCGCGCTCGTCCGCCTCGGTCACCGGGCTGGCGTCGTCCTTGGCGCGGACCTCCATCTCCTCCCGGCGGTAGATCTCCAGGATCAGCTCGCCGGCCTCGAGCGCGAGGCGGGTCATGGTCTCGACGGCGTGCTCGCGGTCCATCGGCGCGCTCCCCTCCGTTGCGTCCGGGTTTCCTGCCCCGCCGGGGGGGCGCTTGTCGAGAGGGGGCGGCGGCGCGCGCCCGGAGGAAGGGCCGGGGCCGGGCGTCGCGGCCACAGGCCTCGGTCACGCATTCGAGACCCGAAATTCGCGAAACCGTCGTCATCCTGTCATCATCGGCCCCGCCGCGAGCCCTGCCGCGAACCCTGCCGCCCCCGGGCCCGCCGCGTCGTCGACGAGGGAGCCCTCATGCGCCTCGCCCTGCTCGCCGCCGACGAGGCGACCGCCGCGGCCCTGTCCGCCGCGGACCGCGACGCCGGTCGAGGCGGACGCCTCCAACGCCGAGGCGGCTGCCGCCTGCGCCGCGGCGCAGGCGGCGTCGCCGGCCGACGCGGCGCTGCGTTTTCATCCGGCGCGCGCGCAGCGGCGGCTGGGCGATGCCGAGACGGCCTGACGTCCGCTGAAGCAGGCGGCCGACATGGCGCATCCAGGGGCGTGGCACGTGCTCGGGCCGCTGTTCCACCATGGCGCGCATGCGGGCCGGGATCGCCCCGCGGCGCTGCTGCACACCCTCGCGCTCTACGGCGATCCCGAGAGCCCGAGCCACGATCCGGCCAAGGCGCAGGTGCCGGGCCGCAATCCCGCCGCGCTCTGGATGCGCCGCCGCAGCGCCGGGGCCCGGTGAGGCGCGGCCCTCAGCCTCGCCTCGCCATCGGATCCCGCCCGAGCGACGTCCAGACGGCGAAGGCCGCGGCCAGCACCACCAAGGACATCGGCAGGCCGAGGCTGATCGCGGCGTTGCGGATCGCCGAGAGCCCGCCGAGCAGCAGGAGCACCACCGCCACCGCGCCCTCCGACAGCGCCCAGAACACCCGCTGAGCGGTCGGCGGGTTCGGATCCCCGCCGGAGGTCACCATGTCGTCGACCAAGGAGCCCGAGTCGGACGAGGTGACGAAGAAGAGCGCGATCACGGCCGTCGCCGCCGCCGTCGTCAGGGTCGGGAGCGCGAGGCGCGAGAGCAGCTCCTGCAGCGAGGCGGAGACGTCCTCCTGCACCGCCGAGAGGATCGCCGCGTCGCCCGCGGCGGTCGCGGCGTGAAGCGCGGCGCCGCCGAAGGTGGCGAGCCAGACGAAGGTCAGCCCCGTCGGCGCCAGCAGCACGCCCAGCACGAACTCCTTGACCGTGCGGCCCTTGGAGACGCGGGCGACGAAGATCGCGACGAAGGGCGACCAGCTGATCCACCAGCCCCAGTAGAACAGCGTCCAGTCGGTCTGCCAGTCGGAGCCGGCGCCGGGGTCCAGCCAGAGGCTCATCGCCGGCAGGCGCTGCACGTAGCCGCCGAAGGTCGAGATCAGCAGTTCGAGCGCGTAGAGCGTCGGGCCCGCGAAGAAGGTCCAGACCATGAGCAGGAGCAGCATCGCCAGCGTCGCCTCGCTGAGCCGGCGCACCCCGCGCTGCACGCCGCTGACCACCGAGACGGTGGCGGCGACGGTGATCACCGCGACGATGCCGGTGTGCAGCGGCGTCGCCGACTGCCAGCCGAAGAAGCGCTCGAGGCTCGCGCCGATCTGCATGGCGCCGAGGCCGAGCGAGGTGGCGACGCCGAGCAGGGTGCCGACGGTGCACAGGATGTCGACGCCATGGCCGATCCAGCCTTCGTGGCGGCGTCCGATCAGCGGCTCCAGCACCGAGCGCGGGGCCAGCGGCAGGCCGCGGTTGAAATGCGCGTGGGCGACCGCGAGCGCGAGGATCGCGTAGATACCCCAGGCGTGCAGGCCCCAGTGGAAGAAGCTGAAGCGCATGCCTTCGCGCAGGGCCGCGGCGGTCTCGGGCGCGGCCCGGGGCGGGTCGGTGTAGTGGAAGAGCGGCTCGGCGACGCCGAAGTAGATGAGGCCGATGCCCATTCCGGCCGCGAACAGCATGGCGAACCAGGCCGGTTTGGAGAATTCGGGTCGCGCGTCCGGCCCGCCGAGCCGGACGTGCCGCGCCGGGGTCGCGAGGAGCGCGAGCGTCGCGATCAGGAAGCCGGTGACGGCGACGGCGTACCACCAGCCGAAATGCGCGGTCACGAACTCCTGCGTGGTCCGGAAGGCGGCGGCGGCGTCCTCGGTCCAGCCGGCGCCGTAGACGACGAAGGCGATGACGAGGGCGGCCGAGCCGAAGAAGACGGGCGGCTCCATGTGGCGCAGCGCCCGGTTCCAGAGCGTGCGCGGCGGGGGGATGCGGTCGGGGAAGGTCATTGCGGTGAGAAACGATCCGGCGGAAGGGCGGTTCCCCGGGGGGAGGGGGTTGCGGGCGGGGGGCGGGGCGGGCAACGTCAAGCGAGGTTGACAGGGGAGCCCGCATGTCGCTCGACCACGCCCCGCCGATCGCGCCGATGGACCTCGCGCCGCGGCTCGCCGAGCCGGCGCCGCGCGACCTCTGCACCGATTGCGGCCTGTCGCGGACCGCCGATCCGGGCCGCTGCGGGCGGGCCTGCCAGTTCCTGACGCCGGACTATTCGGGGCTCGAGCGGCAGGTCCACGGCCGCGCGCGGGGCGAGGGGGACGAGCTCTTCTTCGGTCCCTACCGCAGAATGGTGAGGGCGCGGTTGACGCCGCCGCGGGACGGGGCGCAGTGGAGCGGGATCACCACGCGCCTCGCGGAGCGGCTGCTGGAGACGGGGGCGGTGACGGGGGTGCTGACCGTCGCGCCGGACCCCGAGGACCGCTGGAAGCCCGTGCCGGTGCTGGTGGAGGATCCGGCCGACCTCGCCCGCTGCCGGGGGATGCGGATGGGCTGGGCGCCGCTGCTGGCGCTGGTGGAGCCGGCGGTGGCGGCGGGCCACAAGCGCTTGGCGGTGATCGGAATTCCCTGTCAGGTCCACGCCTTGCGGGCGCTGGAGGCGGAGCTGGGGCTGGAGCGGCTCTACGTGATCGGGACCCCTTGCTCGGACAACACCACGACCGAGCGGTTTCACGAGTTCCTCGCGCTGCTCTCGGACCGGCCGGAGACGATCAGCTATCTCGAGTTCCGGGCCGACTACCGGGTGGAGCTGCGCTTCGACGACGGGCGGGTCGAGACGATCCCGTTCCTGAAGCTGCCGATCTCGAAGCTGCCGGCGGACTTCTTTCCGCTCGAGTGCCGGACCTGCGTGGATTACGTGAACGCCCTCGCGGACGTGACGGTGGGCTACATGGGCGGCGAGGGCCGCCAGTGGCTGCTGGTGCGCAACGACCGGGGCGAGGAGATGGTCGCGGCGCTGGGCGGCGAGCTCGAGGTCGAGGCGCCGGGCTCGAAGGGGTCGCGCAAGGGCGCGGTGGCGGGGTTCCTGAAGAACGTCGAGCGGGCGGCGGGGGGCCTGCCGCTGCGCGCGATGCCGGACTGGGCGCGGCCGATCGTGGCGTGGCTGCAGCCCCGGATCGGGCCGCGGGGGCTGGAGTTCGCGCGGGCGCGGCTGGAGATGAAGGCTATCGAGACGGTTCTCCATCTGAGGGCGCAGCGCCCGAAGCGGATGCGCTGGATGATCCCGGAGCACGTCTGGCGGCTGGTCGCGCCCTACGGCCTTTCGCCCCGGGAGGGGGAGCGGGAGGAGCGCTGAGCGGTCCCGCATGCGTGCGGCGTCCGTGCCGCCTTCGTGCAGCCCTTGTCGGCCATTCGTACCGACGCCGTCGGCCTTTCGTCTGCCCCTGGTCAGCCTTTGGTGCGTCTCGCGTCGGCCCGGCGTCGGACCCGGGTCGGCCTTTCGTGCCGCCCATGTGCCGACGTCGTCGGACGGGGCGGCGGGTGATTCGCCCGTGCTCGGGGCTCGGGATCAGAGTCCGGGTCGTCGGTTAACATCCCCTCGATCTCGACGAGCATGGCGGCGAGGCGGGCCTGCATCGCGGCCTCAGAAAGGCAGCGGAAGACCGAGGTCCGCGAAGAACCGTCGGACGGCGGCAAGCAGGCTCGCGCCCTGCGAGGTGGCCATCCACTCGGCGACGGCCGCCGCGTTGGCGGCGAAGCCGGCGACAGCGCCGGCGCCGGCGAGGACCAGGCCGCCGAGCGCCACCATGCGACCCAACGCGCGGCGGCGGACGCCCGCCGCGGCCGCCTTCGCCTCGGGTGTGATGGCGTGGCGCTCGGCCTCTGCCGCGGCCTCGACGATCTTGACCTGCGTGAAGGTGAAGATGCGGATCGAGATGCCGGAGTCGCGGAGGCGGGAGAGGGCCTCGGCGAACGCCCCGGCGGCGGCGGCGGCGCGGGGCGGCGCCACGGCGTCGGTGACGGCCTCGGGCGGCTCGGCCGTGGCTTCCGGCGGGCGGGCTTCGGATCCGACGAGGCGCGCGCGCAGGTCGCTGTGGCGCCGCGCGAGGTTGGCGACGGCGCGGCGGTCGCCGTCCTCCAGCAGCGGCGCGGTGAAATCCGAGTCCGATTCGGCGACAAGGCTGTCGAGCACGTCGTCGAGGTTGAGCATGTTGGGCCGCCCGTCCTCGGGCACGGCGTCGCGGTAGAGTTCGGTCCAGAGGCAAAGCCGTTCGGCGCCCTGCCGCCCTTCGAGGATGCGGTGAAGC
>Ga0102943_1001189_pt1 | contig 16516 bp, 16 predicted proteins | sample SalPonC_black_MG_FD_78174 | JGI IMG/M metagenome (GOLD analysis project Ga0102943, IMG submission 78174) | Salt pond soil microbial communities from South San Francisco under conditions of wetland restoration - Salt Pond MetaG... | ecosystem: Environmental > Aquatic > Marine > Intertidal zone >...
CCACGGCCAGGCCGCGGCCGCGCCATAGATGAACAGCCCCAACAGCAGCAGCGAGACGGCGACCTGCGTGAACAGGACGCGATTGGCGGGATGTTCGGCGGTGACCTTCTTGACCATGCGTGCCCTGTCGGGCTCTCGAAAGAAAGACTATGCCCTCACGATAGCGCATGAAGGGCGCGCACGCGCCGCGCACAACCGCTGAACGGCAACGCGGCAGCATCGCCGCGGCAAAACGGCTATCCTCCGGCAAGCTTTGCAAGGATGGATGCACCATGAAAATTTCGAGACTGCCATTGCTGGTCGCGATCATCGCCGCGCTGTTGCTGGTCAGCGCCGGGCCGGGCACGCGGCTCGGCCTGTGGGAATACGGCACCGGCTTCCAGCTGATGCGCTGGGCTTTCTTCGCCGGCGCGGGCGCCGCGGTGCTCGCGCTCGTGTTGCTGGCGATCCCGCGCACGCGCCGCAATGCCGCGTCGACGCTCGTCCTCGCCCTGGTCGTCGGCTCGGTGACCGCCTGGGTCCCCTGGAACGGCTTGCAGAAGGTGCGCTCGCTGCCGTTCATCCACGACATCACCACTGACACCCAAGACCCGCCGGCCTTCGTGGCCGTGCTGCCGTTGCGGGCCGATGCCGCCAACCCGCCGGAGTATCCTGGCGAGGAAGTGGCCGAGCAGCAGCGCGAGGCCTATCCGGAGGTGCAGCCGCTGGAGACCACGCTCAGCCCGGCCGAGGCTTTCAGCCGCGCCGAGCAGGTCGCGCGGGACATGGGCTGGGAGATCGTCGCCGTGGCGCCCGAGGCAGGCCGCATCGAGGCGACCGACACCACCTTCTGGTTCGGTTTCAAGGATGACATCGTGATCCGGGTCGAGCCGACGGCCGCCGGAAGCCGCGTGGACATTCGCTCCAAGTCGCGGGTGGGCCGCAGTGACGTGGGCGCGAACGCGGCAAGGATTTTTGATTTCTCAGAGCGTTTCGACGCTCCCTAGCCTCGCCGGGGCGAGGCCGGATTCCGACCCGACTTATCGTTACCGCGCCCTCATCAGCCACAGCCACCGCGACCGTGTGCTGGGCGAGGGGTTATGAAGCGTGCGTGGCCGTCCTCCGCGCCATCCGGGGCGAACGGAAACAGATGCTTCAGCGGCCGAGGCGCGGAATGGATATCGGCCTCACGGAGACCCCCGACCCGCAGTTCTCGCCATAGCATCAGTCCTGTCAGGACGACCTGAGCCGGCGTGACTATCGCCCTCTCCCAGACCAGCGCCGGGCCCGCAGACCCGCCATAAAACTGTGTTTTTGTCGTTTCGTTGCTTTTCTCTAACGTCAGGTGCACAATTTCGCACTGTTTAACAGTATGATTGGGCGCCGACGGTACTCGGCCGGAAGCGCTAGGAAGCCGACAACGAAAGGGGAATGCTATGAACAAATGTCTCGTGGGGAGCGCGGTGGCTCTGGCCCTGGCCCTGCCCGTCTCCGCCTTCGGCCAGAGCCAGAGCGACATCAGCGAGCTGAAGTCCCAGGTCGAGGAGCTGAACCAGAAGATCGAGAACCTGGAAGAGAAGGAGGCCGAGTCCAGCTGGACCGACAAGATCTCCATGAAGGGCGACTTCCGCTACAAGTTCGAGGGCATCTATGAGGACGGTCAGGAGGACCGCGATCGCCAGCGTATCCGCGCGCGCCTGTTCGTCAACGCGCAGGTTCACGACACCGCGGATGTGGGCCTGGAAATCTCCACCGGCGGCTCGAATCCCCGTTCCCGGGACGCCACGCTGAGCAGCGACGGCTCTCCGAAATCGATCACCCTCAGGCAGGCCTACGCCAAGTGGCGCCCGATGGACGGCATGACCGTGACCGCCGGCAAGGCAACCCGGCCTTGGGCGATCAACGCGATCGAATATTTTCATGACAGCGACTACATGCCCGAGGGCCTGTCCGCGAAATTCAGCAACGGTCCCTTCTTTGGCTCTGCCTGGTGGATTCAGCTCGCCGAGCGCGGCGCCGACGACGACACGTCCATGTGGGGCGGCCAGGTCGGCTACGCGGGCGATCTGTTCTACGCAAATGTCCTTTACAAGGACTTCCAGGACATCGAAGGCTTCAATCCCTGCTTCAACGGCAACTGCAACGGCAACACCGTCGATGCCGCCGGCAACCTCGTTTATGACTACAACATCATCGAGCTGCGCGGCGGCGTGAAACTGTCGGGCTTCGACATCTTCGCGTCGTTCGCCCAGAACGGCGATGCCGACACCGAGGACACGGCGTACTCCTACGGCGTCTCCTACGGCAAGGTCAAGGATCCGGGCACATGGCAGGTCGGCGTGATCTACCAGGACATGGAGAAGGACGCGCTATACGGCGGGATGATCGACGCCACTTTCGCCGGCGGCCGGACGGCTCACGACGGCTACGCCATCAAGGGCGCCTACGGCTTGTCCAAGAACTGGGTCCTCGAAGGCTTCTGGGCTGACAACGACATAGACAAGACCGGCAACGAGCGCGGCTACCAGCGCTACCAGGTCAACTTCCTTTGGAAATTCTGAGGCTGAACTGCCTGCACCTCTTCCTGGGTGTTTTGCACGGCCGCCGAGAGGCGGCCGCTTTTTTCCCGCGGGGCAGACCCTTGTCCCGCGCGACATCAGTCGGCAGTGCGCCAGCGCCTCACCCAGGCACGGACAAGCTCGCTGCCCAGGCCCACCAGCAGCCCCACTGCGACATTGAACACGACGCACGCCAGGCCCGTCACAAGAATGACGGCGAAACCGTCCGGCCGCGCGCATCGCATCCGGCGGGTCAGGCCCAGCTCGGCACCCGCGAGCATCAGCAGGGAGCCGACAGCCGCCAGCGGCAACACGGACATGAGCTCCAGCGCCCCGGGCCCGAGCAAGAGCCCCAGCCCGAGACAGGCCGCGCCGAAGATCGCTGGCGCAAGACCCGTCCGCGCACCAAAGCGGTGCTGCACGACCAGCCCGCCCGCCCCGTGGCACATGGGAAACGCCCCGAAGGGGGCCAGCAAGAGATTCAGGCCACCCGACGTCAGCGCCAGGCGCTCCGGGGTGATCCGCTCACGGTCCCCAGGGAAATATTCTGCGGCAATCACGGCTGTCACGAGAACGGCGTTGGTCACCGTCAGCGCAAGCTGGGGCAGGAACACCGCCTCACCCGCGACCCGGAAACTGCTCCAGCCCGGCAGCTGAAGACCGGGCAGCCAGAGCCCGATCTCCACGCCCACCGGCCAGGCGCCGGGCCGCGTAAGGCCCCAGGCCGCCGCGCCCGCTACGACGATCAGCGCGCCGAAGGGCCTCAACGGCGTGAAGTGCAACAGGACCAGGACGGCGAGTGCCACGCCGGCCACGATCGGGGCCTCGCCGGCGAGTTGTACGCCGGCCCATGCGAGATACAGGCCGACGCCGAGCTGTATGCCGGCAAGCACCGTGCCCGGAACCAGCCGGGACAGCCGGCTGACCGCGCCCGTGATCCCCAGGAGCACCAGCGCAAGCCCAAGAAGCAGGCCCGTGGCGGCCAGCTCTGCTGCGCCCAGTCCACCGGCGATTACGAGCGCGGCCACGATCTTCATGGGCTGGACGGGCATGGGGCGGCGATACACGAGCGCGACGGCCAGCGCGAAGATGCCGAACCCCGCAAGGACGCCGGAAGGATCGAGCGCCCGCACCGCAAAGGCCCCCAATACAAGGGGAAGGAAGGTGCCGAGATCCGCGAACGCGCCGGAGACGTCGCCGGCCCGTTGAACCCAGGCTGGGTGCGCCGCCTGGGCCGTCGCGTCTGCCGCCGCGCCGTCCTCTCCTGGCCGCCCATGGCGCGGCGGGCCGTTGTTGGAGGACGCCTTCAAGAGTCGGATGGCTCCACGCCGCTTGCGGTTGTTTCGACTGCGCTCATGATGCAATCTTCTAACTATCCTACCAAGTTCCAGCCAGAGTCGTAAAAAATGCAGGATTTCGGCAACGCTTTCGGTCTCGCGTTCCAGCTGGTTTTGTCCGCCGACCCGGATCTCCTGGAGATTATCCTGCTGTCGTTGCGGGTCAGTCTCTCCGCGGTAGCCATTGCGTGCCTTATCGGCTTGCCCATCGGGGCGGCGCTGGCGATCAGCCGCTTCCCCGGGCGGCCCGCGGTCATCATCCTGCTCAACGCGCTGATGGGCCTGCCGCCGGTGGTCGTGGGCCTGTTCATCTACCTGCTGCTATCCAATGCCGGTCCGCTTGGCTGGATGGAACTTCTTTATACGCCCACGGCCATGATCATCGCCCAGACGGTGCTCATCACCCCGATCGTCGCCGCCCTGTCCCGCGAGGTCGTGGAGCAACTCTACTCGGAGTACGCCGAGCAATTCCGGTCACTATGCCTGACCCGTTTGCAGGCCGTGCGGGCATTGCTGTGGGACGCCCGCTACAGCCTCCTGACCGTCGGACTGGCGGGTTTCGGCCGGGCCGTCGCGGAAGTTGGCGCGGTCATTATCGTCGGCGGCAACATTGCCCACCTGACCCGCGTGATGACCACCGCCATTGCTCTGGAAACCTCGAAGGGCGACCTCGCCCTTGCCCTGGCACTGGGCATCGTGCTGCTGAGCATCGCCCTGTCGGTCAACGCGGCCGTGATGATGTTGCGCATGACGGCGAACCGGCACGCCTATGCCTGACAACTCCGCCATCCCCCGGCCCGGTCCCGAAAAGCAGCGGACTGGAATTCCCGGCGTCGCCCGCGGCCTTGTGTACCGGGTCGGGGGAGTGAACCTCGTCGACGGCATCGACCTAGATCTGCCGGCAGGCTCCTTCACCGTCGTGATGGGTCCGAACGGGGCCGGCAAGAGCCTGCTGCTGCGGCTGATGCACGGGCTGCTGGAACCGACTGCGGGAAAAATCCTGTGGGGCGGCATGCCTCTCGACGAAGCCACGCGTCGTCGACAGGCGATGGTGTTCCAGCGCGCCGTTCTGTTGCGGCGCTCCGTGGCGGCCAACATCAGGTTCGTCCTGAAGCTGCGCGAAGACGCCTCCGATGACCGCGTCATGGAGGCTCTCAAGGAAGTGGGCCTCGCGAAACAAGCCGGCCAGCCCGCACGACTGCTTTCCGGCGGAGAGCAACAACGCCTTGCCCTGGCCCGGGCCCTGGCGCTTCATCCCGAGGTGCTGTTCATGGACGAGCCCACCGCCAGCCTGGACCCGGCGGCCATAGAGTCGATCGAGTCCATCGTCGCACGCGCCCACGATCGGGGCACCAAGATCGTGTTCGTCACCCACGATCTCGGCCAGGCCCAGCGCCTGGCGGACGACGTGGTTTTTCTCAACCGGGGGCGACTCGTGGAGCACACCCCCGCCGACCGTTTTTTCGATGACCCGGACTCAAGCGAGGCTCGCGATTACCTCGCGGGACGTCTCGTCCTCAGCTAGACCCACGCAAACCCACGGAGAACATCATGTTCAAGAACTATCTCACTGGATCGCTCTCGCTGGCCCTGCTGGCCGGCATGCTCACCTCGACGACGTCGCTGGCGGACGAGAAATCCATCCTGGTCCAGTCCACGACGTCGACGCAGAACTCGGGGCTCTACGACGACCTGCTGCCCAAGTTCACGGCCGACACCGGCATCAAGGTCAACGTGGTGGCCGTGGGCACCGGCCAGGCCATCAGGAACGCCATGAACGGCGACGGCGATGTCCTGCTCGTCCATGCCAAGCCCGCCGAAGAGAAATTCGTGAAAGAAGGTTACGGCGTGAAGCGCTATGACCTGATGTACAACGACTTCATCATCGTCGGCCCGCCCTCCGACCCCGCCGGCATCAAGGGCATGACGAGCGCCACTGATGCGCTGAAGAAAATTGCCGAGACCGAGAGCTTGTTCGCCTCCCGGGGTGACAACTCCGGCACCAACAAGAAGGAGATCGCCCTGTGGAAGGAAACCGGGGTTGATCCGAGCGCCGCCAGCGGCACCTGGTATCGGGAAACCGGTTCGGGCATGGGTGCGACGCTCAATGCCGCCGTGGGCATGAGCGCCTACACGATGACCGACCGGGGCACGTGGATCAGCTTCAAGAACAAGGGCGACTACGAGGTCGTGGTCGAGGGAGATGCTGAGCTGTTCAACCAGTACGGCATCATCCTGGTCAACCCCGAGAAGTTCCCCAACGTGGATGCGGAACCCGGCCGGAAATTCATCGACTGGATGCTCAGCGACAAGGGCCAGTCTGCCATCGCCAGCTACAAGCTCGACGGCCAGCAGCTGTTCTTCCCCAACGCGGGCGAATAATGCCGGACAACGTTCCCTCCGCCAACAATGCCCGCGTCGCCGCCAGGCGGCGCGGGCTCCCGCCACAGGATTGATCCGATTCCACAGGAGTCTCCAGAATGTTCCGCAGCCTGTTGATTACGCCGCTAGCAGTTGCCATGACGCTCGCGGCCGCCAACGCCGAGGAAGTGAACCTGTACGCCGCTGGCAGCCTCAAGGCGGCCCTGAGCGACGTCGCCACCGCCTTTGAAAAAGCCTCGGGACAGGCGGTCGACACCACGTTCGGCCCCTCGGGGATCATGCGCGAGCGCATCGAGAACGGCGAAGCCGCCGACGTCTTCGCCTCGGCGAACATGAAGCATCCTAAGAAGCTCGCGAACGACGGCCGCGGCGGGCCGGTGAGGATGTTCGCGCGAAACAAGCTGTGCGCGATCGCGCAGCCCGGGCTCGATATCGACAGCGCCAGCCTGCTGGAAGTCATTTCCAGCGCCGAAGTTCGGCTGGGTACCTCCACGCCGAAATCGGACCCCTCCGGTGACTATGCATGGGAGCTGTTCGCCAAGGCCGACAAGGTGGAGCCCGGCAGCGAGGCGCTGCTCGAAGACAAAGCGATGAAACTTACCGGTGGCCCGAACAGCGAGAAACCGCCGGAAGGCCGTAACAACTACGGCTGGGTGATGGACACGGACCAGGCGGACGTGTTCCTGACCTACTGCACGAATGCCGTACTGGCCAGGAAGGAAGTGCCCCACCTGCAAATTGTCCAGATTCCGCCCGAACTGTCGGTCGGCGCCGACTACGGCCTCATGGTGCTCAAGGGCGCACCCGAAGCGGCCGGGTCGCTCGCAGATTTCATCCTGGGTGACCAAGGACAGGCCATCCTCGAGGGGTACGGCTTCGAGTCGGCGGCAGACACGCCCTGAGCTTCACCGCGAAGACTGCTTGAACAGCCCCGTCCCGGCCCAACCCGCCGGGACGGGCTCATGCTCTCCCGGGACGGCGATCAGGCGCCGTTGAAATGCACGGTGCCGAGGCCGCTGATGTCGTAACCGCCCAGGTGTCGGGCCTTTTCTTCAAAGGCCTCGGTGCGGAAGAAGCCGAAAAGCCGCTGCAGGGACGGGTCGAACCAGGCGGCCCGGTCGACCAGCAGGTCAAAGCGCTCACGCACCAGGGGAACGAATCCCAGCTGGAGCTGCTGCGCCATCGCCCTGATGCCGAAACCGGCATCGGCCTTGCCTTCGAGGACTGCGATGCCGACTTCCGACTCCGTCCGGGCGGCCTCCATCCAGCTCACCTGGCCGGGATCGAGGCCCGCCTGGCTCATGATGTGTTTGAGCAGCACCTGGCTGCCCGCGGCCTCCTGCCTGGGCACGAGGCGGCGTCCGGCGAGGGTCGCGATGTCGCCGAACTCGCTTTCGGTCCCCGGCGCCACGATGAACCCCCGCTCGCGCCAAGCGAACTCCAGCAAGGCGACCGGCGCGTCGCCAAACCGTTCGCGGACGACGGGGACGTTCCAGGATTCCGTCTCCGGCTCGTACACGTGCAGCCCGGCGGCCACACCCTCCCCGGCGGCGAAGCGATCCAGCCCGTCCAGGCTGCCCTCCATGAGGCTCGCCAGGTCCGTGCCGGAAGCCCCGAGGGCCCACGCCAGCAGGGGGTCCTGGCTGCCGAGCAGGACGCGGGTCCGGTGGGCCGGGGCCGCGGTGGCGCCGCCAGAGCTGTGGCGGGCCAGCCAGTGCTCGATGCCGCGCCGCGGGAACAGCAGCTTGCCGGTGACACGGGAACAGGGCACCTCGCCGGCCGCGGCCAGCTCATAGACTTTGCGTTCTTTGATATGCAGGAGCTCGGCCAACTCCCGCGTGGTCAGGAACTCGCTGGATAAATCGCTCAAGTGTTCACTCCCGGCCAGGCGCCTGCACACGCCTTGCGGCGGGGCAAGCGCAGCGCCGCCAGCAAAGAGCGGCGCCACTCCACGGCGGCTGGCGTGGTCATCGACCTCAGCCGTCGACTGAAACCATCACGTTGGAGGCCTTCACAACTGCATAGGCCTCGCTGCCTTCGGCCAGCCCGAGGCTCTCGGCGCTCTCCTTGGTGATAACGGAGACGATCTCCGTACCGCCGACGTCGATGACGACTTCCGTGTTGACGGCACCCTGGCTGAGACGCTTGACCCTGCCCTTCAATACGTTGCGTGCACTGATCTTCATGGATCACTCCTTCTTGGGAACCGATGGCGCGCAGCGAACGCGCCACAGGGCTACAAGTCTAGCCGACTCGGGAAGGGAAAGGCGCGCCCGGAGAGATGGGCGGCATCGCTGCGCGATGCTCGCCGGCTCGGCCGGCACGCCGGCCTCGCGATCGAACTCGCTATTGCTTGTCGGTTCGTAGCCAGCAACAGAAACCAATGTTTTCAATTGGTTAACGGCATTCTTCCCAAAACAATGGGCGAGTTTGCGCATTGTAAGTCAGTAGCTTGCAGAGAGATTTGGGAACGCTCAGCCCGAGAAACTCGAACTGCATGGCATTCAGGCAGCCGCCCGATTCAACGCTCCTTCCAGGGTGACCCGCAGCCTATCCACGACGGCAGGCAACGATGCGAGGGGAAGTTCGTTCTTCCTGATGAACGCATGCCACAGAGCCTGCCGAGAGGGATCGTACGCAAACTCCTCGGTGAGGCCGATCGGCAGCTCGGCAGGCACTGCCATGCCACGCCGCGCGAAGGTCGCCTTGAGCGCACTGGCCAAGACATCGGTGTCGAGGGCTTCTCGATCCACCAATACTGCCAAATCGAAGTAATCCTTCACCCGGCTGTTGGTCATGCCCAGCATTGCGATGGCGTGAACCTTCTCCGCGACGACGGTGTACACGGGATAGGTACGCAAACGAGGCACAGGCAGATCAGCCAGCAGTACCGGATAGGTCGCTTCGACGGGGCCGGGGGTCACGGCATCACCGAAACCGATGTCGATCTGAACTTTGCAGCGGGCCTTGGCCAGTTCGCCGCTGATCAGAATTCGCACCCCAACGTATCCGGCGTCCTTGCGGATTTCCTCCGCGGCGACCGATGCCGGGTCGAACACGACGCCGTCGTCCACCACGACGCTGGCGATGTCGCGGAAGCTCTGGACCACGGATACGAGGTCGCTCGCGCCGAAGCCGAGTAGGTCGGCATCACGCGTGGCTCGGTGCGGCATGTCGTACCAGACCGTGAACAGCAACGCACCCTTGAGAAGAAAATGGTCCGCGTGCTCGGACTGGCTCAGGCGGTAGAGAATGCGCTCCAGCGCGAAGCGCACCAGCACCTGGTTGAAGTCGACGCCCTGCGCCTTGGCGACGTTGAGCAAACGAGCACGCACAGAGGCCGCGGTGTTTCTCATTCAACGGCTTCGAGATAGGGGCGCATCACATTAGCCACGCGGCAGATTTTTGCGTAGCGCCACAGTTCGTTCCCCGTCACCTTGCGTCTGGCGCGCGCGTCCTTGAGCGCCTCCAGTGCCACGTCCAGGCCAATCTTGTTGCGGTGCTTGAAGCAGTCCGCAACCGTCTTGGCCGCACCATAGACTCGTAGCGTCACGCCGTCACGCAGGTACTCCTCGATGCCTGCCGTGTACGCCTCCCCTTTCATCTGAATCATTTTGATCGGCGGGAAGTCGATGCGCGGCACGTGGCTGCCGCGCGGCATGGCAATCCAGACCTGGCGTGGCAGCTGGGTGGTCAGTTCGTGGAATTGCAGCGCGGTCAGCAGACAAAACACGGCCTGCGGTACCTTGGTCGCGATCGCCGCAAGGCCTTCGTGTTCGGATCCCGGCTGGCTGGGCAGCCGGTAGAGGCCGCGCCCAACCTTGTCCAGCAATCCAGCGGCAGTCAGGCGCGTCAGGACAATCCGGGGCGCATCGATATCGTCCAGATCGCTACTGCGCAGCAGCTTTTTCTGGTGGGCCAGATCAAGAACGCGCTGGGAGTGAGTGTCGGAAAGCATGGAAGTAGTATGTTCCGTTGTTTCGTCTAATGCAATAATGTGACGAAATACAGGAACATCATAATCTGCCCCATCAAACGGAGTACGTGGACACGACGAACGGACCTGGGGTTCATTTGGGACAGCCTCGCGGTATCTTCCAAGTCTGTGACGATAGGGATAGATATTGAGAATGCCTCGCAGGCTCCTGATTTCCTCGATAGTCATCTTAGGCGCCACTGCGATTGGCGCCTATGCAGTCCACCTTGGCGATGACAGAATCCCAGAAGCGACGCCCACCGAGGAACCCGGGAAGGTGAATGTGGCGATCGCGCCTGGGGTACGTGCGGTACCTGCTTCCAGCCTCGATCCACGCTCGCGGTCGGACCCGCCCGGCAAATTGGATGCACTGCCTGACCGCGATGTCTCGGCGAGGCCGCACGAGCACTCTGAGGCGGATTTGCCCTCAGGTCCGCTTCATCCGGAACGCGAACCGACGCACGGGCCTGGCAAATCTATCGAGGATCTGCTTCACGGCGCGGTTCGTCTCCGGCCCGGCGGGGCGGGCCATGATCTGGTTCGTTTCATTCTGGAGGAGGAGATCCGCGAATTCGGCCTGGACATCGACGCGGCACAGTCTTTCGAACAGGCGATACTGACCGTTGCCGCTGCCCGGGGTAGACCGCCCGGTGATGGTTCCGGCGTTTCGGACCTCGTCTGCACGGTGTCGCTCTGTACGTTTGTCGCGGAAGCACGTGGCACATTCGCCTCGATACGCCAGGCTCCGGAATGGCACCTAATGGAGCATGAAGGCCCGGTGCCGAGTATTCGGGCGATCGTAGGGCCGGCACATTCGTGGGTTAGGTTTGGAATCGGATCGAGTGGCGGCGAGACCCAACTGCAATATTATTATTACCGGCCTGAAATCGAGCGCCACCGAGAACTGCTCGAAGCGAGTCCCGAAGGACATTCGCGACTCGGAAACCCAGGCAAATGGCAGGAGTTTTGGGAATCAAGCAAAAACGGCCCCGAAGGGCCGTTATAAGCGCTTGAAAAATAATCGCGCGCCCGGAGAGATTACCGGTGCCGCTGCGCGGCACCGTTGTCTCGGCCGACTGCGTCGGCCTCGGCTCGAACTGCGCTTGTCTGTCGGGAGTTCGAACCTCTCTCGATGCAACGAGCCAAACGAAAAAGGGGCCCCGATGGGACCCCTTTTTCGTTTGACTGGCGCGCCCGGAGAGATTCGAACTCCCGACCTTCTGGTTCGTAGCCAGACACTCTATCCAACTGAGCTACGGGCGCGTTTTCTGAAACTATATTCTAACTATGGCGGAGAGGGAGGGATGATCGGCCGCCTGCGGCGGCTCGTTCCCTGCGCCGGCTCCGCCGGCTCCGGGTCGAACCCGGTGTTTACTCTTCGAGGGTCCGAATCCCCTCGTGAATTCATATCCAACTATGGCGGAGAGGGAGGGATTCGAACCCTCGAAGGGGCTATAAACCCCTTACTCCCTTAGCAGGGGAGCGCTTTCGACCACTCAGCCACCTCTCCTGATTCTCTGCTCCACGTCCGCCGGGACCTGCGCAAACCCAAGCTCCGGTCGGGATTACTCGTCGCCGCCCCGCCGCGACTGGCCAAAGCCAAATCGACCAAAGCCACGCCCCGTCGGAGGGCGGAGCATGATAGCGAGGGGCGGGAGGCAGGTAAAGAGCTTAGTCTTCCGAGCGGCTGTCTTCGTAACTGGCCCCAGACTCTCCGGAGCCGTGTTCCTGCTGGATACGATCATAGATTTCCAGCCGATGGACAGAAACGTCACGCGGCGCCGTGACACCCAGGCGGACCTGGTTTCCCTTTACACCGAGCACGGTCACCTGGACATCGTCACCGATGACGACCGTCTCGCCTACGCGCCTGGTAAGAATGAGCATATCTGGTATCTATCTCTGTTTGCCCCGGTCAGGGGAGCTTGTGCCGCACATGTTAGTCAATTCGAGGCTGGCGCACACGCCCGTAACGTCCCGGCCCTGCTGGAGTGGCCAGTTTCTCCCACATACAGACATGTTAGCTGTTTTTGTGGGTAAATCTGGCATTTTACGTGGCTTCTCGGGCCTGCTCCAGGCCGAAGGCCTCGTGCAGGCTGCGCACGCCGAGTTCCAGGTACTTTTCTTCGATCAGGACGGAGATCTTGATCTCCGAGGTCGAGACCATGCGTACGTTGATGCCCTCGCGCGCCAGCACCTCGAACATGGTGGTGGCGACGCCGGCGTGGCTGCGCATGCCGACTCCCACCACGGAAATCTTGGCCACGTTGGGACTGCCCAGCACCTCGCCCGCGTCTATTTCGGCAGCCGCCGCGCGGGTAAGTTCCATGGCCTGCTCGTATTCGTCGCGCGGGACGCTGAAACTGAAGTCGACAATCCCGGACCGCGGGGCGTTCATGACGATCATGTCCACCACGATGTGCGCTTCCGAGACGCGATTCAGGATGGCGTAGCCGTTGCCGGGGCGGTCGGGGACGCCGGTGATGGTCACCTGGGCCTCGTCACGGGAGAAGGCGATTCCGGAGACAACGGGTGCTTCCACGTCGGGTTCCTCGTAGCTGATCAGGGTGCCCTCGCCTTCGCCGCTGTTGTGCAGCACGCGCACGGGCACGTTGTACTTGCCGGCGAACTGGACCGCGCGGATCTGCAGGACCCTCGATCCCAGGCTGGCCAGCTCGAGCATTTCCTCGAAGGTCACGCGCGACAGCCGCTGCGCCTGCGGCACCATGCGCGGATCGGTGGTGTAGACGCCGTCCACGTCGGTCAGGATGAGGCATTCCTCGGCGCCCAGGGCCGCAGCCAGCGCCACGCCGGTGGTGTCGGAGCCGCCGCGGCCCAGCGTGGTGACCTCGCCGGCATCGTCGATACCCTGGAAGCCGGCCACGACCGGGATCACGCCCGCCGACAAATCGGCTTCCAGCCGCCCGGTTTCGACCTCGGCGATGCGCGCCTTGGCGTGCACGTTGTCGGTCAGAATGCGCACCTGGTGGCCCAGCCAGGAACGTGCCGAAAGCCCCAGCTCGCGCAGCGCCATCGCCATCAGGGAGACCGAGACCTGCTCGCCGGAGGACAGCAGCATGTCCAGCTCGCGCGCCGGCGGCCGCGCCGACACCGCCAGCGCCCGGGCGAGCAATTCGTCGGTGGTGTCGCCCATCGCGGACAGCACCACCACGACTTCGTGGCCATCGCGATGCTTGCGCGCAACCACGCTGGCGGCCGCGCGCACGTGTTCCACCGTGGCGACGGAGCTGCCGCCGAATTTCATGATGTAGCGCGCCATGCCTGCGCTTATCCGAGACGCTCGCGGGCGAAAGTGCGCGCCTGCTCGAGGGCTTCGTCCAGGCGCGCCGCGTCGGCGCCGCCCGCCTGGGCGAGATCCGGCCGCCCGCCTCCCTTGCCGCCCACCAGGTCGGCCGCGGCGTTCACCAGGTCGGGCGCGCTGATGCGTTCAATGCGGTCCCTGGTGACGCCGGCCACAAGGCGCACCTTGCCGCCGTCCACCGCACCCAGCAGCACGGCGCCGCTGCCCAGCTTCTGTTTGAAACGGTCCACGGCGTCGCGCAACACGCCGGGGCCACTGCCGTCCAGCCGGGCGACATAGAGCTTCGAGTCGCCGACGGTCTCGGCCTGCGCCAGGGGATCCTCGCCCCCGCCGCCGGTCGCCAGCCGCGTTTGCAGCTGCTTCACTTCCTTTTCCAGCTGGCGCGAGCGCTCGAGCAGCTGCTGCACTTTTGCGCCGGCCTCGTCCCAGCCGCCCTTGAGCAGCGAAGACACCTGCTGGAGCGTCTCCTCGTGGCGCGCGATCCACTGCAGCGCGCCCTGGCCGGTGACCGCCTCGATGCGGCGCACGCCGGAGGCGATGCCGCCCTCGGAGACGATCTTGAACAGGCCGATGTCGCCGGCACGCTTCACGTGCGTGCCGCCGCACAGCTCCATGGAGAAATCGCCCAGCCGCAGCACGCGCACGCGGTCCTCGTACTTCTCGCCGAACAGCGCCAGCGCGCCCTCGGACACGGCCTCCTCGTAGGGCAGCACCTTGGTCTCGGCGGCGGCATTGGCGCGTACCTCGGCGTTTACCAGCGCCTCGATCTCGGCCAGCTGCGCCGGCGTCAATGGCTCGTAGTGGGAGAAATCGAAGCGCAGCCGGTCGGGCGCCACCAGCGAGCCTTTCTGCTGCACGTGTTCGCCCAGCACCTTGCGCAGGGCCGCGTGCAGCAGGTGGGTGGCGGAGTGGTTCAGCACGGTGGCCTGGCGCGCGGCGGCGTCCACCTCGGCGCGCACCGACTCGCCGCCCTCGACGCGCCCGCGCAGCATGCGACCGTGGTGCGCATGGGCCTTACCCCACTTCCGGGTGTCGGTAACTTCGAATTCTCCCGCGGAGGCATGGATCATGCCGAGGTCGCCCACCTGGCCGCCGGACTCCGCGTAGAACGGCGTCTCGTCGAGCACGATCACGCCCTCGTCGCCCTCACCCAGCGCGTCCACCTCGTAACCGTCCCGGAACAAGCCGGTGATCACGCCGGAGGCGACCAGCGTGTCGTAACCGACGAACTTGCTCTCCAGGTCGATGTCCTGGCGGGCGCCGTAATCCACGTCGAAGCGGCTGGCGGCGCGCGCCCGCTCGCGCTGCGCCTGCATGGCGCGCTCGAAGCCGGCGGTGTCCACCGACAGCTCCCGCTCGCGCGCGATGTCGGCGGTCAGATCCAGCGGAAAGCCGTAGGTGTCGTACAGCCGGAACGCGGTCTCGCCGGGGATCGTCTTGTTCTCCAGTCCCTCGATGGCGGACTCCAGCAGCCGCATACCCTGGTCGAGGGTCTCGGCGAAGCGCGCCTCTTCCTGGCTGAGGACGCGCTCCACGTGGCCGCGCGCCTTGACCAGCTCCGGGTAGGCCTCGCCCATCTGGGCTTCCAGGGTCTCCACCAGGCGCCAGAAAAACGGCTCCTTGATGCCCAGCTGGTAGCCGTGGCGGATGGCGCGGCGGATGATGCGGCGCAGCACGTAGCCGCGGCCCTCGTTGGAGGGCAGCACCCCGTCCACCACCAGGAAGGCGCAGGCGCGGATGTGGTCGGCGATCACGCGCAGCGAGGCGTTGTCGGTGTCGCTCGAGCCGGCCAGTTCGGCGGCCCGCTCGACCAGCGCGCGGAACAGGTCGATGTCGTAGTTCGAGTGCACGCCCTGCAGCACGGCCGCCAGCCGCTCCAGCCCCATGCCGGTGTCCACCGAGGGCTTCGGCAGGGGGGTCATCGTGCCGTCGGCGCTGCGGTTGTACTGCATGAAGACCAGGTTCCAGATCTCCACGTAGCGGTCGCCGTCCTCCTCGGGCGTGCCCGGCGGGCCGCCATCGACCTCCGGGCCGTGGTCGTAGAAAATCTCCGAGCAGGGGCCGCAGGGGCCGGTGTCGCCCATCGCCCAGAAGTTCGAGTCCGCGCCCAGGCGGCTGAGCCGCGCCGGGTCCACGCCGATCTCTTCCAGCCAGATGCGCGCGGCCTCCTCGTCTTCCTCGTAAACGGTCACCCAGAGTTTTTCGCGCGGCAGGCCGAGCACGCCGGTGACGTAGTCCCAGGCGTAGCGGATGGCTTCTTCTTTGAAGTAGTCGCCGAAGCTGAAGTTGCCCAGCATCTCGAAGAAGGTGTGGTGCCGCGCCGTGTAGCCGACGTTCTCCAGGTCGTTATGCTTGCCGCCGGCGCGCACGCAGCGCTGCGAGGACGCGGCGCGCTTGTAGGGGCGTTTCTCCTGGCCGAGGAACACGTCCTTGAACTGCACCATGCCGGCATTGGTGAACAGCAGGGTGGGGTCGTTGCCGGGCACCAGCGGGCTCGACGGCACGATCTCGTGCCCCCGCTCGGCGAAGAAGTCGAGGAAACTCTTGCGGATCTCGGCGCTTTTCATAGGGTTCAGGCCCGGCTCGGGCTCGTCTGCTCAGTACAACGTTCCATTGTGCGTCACAGCAGGCAAGTCGCCAAGGGGGCTTATCCCCATTTTAATAAATGGGGATAAGCCCCATTTCGGCAAAAGCCCCGTTTGGGCGAAAAAGGGGATTGGCCCCATTTCAAGAAATGGGGCCAATCCCCATCGCAATCCGGATCTGCTCGCCGGTGAAGCCGCGGTACTCGAGGAAACGTGATTGCCGCGCCCGGGCGTTCCAGTCGGCGGGCGGCGCCTCGCCGAAGCGCCGCTGGCGCGTCTCCCGGGCGAGCTGCTCCCAGTCGGGGTCTGCCGCCTCGAAGGCGGCCTCGATGCTGGCGGAGGCCACGCCGTGCTGCTCCAGGTCGCGACGGATGCGC
>Ga0102943_1001193_pt1 | contig 16475 bp, 19 predicted proteins | sample SalPonC_black_MG_FD_78174 | JGI IMG/M metagenome (GOLD analysis project Ga0102943, IMG submission 78174) | Salt pond soil microbial communities from South San Francisco under conditions of wetland restoration - Salt Pond MetaG... | ecosystem: Environmental > Aquatic > Marine > Intertidal zone >...
ATTCTACATCAATACCTAATTGAATTCTATTATTAGTTAAGGCACAACAAACTATTTCATTTGAATGAGAAATACTAAAACTAATATTATTTTTAAAAAAAGGTTTAGTATTATCTGTAAATTCCAGTTCATGTAATTTATTATCTAATCCTAAGATTTCAATCCCTTTTTTTAAAAGAGTTCTCCCCGTTAAAAATTGTATTGTACGTTTTCCCTTTAAATTTTTCAATTTCAATTTGTCTGAATCCCCCAGTTGTTCAACGATATAATTAAGGTCAAATTGATTAAGACTTTTAATTTTTGTATAGAAAATACTGACAGTATCCATTAATATTTATTTAAATAATACTTAATGCCAATGGAAACCGATGTGCTAAACCTATCTGTAAAATCAATTGACTGGTCATTGACAGGTTTGTAAATAATATCTACTGAACCTTCTTCGTAATTAAATATAGTAGTATAATCAGCCATATAAGATAGCTGTATTTTTAAAGACACTGCAAAAGAGTTGGAAAGAAAAGCAGTTAATCCTGTAGCAATGTTTAAATCAGTTCCTTTTATTCCTAAATATTTTAAATCTTCATTTAATAAGATTGGTGTTTCGTTCTGAAAATTAGCTTTTCTCTCATAATTAAAAAAAGATACTCCAAGTTCTGTGTTTAAAAATATCGGCTTACCATAGTTTTTTATCCTATTTCTATAAATATATGAAAATTCTCGTTGCACATACTGTTTATCCGAAAACCTGTCTTTTGCATAAAAATAAGATATTTCAGATTTTTTTGAAATATGGTAACCTACCGAAAAATATCCGTAAAGCAAATGTTTATTATCATAATTAACCGTATTGGTTGTAGTAACTCCATTCGGTTGCGTTGCTTGAAATTTATTTGCAAAAAAATTGCTATTCAACCATCTATTCCCAACTCCAAATCCAAAGTTAAAATTCATTAAGTAGTTAATCCAAGATTTACTTTTTTGATTTTGTAGGTTTGCATTTAATTTAATAAATTTATTTATAGAGGAATCGTTTTCAATAATATTATAGTTCTTCCAAAAATTATTACTTGTATCAATAGTTTCATTCATAAATATATCGTTGTAAGCGATAGTCTTTTTATAATCAATAGGAGAGGCATCATTTAAATTGGATTCAACCGTAGTATAGTTTAAGTTCACCACTAATTCTTCTTTTTTCTCGGGATTTGTAAGTATTAATGAATATGAATAATTATTAAGGAAATATAAATCTCCTATTTTAGTAAATGTTACATTAGAAAGAGAAGGTCCTTTTTTTATTCTGCCATCAAAAATAGTGTCTTGGTATTCTAATTTAATATTAGCATAACCATAATCTTTTTTATCAATTAATACCTTTCCTGAAACCTTTTGTGATTTGCTCTCAAATTTTAATTCATAAAATTCTCTATCTTGAAAACTAACAATATTATTATATTCATAATTGAACTCATTATAATATTTAGGATTTAAAAAGTTACCACGTAATTTGACCATATCAAGCCCATAAATCAAAAAAGGACCGCCTGCAAGCCTATAATTATTTTCATAATAATTTTGCTTGGTAAATTTTCTAAATTTCAAAATTTCTATCTGATTATCTTGGCATTTTATACCGTATGAGCTTTTGTATGAATCTATATAAGCTTCACCCATATAAACAATCTGATCTTTATTGCTAACTGTTTGCCGGAAAAAACCTTTGTATCTCGACCCTCTATCAGGATAATTGTCAGGGATTTTATTATAAGCTTTATTTAACAGGGCATAAATAAAATCTGCTTTCACAACTGCTTCCGGTATAATATTTTCCTTTGGGTTTAAATAAATTCTATAAATATTAGAGTTATTAATACTGATAATTTTATTTTCATATCCAACATATGATATTTTTATATCAATTGGATACTTTCGTTCATCAAAGAATTTATATTTAAAATACCCTTCTTCATTGGTGACAGTGCCCGAAACGTCATCTATGCTAATAGTGGCATAGGATAGTGGTTTAAGTGTTATTTCATCATACACATAACCCTGTATTATATTTTGTTGGCTAAAAACCGAAGAAACAATTAATAAGTTGAAGACAAAGACAATTAGATGTTTCATACTAAATTATTTATTATTAGTTAAAAATTTGGTTTCCCATTTTCTATAAAAAGGAGGTTTTGAGAAAGCTAACTGAAAAGTTTGAGCATCAACAAATACTTGTTCTGACTTTCCAATACATACAGTATCCCTAGTGTTTTTTTTACGAATATTGTATGAAAATATGATTTTCGCAGACTTTATGTAATGAAAAATAGTTTCAAGTTCAAGCAGAGTGCCTTGTCTTACATATTTCTTATAATCCAGTTCTAATTTTGTTACTGGAGCAAAATACCCATGAGTTCTAATATTTGAATATGTTAAACCATATTTTTCTCCAAATGCTTCTCTTCCATCTTCAAAATACTGAACATAATTTCCATGCCATAAAATACCTAATGAATCAATCTCAGAAAATCGAACTTTAATATCCGTAAAATCAACAAATTCTTTTCTTTTATCTTTAGAATATGAATTACTCATCCCTATGTTTTTTAATATTTTTTTCAATAAACCGCTTTTCCCAGTTTTTATTAAAAAGTTTATTACGAACTACATGCTTTAAATATGTTAATAGAAATAAGGCAATAAAACCAAATGCAACCCAGAGTACCCATAACTTATCAGGATTAATAATTATGTTTATTAAAGTTAAAATTAAAATAATGACCCCAGCCACAATCATTCTTGTAAAAAAAAAGCGATAAAATCGAGCCTTTTTCCTTGCATAATAAATTATACTGTGTTTTGTCATAATAATTGCATTAATATGTTAATAATTTTAGATATCTTTTTTTAAAGAATACCCAGGATAAGGTTAAGCACATTATGCTTATCAAAGCCATAATATAAATCCGGGGCATTATTTCTATTACGCTGTAATTTCTAAGGTAAATATCATAATATCCCTGTATTGACCAATAGTTAATTGATGCAACAGCCATTTTTTTCATTATTGCAGGCATAATGAAGAAAGGAACCATACTTCCACCTATTGCAGACATTGTTAATATAACTATTGTCGAAATGCTTTGTAACTGATTGCGAGATGAAACTAAAACTCCGATTAAGATACTGAATGAGGCGCAAGAAAAAGCTGTAAAAAAAGTAACAAGTATTAATGCAGGAAAATTATAAAACAAATCAAAATTAAATACTATTGCAGAAAATATAAACATGACTGATATCTGAGCTAATGCAACTAACAATGAAGATGATAACTTTCCTAATAAATAAATATCAGGAGATAATGTTGAAAATATTGTTCTTCGAAAAGTATTATCTTCTTTTTCTTCAATTATTTGAGAGCCTATAGATCTAACTCCAAATAAAAGCATTAAGACTGCGGTTCCAGCTATTCCCTGAACTAATCCTACTTGCCCCAACATATTTCCCCCTGAAATACCTTGATAAGTAATTATATTTGTTAGTCCAATCTGAGATGATTGAACCTGATTATCTACACCTTTGCCAACCATTTCATGTATGGTTGACTTATCGGCGAAAAATGAATCAGACAGTTGCTTCTTTATTTTACACTTTGCTGCAAATCTGTGAATCTTAGGAGTAATAATTTGTTTGATTATGCCACATTCAAATTCATTGGATTCGTCATACAAAAGCTCAAATGCTGTTTTACCATTTAATATAGAATCTAATAAATTATTATTTATATATAATGCTGCCGATATTTTTCCTGATCTTACAAGCATTTCCGCACTATCTCTGGATGTCTTAATAAGGTCAAGACTACTTAAAGAGTCGATTTTCATAATTAGACTGGTACTTTCATAACTTTTATCTTCATCAACAATAACTAACTTAATGGGGTCATAGCTTCCACCCATATTGCTATAGGCTAGTACAAAAATTGTTATTAAGGCGATTGGGAGCAGAAGATACATAAACAAACCCTTTTTGTCATTAATAAACAATTTTAAATCTTTGATAATAATATGTAGCATTTTTATAACATTTTATTGTTTTCTATTCGATTAAGAAAAATCCATTCCAGTGAAGAAGGTATTATCTCAATTTTAATAATATTCAATCCTTTTTCTTGTATAAGATTAATAGCAGACATTAATCTTGTATTTAAATCATTGCTTAAAAAGCTTATTTGATTGCGTTCAACGGAAATTTGAGAATTCTCAAAATCTAAATCCTCAACTGGGTCAGAGGTTGTAATTATAATTTTTTCTCCCTTACCATATTTAGATTTAATCTCCTCACTTGTACCTTCAATTTTAATATTTCCATCTATAATTATACCTATTCTATCACATATTTTTTCAGCTTCTTCAAGGTAATGTGTTGAAAAAATTATTGAACAACCTTTATCTTTCAACTTGTGAATTGCGTCAAGAATTTTCTTTCGTTGTGTTGGGTCAATACCTACTGTAGGTTCATCTAATAAAAGAATTTTGGGTTTTTGAATCATAGTAGCTATTATACTCACATATCTTTTCATTCCTCCTGAAAGCGTTTGAACCTTTTCGTTCCTACGATTGTACAATCCGTATAGTTTAAGAAAATTATAGCTGCTTTTATAAATATCTTTTCTTTTAATGCCACTAATTCCTCCCCAATACAATAAATTATCCATTATACTTAACTTATTAAATAATGCTATTTCCTGAGGTATTATTCCAATATGTTTTTTATATTCTTTTTTTTGTGATAAATATGATTTTTTGTTAAGAACAATATCTCCCGATTCCGGATTAACAAGAGTTCCTAAAATATTCATCAATGTAGATTTTCCAGCACCATTTTGACCTATAAGGCCATATATTTCATTTTCATTTAGTTTAAGTGATAATTCTTTCAAGACCTCTTTATCACCATAATTCTTATTTATTTCTTTTATTTCCAGCATAATCAATTGTTATTAATTATAAATATGGTTATTTTATAATTATGGCCTCTTTAATATTGTGCACGAAGAACTTCCTCCAATATGAATTGAATGTACAGCCACATTATCGATATCTTTTTTGTTTATTCCTTCACTATTTATCGTTATTCCATCTTCAAAATCAGAAAAGAAATCAGGATGATAACCACAACCAGGAGCAAAATCTTCGTTAATAGCCATAGCTGCTGTAGCTAAACTAAATGTTCCTGAAGCTCCAAAACATTCACCAACCCTAGATAGAATAGATGTATACATACTTTTCATTTTAAGTTTCTGCATTACTTTTAACTCATAATCATTCATTAACCAAGGTAATGTAGATGAACCTATTACCATATCAATTTGATTTAAGCCTATCTCAGCATTTGAAATTGACTTTTTTATTAAGTTTTCTAAAACTTTTTTATCACGATTAATAAACAATCTTGAAGCATCTAAATCATTGTAGGTCACAGTATCTTTTAGTTCAGCATAAATATGAGCATTACGTTTCAACGCATGTGTTTTTTCTTCCAGCATTATAAAACAAGCTGCTTCACCAATAATATATTTGTTTTTACTTCCTTCTTGTGCCTTTTTAGTAAAAAGACTGTTTGGAGATTCTGAAACCGGCTTAAGCAATTCATCATTTTCATTTAAAATATAAAATCTTAAATCGCGTATTTGATCCACCCCACCGCAAAGCATCACTTTGGCTTGATTGTTTCTAATGCTTTTAATTCCCAAAGAATAACTATCTTCACCCATTACTATAGTATTTGGACCTTTAAAATTATTGTAACGTGCAATATCTCCAACTATATGATTATTTGTAGTTTGAGTAAAGGTAAGCGGACTAACTTTGCCAGGACCTTTTTCAAATAATTTAATTAAATATTTTTCGACAGATTCATTTGAGCCAAAGCTTGTATTCATAATACAACCTACATCATATGGTTCCATTGAAGAAACATCAAGATTCCCATCTTGAAGTGCTAAATGTGTCGCTAGCAAACCCAGTTGTGAATAATAATTTGGAAATGGAGGTTTAAGTTTTAAATAATTCCTTAAATTAAAAGCCACAACTTTCCCAAAATACTGACTCCCTGCACTATAATCATCCCATTCTTCTTTAATTTTTATACCATGTTTATCGTCCATTATAGAATCCCAAACTTCATTTTTACCAATCCCTAGGCTCGAAACTATTCCAATTCCTGTAATTACGACTTGAACACTCATAATTTTATTTTTTTTGAATATATGTTGTTATTTCACCTTTAGCAATTAATCTGTTATTTACTATAATTTCGCCCTTGAATACAGAAAAATTCATAATTCTGCTTTTTAATTCTACTTTTAATTCAATTCTTGTATTTGGCCTTATTTCTTCTTTAAACACGAAATTATCAATCTTAATGGCTCTTCCCGAATCATTTTTCTTATCATTATTGCTTGATCCTTTTGTATCTTGTTTTGACAATTCTATTCTGTTGAAAAGACTGCATGCCTGAAACAATGCTTCAACAAGGATTACTCCCGGTAATATTGGATAATCTGGAAAATGTCCTTTAAAGAAAGGATTATTCTTACCTATATATTTCTCAGCAACTAAAAATTCATTAGATTTAAAGTCTATAATCTTATCAATAAATAATATAGGTTCTTCATGGGGCAAGAGTTCAGACGGTTCCGGATAATTATTCATATTAAGTGCTATATAAAAGTAAATACTCCATTTTCTATTAATTCATTTAATAGTTGAATTTTTATACTTTTTTTTAAAATCTGATCTTTTGTATATCCTTTCTGAGTTGACAATATATCAAATAATTCCATATCTATAGGATATGTTTTATATAAAATTCTATTAAATAAATATGCTTGGTCATCAATTTTAAATATTCTATATTTTTTTCTATTAAGTTTAATTTTATTGTTGGTTTCTAAAACTTCATTGTTCATTATTGAATTATTATTTCTTTGCATGTTTTCAAAATCAAAATATTTGTGTACATAATCCCAACCGCTCCACTGTGCAGGATAACTATTTATGTGGTTTTCTAAAATTTGCCATAGCTTTTTCGTTGTTTTTGTAGAGTAATCATCTCTGTCTTTTATATCTTTTGGAGATATATCCGGATAAACAGAAATTCTCGGAAATAAATTTTCTTCATAACTGCTTATTATTGGTATAATTGGTGTTTTGGTAGCAAAAGAAAGGTGTGCAAGACCTACACGAACAAATATTTCGCCTGAAAAAAATTTAATTTTCAATAATTGGGCCTTTTTATTAAAAACCCCACCAATTCCGTCATTACCGTCAGGATAAGCAAAAACAGAATACCCTCTTTTTATATAACTAATTAACTTTAATATTGTATTGGAACTTTCAACGTTAAGAATATCATAAGATACATCTTTTCCGAGAAATGTTATAGTTTTATCAATATACTGTTCAAAAATAGCTTTATTATCATAAGACTTTTGGTCTACTAATAAAACCAAGTTTACATTATTAGAAATAAGATAACCAATAATTGACTGACTAGAACCATATTGAAAAGTAGTGTATATAGCTGAGTGATTAGGATTAATATCTGAATTATCTTTAGAAATAATTTTAACATTTTCTAACATAAATGGATTTTGCAACTGTAAATTTTCACTAGTTTTCCATTTAAAAAACTCAAACCACCACTTAAAATGCTCCTCTTCATCAATTTTAGGGATTAGTTTAGATAAATTTGCAGAATAAAACTCATAAGATTTTAATTGCCTATTTTTAATCAATATTTGAATGAAGTTCTTATTTAATTTAAGAGCATTCTCAAGCTGTTTTATATAAAATTTCCTTATTTCCTTATTTTGACTTGTTTTTAAAGTTCTTTTTAGTTCTATAATTTCATTTTTGCCAATTTTAATTGACTGTTTAAATAGCTTGTAATATGTATTCATAGATAATTATAAGTTTTTCTATAATAAATCATTGATAATTTGTTTACTATCATCTTTTCCCCAACTTAAATAAAATCCTAAATAAATAAATCTTGGAGCAGGTGGTTCTATTGCAATTCTGGTTTGACCGTTTAAAGAATATTTATAACTAAAAACTTGTTTCCAATTAAAAGGATTTGAGATAGTAAACGCTGTTGTTAAAATATATTTTTTCTTAATCATTAAAATATTTGCAATTAAAAAACTCAAATTATGATAACCCGGTGTTTTTTCCGAAAGAAAATTACTTTCATCAAGATTCGGATTAAAATATGGACGTCCGGATGCATAATTATATGTTGCAGCAAAATAACATGATATAGAAGGGACATATTTTTTTGAAACTAAATTAAAGGTATGCTCAGCTGCAAATTCAGGACGTGTTTTAATAGGATAATCATAATGTTTTCTTTTGGTATCTAAATACGAATATGAAATCCAATATTCAACACCTATTTTAGAATTTTCTTGCTTTAAAAAAACATCCACTCCTTTGGCATACCCTGAACCAGTTGTATTAATATCATCATCCAGCGATGTTACCAATTGTCTGTAGTCCTTGTAATATCCCTCAGCTCTGAACAACAAGGTATTTGCCCTATGTAAAAATGTAAAAATATAATGAGAGCTTTTCGGTATATTATTTAATTTGTTATTAATATAATCCCATTCTGGAATTTGGTTATAAATGCCATATGAAAATAATGCTTGCGTATTATTTGTTGGCAACCAGCCTATGGAAGCTCTGGGAGATAAATTATAAGTATTGGAAATATCATTATAATCATAACGAATTCCGCAACTTGTAATTAGGTAAGAAAAAATTGTCCATTCTATCTCCGAAAAGGCAGATGCATTATTATAGTAAATATTATTGTTAAATTCATCAACTACTTGGTTATAATCATTATATTGCCAATCAGTACCAATATTAATTTTTAGTTTGTTATTAATATACCTTGTTAATACTATTTTTGATTCATTAAATTTCTTTGTAGTATTATCCTTGTCAGCATATAACTTATCATCGAAATTATCCTGATTTACTATTTCATTTTTTTCGTTAGTTTTATTCAATGAATAAGAAGTACCTAAATATAATTTAGTTTTTTCACCGAACCATTTCTCATAAACTAAAAAAGAAAAAATATTTGAGTTATCAGTAGCAAAATATTGGTCAAAATTGTTATAATCAAGATTAACATCGGTAAAAGAAAGATCAGACTTTTCTCCGGCGAAAAACAATTTTACTACATCTTTTTTGTTTGGCTTAAATCTTGAATTTAAATATACATTCTTGTACTCCGGTGCATCAATAAATGTTTTTTGTTGCTCAACTAAACTATAATAGGGTAAAACGTTGGTATATGAAATAGATGGATTTACCATCCATTTCTTATTATTTGATACAAAAGTCATGTCAGAGGCAGCACCAACAGATGAAATATTAACATCATAAGTATTCCTGATTGGGAATCCTTTTGAATCGAGAATTAATGCCCCCGAGAGAGCATCACCATATAAACTTGAATAACCTCCACTACTAAAAAAAGTCCCTTCAAATAGATTGGGAGAGAACCAACTTCTTTGAGCCATATTATCAGCTCCGTTACGATAAAACGATGGAACTTTTAAACCATCAATATAGATATTTGTCTCTGTATTATCACCACCTCTGATAAACAAACCTTCTTTTTCACCTATTTGTTGCACACCTGGCAAAGCTCTAAGCCCCTGAGTTATATCATCATTCGACCCGGGAATTCTTTTAATATCCCTTGACTTTATTGTGGTGGAACGTCCTTTATCAGAAACTAAATTTGTATAACTACTTATTACAACTTGATTAAGTTCATAAGTATTTGTTTCTATAGTGATATTTTGATTAATAATTGTTTTATTTGTTATTCCATAATATACTTTTTTATAATCTTTATAGCCTATCGTTTTAACCATAAGTACAATAGTGTCAGAATAGTTTGCCTTAAAACTGAAATATCCTGTTGAATCACTTGATGCTCCATCTGTTGTTCCCATTACAAAAACATTTGCAAACATTACAGGATTTTTATCATTATCAGAAACAATTCCTTTAAAATAAATCTGTCCAAAAATGAGGTTATTACATAAGATACATAAAATTAAAATATAAAATATTTTCTTCATTCTTTATAATTTTAAAAAACGTGCCAAAACCATTTTTATTAATGAATAAATAACAGCAAAACCAAATGTGTATAGGAATAATACTCTAATAATATAAAAGATTGTAAGGGAAGAAAAATTGAAATATTTTAAAATTTCTAAAAAAACATGAAAATCTCTAATTTCACTAATGAATGCCTTAAGTATGAAATAATAAATTATGATAAAAAATGTTAGCCTAAATATTGAATAAACTATTAAAGAAGTTTTGATTTTTTTAATATCAATATTCTCATTTCTTATTATTCTTGAAAACGTTTCTTTAAGAAATTTAATACTTTTACTTTGTAAATTATTTATACCTGAAAGGTCACTATAAATCCAATATGCATCATATTTAATAAATGGTAATAAATTTATAATAATAATTGAAAAATTAGCTAAAACTATATAATGTAAAAAGTTGGTTATTAGGTTATTTCTTAAGAAGAGAGTAGTTATGAATATCAGACCATTTGCAAGGAGCTGCATATAAATACCAGCAAGGTTAATTATTACTTTTTTCATTTTAGATAGCCTCCATATACCTGAAATATCTGTATATAAAACAGGTAACAAATAATAGAACCCAAATCCGATACTTTTGGGTTGGACATTGAATTTTAATGTGGCAGCAGAATGTCCTAATTCATGTATTAAGGTTATTATGATAAGTATTGGATAAATAAGCAGGTAGGTAATTATCCCCCCAGAGCTATAGTCAAATTTAATCAAAGGATTTTCAGTCCAAAACACAAAATATAAATTTAATAATACTAAAAATAAAGTAATTGTAAAAAAAGATAGTGGGCTGAATAGATATTTTATAGGACTGCAAATTCTATTTATTGTTTTTGCACTTAATAAAGTGATTTTTGCTTTTACAGATGTATTAATTTTAGATTCGTCGTAATTATATTCAAATACACCTAGAGGTTTTATATTATTGTTAACAATATCCTGAATATCAGAACCTGTAAGTAATGCGTCAGGTTTAAATTTTAAGTTAACATCAATACTAATTTTTTCCAGAGTATTTTTTGCCTGTAACTGGATAATAATAAAATAGATTAGTTCTCCTACAAAATATTGTTTATTCCCGACTTCTAATAAATATTTTATATCATTTTTACTTGATGACTCTACCTTATTTAGTTTTACATGTGAAGATACTTCGTTCATATGCTTTTAGTAATTGTAATACACTTTTATATAAATTCTATTTAAATAGTTATTTAATATGTAAGAGACAGAATATAAATATTCTGCCTCCTATTCAATTGAGAATTGATAACTTAACGGTAAGCAGGACAAGTTTCTCTTCCAATCCTGATAACGCATTTATTTCCAGCCAAAGAGGACATTTCATATCTCTCTTCAAGTTGTTCTACTGAAAGAACATTTTCTAAATTTTTCATAATAAATAAAATTTAGTTTAATTATCAATCTTCTCTATTAACGTATAGTCAATTCTTCAATAAAAACTACACATTTGTTTCTTGCCAAAGAGGACATTTCATATCTCTCTTCAAGTTGTTCTACTGAAAGAACATTTTCTAAGTTTTTCATAATAACTATAATTTTAATATAATAAACTAGGGAACTTATGGTCTCCCTATTAACCATTTATTTTTATTTTATTTTTTCAATGATCATATTGCTAACTTTTTCTACATTTATGAAAGTTTCTTCATTAAATTCAGAAGGGTCAATATCAAACTCATCTGCTAATATTGAAACAATTTCAAGTATCAACAAAGAATCTTCTATAATTCCTGGTTTTCCATCAATCTCAAAAAAAGAATCATCATTTTCAATGTCTTCAGGTTTCATTTCTTCGTCCTGCAAAACTTCAATGATTACTTCCTTAATTCTCCTTTGTACTTCTTCTTTAGTCATAATTTTATATATTAGTTAATATTATTGAAGCAATATTTCCACCAAAACCAAAAGAATTGGAGATAGCAACATCTATTGATTTCTCAACTACTTTTTTTGGGAATTTTATATTACTTTCTTCAAATATTGGTTCTTTTGTATTTATTGTTGGAGGAATAAATTCATATTTAATACCAAGTGCAGTAATTATAAACTCAATACTTCCTGCAGCTCCTAGAGTGTGTCCTGTAAGTGATTTTGTTGAACTTACGTACACAGTATGATCTCCTACCAATTTCTTTATAGCTTTATACTCCATTAGATCATTAATATTTGTAGAAGTGCCATGAGCATTAATATATGAAATCTGATCTGCCTTTTTATTTGCATTACTTAGTGCTTTTTGCATGCAATATAATGCATAGTCACCTTCCGGGTGTGGAGATGTGGGGTGATAGGCTTCGTTTAGGTAACTATATCCTGATACCTCAGCATAAATATTAGCTCCTCTTTTTATTGCACTTTCATATGATTCTAAAATAACAAATCCAGCACCTTCCCCAAGAACTAACCCTTTTCTATTTACATCGAATGGACTACATAAATCAGGTGAAACATTCTGCAAAGAATTAAATCCACTAAATGAAAGAATAGTAATTAAATCTACTCCTCCTGCAATCATATATTTGGTTTCACCATTTGCAACCTTTTCGTAGGCAGTTCCAATTGAAATAGTTCCTGATGCACAAGCTGTAGAAATTATATTGGATGGTCCTTGTATAGAATATTTGCTTGCAATATCTCCAACAATTGAAGGTGTGCTTCTCAAAACTAAAGACAAATCTTTGTTAGTTAATTTTCCATCTATTTTTTTATTTAACCATTTAATAAAAGAAAAACTAGTGCCTGTAGAAATTGCAAGACTAATTCCACAATTGTATCCTTGTATTTCCTCGTACCTTAATTCCGAATCTTCAATTGCTTCTTTTATAACCTGAATGGATAGTTCTGTGACTACCGACTCGTCTATATCTTGAAGTTTTGTAAATATATCTTCATCCAATAAGTGAGCACCTTTGTTAATATATGCATCATTACTAGTATCGAAACGCGAAATTGGCACTTCTTTTTTACCACAGTTTCCTAATTTAATTGCTTCTATTACTTCCTTTTTATTTTTACCTATCGAAGTATGAATACCAATACCTGTAACTACAACACGTCTCTTATTTATTTTATCTTTATCCACGCACACCTCCATCTATTATAATTTCTTGGTTAACTATGTAATCAGGAGCATCAAGAGCCAAGTATGTTACTAAATTAGCAACTTCTTGGGGGCTTCCCATTCTTTTTATAATGCTGTTTTCAAATTTTTTAGTTTGATATTTATCGGAGACATTATCGGTCATTCCGGTATTAATAAGCCCTGGAGCAACGCAATTTAGAATAATACCAAACTGAGCAACTTCTTTTTGTAAAGATTTTGTAAATGCATAAATAGCAGATTTTGCCGATGCATAGGAACTATATCCTGGATTCCCGGTTATACCTCCAAGTGAGGTAATGTTAATAATTCTTCCACCTTTTTGACGAATCATTGTTGGCAAGATAGTTTTAGTTAAATTAATAACAGGGTTAACATTTGCAAGTAAAGTATCAGTCCATTTCTTTAAATCGGACATCATAAAAAGTTGCATTTCTCCTGTGGTTCCTACATTATTCACTACAATTTCAATATTTTCATGATGCTTTTTAATTTGTTTCCAGAAACCTTTAACCTGCTCTAAATCTGTCATATCACATTTTACAGCAATTGCCTCTACTTTGTATTCTTGCTTAAGTTCATCAACCAAGACCTTAGATTCATTTAAACTGTTTCGATATGTAAAAAAAATATTACATCCCTTTTTTGCTAAATCTTTACATATAGCTTTGCCAATACCGCTACTCCCACCAGATACAATTGCATTCTTTTTCATTAACTAAAGATTATTTAATTTTTCAATAATTGATTCGCAACTCTCACGTCCCCAATGGGGGGTAACTGTTTTTTCTAACTCAATCTGTTCTTTAAAAAGAGCCAATGCTTTTTCAAAAAAAGGCAATGCAGCTTCTACACCACCGCCCATCATCGCAGGTAAGTTTACTGTATTCATGCCCTTTAGGTAGAAAAACCTGGGGTTTGAATCATTAAATGATTTCGCTTTTTCTAACAATGAATTGGATAATGTTACATATCTAAATCCTCTTTCCTCAAAGTTTACCCTTATCCTGGTACTAGCGCTCAATGCTTTTAGACAATATACTTCAGAATTGTTTGGATTAAGTTTATCCGCTTCCTTTAAATACTCATCAGCTTTGTCACAATACTCATCAACCTTTTCCAGTTCAGATTGTCTTGCTATATTTATTAGGCACAAAGATGAATAATAGTAAGGGATCCAATCACAGTCCCCTTGTAATATGATTCGTTCAAAATTGTTTAATACATCATAATAATCTTTTAATTCTTCCACAGCATCAAATTCTTTGACAGCTTCGTGAATAGCATCATTTGCAAATACATTAAGTGAAACAAATAATGCTGTAAAAAAAATTATACTTCTTTTCATAATTAATTTATTTATTGGTTTTTATATTATTAATACCATCCTGATATTTGTAAATAACAACGTGAAGTTGTTTTATTTGAACTCAAATTCAGCCATCTTGTAAGTGATACTCGTACAACTGTGTTTTTTTGTATTTTCTTTATTGGTTCTTGATAGCCAACATATTTAATGTATCTCATTCTATCATCATCATTGTAATAATACCATATTCCTTTTTGTGTTATATAATATAATGGGATCGTAGGTATCCAAAAACCGACACTCTGATTTGGAAGATTTTCTTTTTCAATATATCCCATTCCTCCATTTGTCCAGTTGAGCTTAGAGTCAAAAACGTTATTTATAGTTCCATACCAAACAGGAACTCCTAATTCTTCTAATAAAAAATTATTTAGTTCATTGAAAAGAATTCTGTTATTAGTTAATTCACATTCTTCAACAATTACGTCTTCTATATGCGGAGGTATAATATACTGAGAAGGAGAATATTTAATATCCCAAATCTCTCCTATATCGTATGGATCTGTATTTAAAATCGGTTTATTACCAGGATTTACTAATCTTAAATTCTTAAAGGAATTTAAAGAAATCCCTCCTATACAATCGTATGTAGAATTAATTTTTGTTCTTGATAAAATTAATATTTTTTCTGTTATTGTCAAACTTATGTATAATTTTAAATACGGATTTTAAAAAACAGATACAATGTTAATACTATTCGTTAACATAATACTATATCTATAAAACTACTTTAAATTTGGCATGAGTTGATTTAAATATCTAAGCGATTCCTTTAAATTTAAATTTAAATTTTTATATAGGTGTCTTCTATTATAAGTTTTAATTTGCACTTGTATTTTTTTGAAACTGGCAATTCAATTCCTGTATCTGTAATAATAATAGATTTGCCTTTTGAAATAACTTGCTTTATCCTGTTTATATTAATAATATATGACTGGTGTATGCGAACAAATATATAATCTGGTAATTTATCTTCAATACATTTGATATTTTTTGAAATAATAAACCTTGAATCATTAAAATAAATTTCTGTATACATACCTTTACCCTGAAAATACACTATTTTACTAAATTCTATTATAGAACATCCTCTATTATCCCTAATAATTAATTTATTGTTATTAATCATAATAAATCTATTAAATAACTACTGTCCGGTAAAAGTTTTAATGACGTACCTACGGCACTTTATCCACTCATTTTTAGTGTTTTTTACCAGAATTATGTCGCTTTGCGACATTTTAGTCCCTTTAGGGGCGACATAAGGTAAACTTCAATTATATTAAGCTTCCCAGTCGTTTCTTTTAATTTTAACCGGACACCAATACTATTGAATAATTAAATCAATATCAGGATTTTATATGAGATATTCAATGGATAATGGTTAATAAAAAAATGTCTAAAAATAAAAAAACAAGGAATCGAAATTATTCTTCAATCATTGTTAAAAATTCTATTATTTCAAATCACATCCTTGAGCAGAAACATCGCAATTATGTCCTCCCTCAGTACAAATATCACATTGACCAATACGTTACATTGAATAATCTGCCTCTATACGACGCAATTCTTCTTTTGATAAAGCTGTTAAAGTTACTGCAATACCAAAAATAAAAAAAACTCCAAATAAAATTCGTTTTTTCATAATTTAAGTTTTTAAAGATTAATAATTAAAGTGTTGCAACATCAATAAATGTATACATACACGAAAATAGTTATAATTTTTGTTTTTACCCCCCCGTTACATGTTTTAAAACATGGCTTGCAGACAAAAA
>Ga0102943_1001194_pt1 | contig 16473 bp, 17 predicted proteins | sample SalPonC_black_MG_FD_78174 | JGI IMG/M metagenome (GOLD analysis project Ga0102943, IMG submission 78174) | Salt pond soil microbial communities from South San Francisco under conditions of wetland restoration - Salt Pond MetaG... | ecosystem: Environmental > Aquatic > Marine > Intertidal zone >...
ATGGGAGTTAAAAAAGCTCCAAATACCTCTCAAGGAGCGGCTGCTGCAACAACATCAGCCGACTGTTTCAATTTTAGTCCAAGCAGTTTTGAGACCCAAAAATCAAATCCGACAGGCTGCTAGATTGCGAGTGCTCTGCAAGAGGTGAGTCTGGTGTTGTTTGATGAGAATATCAATGTCTGCTTTTCCGAAGTCCATGGTTTTACCCAGCTTCTCCAAGAGTGCACGTTCAAATTTTGTCACAACACCATCGCAGTATGCGGCCGCAATCATTGCTTTGAGCCAATTACGGCATTGCCGATAACTTTTGGGACTGGGGCACACGAGTTCCCGTTTTTTTGCCTTTTTGATCATGTGTTCCAGTACGGCTTGCGACACTAGACTGCGTTGAGCCATCTCTTGTAGCGTCGCTTGCTCCGTCTCGTCAATGCTGTCGTCGACCAACATTATATTGATAATCCAGGCAAATGCATCCACTGATGTCAAAGGTTCATGATGATGAATAGAAGTTGCAGTTAAACTTGTATTGTTGAGGCAATACGAACTCAATTGCGGGAAAAGTCGTTTTCGCCAGCGCTTGGCTGCGCTTGAATTAAACGGTAAGTAATCGACCAGGATCCAGTCATAGTCACCCAGATTTAATGGCTGCGAGCAACTGGAGCAGATCGGGTCGGCAAAACTTTCATCGGGGGCACCACAATGGGGACAGTGTAATGAGCATAAGCAACGTTCGATATGGGTTGTGACGTCGTGCTTGCGCATCCATATCATTAGATGACTGCGGCGGTGCCATTTGGGGCGTTTCTGGGGCAAATCGCCGTTGTGCTGGGAGTAACGATAAGCAAAGGATTGCACCTGAACGATGCAGTAGTCAACGGATGTGTCTTCAATAACTCCCAGCACGCTAACCCTGCCGAGTTTACAATCGCCGAAAAATGAACGTTTATCCTCGTGATCGAACTGTAGGTGTTGTTGATAATTTTGACAAAAATCGGGGCTCGCAAATTTGTGTAAATACGCAACTTGGCCTTCACGGTCAGCCGTTACTTTTCGCCAGAAAACGACAGCCGTGCGATCGTGTATATGTTGGACATTAAAATACGGATCCTTGGTCGACTGGTATCTCTGAATATTCTCCAGTGTATTGGCATCGGGCTGCCCGCTTTCACCTGCTTGGACAATTTCCAATAGCACCCAGCCGTATTGTCCGCTGCGTATCGCTGCGTTGCAGGCCAGACAGTGCCCCAATGAATCGATCGCAATTGCGGCATTGCAGTTTGGGCAACGGTCTGCCTCCAGTCCCTGCAATGCAGCGGTCGGCTTTGCTCCGTGTGCACGAACAAGCGTCCAATATTCAATGCGTGTAGCTGCCTTGCGGTCTCCAGACAGGTATGCACCTGAATTGAGGGAAACGCGATATTCAGTAGATGAACTGTTTAATTCGACGGTTAAAACATCAAATGCACCTGTAGATTCAAAGCTTTTAAATCGAATGCTGTGAATGAGGGTATGGTCTATTTTTTCACGGTAGCCAAGCCGTTGTTGTTCTTGAAACTGGGCAGTGTAGTTTGCCGACAAACCGTCTGCAATAAAGTGCTGGATTGCATGTAGCTTCTGGTCTTGTCGAGCAACTTGAACTTTCCAAAAAGCAGACTCAATCGCTTTTTCGTAGGCTTTGGCGGAAAAGTTTGGGTCGATGTGTTGCAGTCTTTCCATCGTATGCATCGCTTGTTGCTGGTTCATTTGCTTGCGATGTTCTATTAAACGATTTGCCTGGGATAGACGGTAGCCGTTGCGTTGAGAGGATTGCAATGCCCGCAAGGCAAGAACAAGAAGGATCATAACGCCTGCAAGTCCAGTACTCTCAAGCAAGCTGCTATTGCCAGATGACAGGCTCAAGCCCGCACTGTAGCTTGCCGAAGACGCCCTGTGCATCGCTGGTGCGCGGCCCTCGCTGGTTCCGCTTAATAGGGTGCAAGGCAGTCCGAGTAAATATAGAGCCAATAGTATGAGGCACTGCCAATGTTTTGGTCGTTTCATTGTTGTGACGATTTATAAGGCGATCATGGCGGCAATAAAGAATCCACAGCCAATCGTGACCATGCTGAACAGGGCACTGACAGTAAGATTTTTATTTACAATTACGGCGTCTTCAAAATCTGGATGCGAAGCGATGAGGTACGTAACGATGCGTTTACCAGCGATCAATAAAAGGGTACCCATCGCAGTTCCCGTGAACAGCCAATACACTTCGACCTGGATCGGGTGTTGACCGTTGCTCGACATGGCCCCGCAGATGATAAGGCCGCTTGCAAATAAGCACGCACCGAACTCCATGCCCACACCGGAGTTGTCATCTGCCGCTATCAAACCTTGCACGTTATAAGGTTTGAGCCATTGATAACACTGACCCGCTACCACAAAAAGTGCTTGGCCCATCCACCAATACAAACACATATTCGTCAAACCGGCCAGGAAATCAGGGCTGACTCCAGCCGCGGCGGTATGGATAATATGGCCACTGGCCAATGTGCTGCCTGCGACACAAAACGCGGTTCCTAAATTGTGTTCGTGGCCAATTTCAAGCGTTACCTTAAAACGCGATAAAAGCCATGCAGCATTCATCTTGGTGCTTACCAGCAGCAAAAGCACGCTCAGCAAACCCTCAGGGATCGCTTTCCACAATGCTTGCCAGGGGTCCTCTATGCGAGCCGGGAAGGTTCCTGCTAAGGCCCAGGCAGTTGCCAATAGAAAAGCACCCAACATGCAGGCGTAAGCCATGTTATGCTTGTTCAACAACTGGCTTCGCAATTGGCAAGGGTAGAGGCGATCGAATAATAATTTGGCGATGACCAGCATTGCCAACGCGTTCAACAATAGCGGAATGCGCTGTGTAATGTGCTCAATGTAAACAATTATCCAATCCATAACCAAACAGTAGCTATCGTTGTTTTTGCAGGGAGTCGTAAGCTGATGTATAATCTCCCCAAAGAAAAAGGCCGGACTAGAATATAGTTCTAATCCGGCCTTTCCTCAAATTCTGTCGCTGTTTAAAGCATGCCTACGGGTTGCCATGGCTAAAAAACAGATGTGTCGCAGAAGTGCTTATAATGCCATTTCTTTCAGGCCCTTAAGGGGAAGAATTTTAACAGAAGTTGAAGCTGGTTTCGCTGCAATGTCCATTGTTTCACCAGGTTTGAATGGGTTAGGAACGTTTTTCTGAGCTTTGCGAGCTGGCTTCTTAACCGTTTTGATTTTTAATAATCCGGGCAACACGAAGGTGCCGACGGAACGTTTTTTAACGTGACGGTGAATGGTGTTACCCAATTCATCTAATACACTTGAAACGTCTTTTTTAGATAAACCAGTTGCTTCAGCTATTTCGCTTAGCAGCTCGGTTTTTGTCATTTGCTTTTGTAACGCAGTTGCTTTTTTTGCCATGTTGATACCTTGATAAGGATTTACAGTTTGAGTTTGACTAAATGCAGGTCATGCTCGCGTTTCTTTTTCATTTGGCAAGAAAAAATAGTCATTATCTGGCAAAAAACCCCTATTTTTCCAGTGTTATTCCAATACTGGTAAAAATGCTAGTCTCTGTGAGAGTTGCTGAGATGACAAGATGATAAGATGATAAGCCAACGGGGCGACAGGAGAAACCGCAAAATCCTGCCCCAATGTGTCAGGATTTTTATAACAAGGTGCTAAATTTGTGCCGCTTGCTGCCGACCATTTGACTCGAAGCATATTTACATTCCCACACCCAACTCGATTCCAACCCCTTCTGAAAATTGAATAGTGACGTCCAATGGTTTGTCTATTTAGGCATGCAAAAAGGTTTTTTAAACCAGCAAACTTGCTGCGAAATAAACGGTCAATTAGGTAACGATGCCGATTTACTGACGTTTGGAGAACATGTTCTCGATACGCATTTAACCGATGATTACAGCTTGGTTCAAGAACTGGTGGATGAAGCTTACGAATGTGCGAGCAAGGGCATGGTTCCGCCAGAGACTCCTTTTGCGATTCAAGAAGCTGGCTCCACTGCAGAAGCGCCGAAGGAGGCTACAACCGGTTTTTACATTAAGCGAGAGATGGCAGCAGAGCAGCCGTCGGCAGGTAACCAGACAGCAACACCAGCTGCCCGTTCATCCGAAACGAACCAACCGCCCGGCGACGTACAGCGCGAAGCACAGCCCTCGACTGAGCAAGCCTGGCCGGTTGAAGCAACTGCTGCACCGCACCTCTATTCTGATGAGACACCGGCGTTTTCGCTCGAGGTTCCTCAAGCATGGCCTGACTGCGCATCTCTAGCCAATATGCCAGACACGGCGGTTAGACAGGTCCTTGTTCAGTTCTTGTTGGAAGCGCAGCGGCAAGCGGCCAGCGACTTACACTTATCCGCCGGATCGCGGCCATTTATGCGGCAATACCGGAGAATTCACTACCTGTCGGAATATGTGTTAACGTCACAGGATGCTTGGCGTCTCAATACTGTGTTATTGTCGGACCGCAAGCGGTATAATTTTGAACAAACGCAAGATATGGATTATGCGTTGGCTTTAGATGCGAGTAATCGCTTTCGAGTGAATCTCATGATGCACAAGAACGGCGCATCCGGGACGTATCGAATCATCCCCAACCGTATTCAGACTCTGGAGGAACTGGGATTTGCCCAGTCCGATGCCATCCGCAAATTACTTACTTACCACAATGGGCTTGTACTCGTAACAGGCCCAGTTGGCTCTGGCAAGACGGCTACGCTCGCATCGTTAATCGATGAATTAAACCGTAGCCGTCAAGACCACATCATTGCGGTTGAAGCGCCGATAGAAATTGTCCAGCATTCACACCATTGCCAGATCACTCAACGTGAAGTGGGGCCGCAAACGGCAACCTTTCACAGTGCTCTCAAAGGGGCTTTGCGCCAGGATCCAGACATTATTGTCATCGGCGAAATGCGTGATTTGGAAACAATTGAGATGGCTATTAGCGCATCGGAAACCGGGCACTTAGTCATTGGCACTATGCATACTCAAGACGCAGCCACCACCTTAAATCGACTGCTCGATGTGTTCCCCGCAGCCCAGCAAACGCAAATTCGAGCGATGGTATCGGAGAGTTTGAAGGGCATTATTTGTCAACGATTGCTGCCCAATCTGAACGGCGATATCAGCTTAGCGTGTGAGCTGTTACTCAACAATGTAGCGGTCGCGAATATGATTCGCGAAAGCAAGAGTGAAGGCTTGGTGAATGCCATTGAGACCGGCTCTAGTGAAGGGATGCAGTTGATGGATAAATCGATCATGAAATTGTATCGAGATAATGTAATCGCTCAGGATGTGGCGCTGGCAAATATGACCAACCGTATGTTTATTAACCAGATTCAATCGACGACGTCTACAGCGCCCAATATGGCAGACACGCATCTCCCCGCATCTGCGCCCAAAAAGAAAGGCTTTTTTAAATAATCGACTCAATCATGGCTGCTGAAATCGACAGACTGCTGGCGAAAATGCTAGAATTAGACGGTTCCGATTTACACTTAGGTGTAGGAGGACCTCCCAGAATTAGAACCTCTGGCGTTATCGTTGCGATGGAAGATGAAGCGGAATTGACACCGGAATCCATGCAAGCCTTGCTGCAACCTATTTGTTCCGAGCAACGTTGGCAGGCGTTTTTGGAGCACAAAGATTTAGACTTGGCGTATGAGATTCCGGGCCTTGCTCGTTTCAGAGCCAGTTACCTGTACAATCATTGGGGCCAGGCCGCCGTGTTTCGGCAGATACCCGCCAAAATCTTATCCTTTGACGATTTGCATTTGCCGGATATCTTAAAAGATGTCTGTGCATACAATGAAGGGTTGGTATTAGTGACGGGACCCACGGGCAGTGGCAAATCGACTACGCTTGCTGCAATGATTGACCATATCAATACCCATTATGATAAACACATCATCACCATAGAGGACCCCATTGAGTTTGTGCACCCCAACAAGCGGAGCGTGATTGTGCATCGTGAAGTGGGTGAACACAGCGCATCCTTTGCCAAGGCTTTGAAAGGAGCGATGCGAGCAGATCCAGACATCATCCTGGTCGGCGAAATGCGCGAATTGGAGACCATTAAACTTGCCTTGGGTTGTGCGTCTATGGGTATGTTGGTTTTTGGTACCCTGCACACTAATAATGCACCTAAAACCGTGGACCGAATCATCGACGCGTTTCCAGCTGACGAGCAAAACCAAATTCGCACGATGTTGTCCAGTTGTTTAACAGGAGTCATATCACAGTTGCTGTGTAAAAAAGTTGGTGGAGGGCGCGTCGCCTCTCATGAAATCCTCCTGCGTCACGAAGCGTTGCCGAATTGTATTCGGACTGGCAAGATCAGTAATATACGCGGGATTATTGAGAGTAGTATGGCGAGTGGTATGACGACAATGGATGCAACCTTACAACGCTTATTGAACCAGGATATTATTTCTGCCAAAGAGGCGTTTATGAAGGCTTCGAATAAGAGTCAGTTTCAGAAGGCGGCAGCTACTGCCTGACTCGGCATTGCCGGCATTTAAAAAGTGCAATTGAGCAAGTCAACTCCCTCAAAGGGTATGCACAAACAGTCCACTGCGCAACTTAGGCTCAAACCAGGTGCTTTTCGGTGGCATGATTTGATCGGCATCGGCGATGGCCATGAGTTGTTGGCAGGTGACTGGAAACATTGAAAATGCGACGGAGCCAGGAAATTCCTGGACACGTTTTTCCAACTCGCGTGTGCCGCGAATGCCGCCAACAAAATCTATCCGATCATCAGTGCGCGGATCGTCGATACCTAATATGGGGCCAAGGATGCGGTTTTGCAAGTGGCTCACGTCAAGATTCGCGACGGGGTCTGCACTTGCTGCGCTGTTGAACCTCAGCCCATACCACTTGCCAGCCAAATACATCGCAACGTTGCCAGCTGCATCCGGGCAAGCATCTGCTCCCTCCGTTACCGTACACACTGTTTTTATTCGAGACAGGAAATCATGCGCTGACAGTCCGTTTAAATCCAGTATATGGCGATTGTAGGGCAGTATGTTTAATTGGTTTTGTGGAAAGAGCACGGCCAGGAACCAGTTGTAATCCTCGTGGCTCGTGTGGTCTGGGTTAGCAACGCGTTTTTCCTTGGCGATGCGCGCTGCGCTGGCACTGCGATGATGGCCGTCGGCAACATAACAGCAAGGGATGTTCGCGAATTCCGCAATGAAGCCTGCAAACTCCGTAACTTTCCAGACGGTGTGTTGTACGCGGTCAGGTGCGGTAAAATCAAACAACGGTGTCTCCTCACAGATGGCGGCGATTGCAGCGTCGATATGTGCCTGTTCTGGATAAGTCAGAAACACCGGGCCGGGATGGGCATTCAGGGAGCGGTTTAAAGCAGTGCGGTCGTCCTCTTTTTGTTGTCTGGTTTTCTCGTGCTTTCTGATAATATTGCACTCATAGTCATCAATGTGACAGACGGTTACCAATCCCGTTTGCCGATGTTCATTCAGTCTCTGTTGGTAAACATATAAACAGGGCGCATCCTCGCGCACTAACCAGTTGTTCGATCGAAATTTTTCGAAATTTTCCTTGGCTTGCACGTAGACATGTTCTGAGTAAGGGTCGGTTTTTTGCGGCAAATCAATTTCTGCTCGGACGATGTGCAAAAAGCTCTTCGGATTCATTTCACCAAGGGCGCGAGCTTCTTCTGTCGAAACGACATCGTAGGGCAGTGAAGCAACTTCGACAGCAACCTCAACATCCGGTCGCAGTCCTTGAAATGCTCGAATTCTCATTGTTTCAGGCAAACTCAGTAAGGCCTGAAACGCAAGGTTCTTTTGCAACTGGACTCGGTAAATGCAACGGATTCTGGCGTATATCGCAGCGCAATGCATTCGTGCTTGCGTTTCGCACTGTTTTTTCTTCTGTGTTACTGTCCAATATCTGGTAATAAAACATAATGTTTGCAAAAGTTAAGAGTGCGCTCGTTTTCAGTGTATTCGGGCTGTTGTTGAGCTGCTCCTGTGGTTTGGCAAACTCAAGTGCGCACACTTCTCAACAGAGTGATACAGAGATAGCGGTCATGCCGTTGCCATTGACGGCGTATGTGCATGCAGAAGCCGAAAAAGCAGATGCATTGGGAGTGGATACGCTCCCTCTATCGCAGGTGTTAAAAATGCGCATTGCCAAAGATCCTTTTAATTTGGTCGCGACGATCATTTTCTTCTGCGCAATCTTTCATACGTTCCTGGCTGGCAAGTTCCTGAAACTTGCACACCGATTTGAGCATTCCCATCAACACAAGATGAGGAATAGGGAACATCAATTTGTTGAAAATAAAGAGCCGGTGAGTTTCAAGGCTACATTGTTGCATTTTTTAGGGGAAGTAGAGGTCGTCTTCGGCATTTGGTTGATTCCTCTGGGGATAGCAGCGATTTTCTTTCACGGTTGGGAAGCGACCGAACATTATTTCGATACACGTAACTATGTGGAGCCTGTGTTTGTGGTGGTGATCATGGCCATCGCCTCGACCAGGCCCGTGATCAAGTTTGCTGAGTCGGCCTTGAAACGGGTGGCATCCATAGGTAAGTGCTCACCGGCTGCATGGTGGTTGTCCATTTTGACCTTTGCCCCTATTCTTGGCTCATTCATTACGGAACCAGCTGCGATGACGATTGGAGCTTTATTGCTCGGTCAGCAAGTGTATACACTTAAACCGCCGATGCGGTTCGCGTATGCAACCTTGGGCTTACTCTTCGTCAACGTGTCAGTAGGGGGTACCTTGACGCATTTTGCAGCTCCGCCGGTGCTCATGGTGGCAGGTACTTTTCACTATGACTTATTCTTTGTTCTGGGCCATTTCGGCTGGCGAGCGGTTTTGGGGATTCTTTGTGCCAACACGCTTTATTTTTTTATGTTTCGCAACACCTTTGCGCAGCTCAAGAAGGACGCCGAAGCTATGCGGCAAGCAGGAGAGGGACCGTTGGCAGTCGCATCGCCAGAAGCCCCGGTGCCATTTTGGGTGGCATTGGTCCATCTCTGCTTTGCTGCTTGGACGGTGTTTACGCTGCACCATCCACCGTTGTTCATCGGTGGGTTCTTGTTTTTCCTGGCATTCATCCGCGCGACGGATCACCACCAATACGAAATTTCTTTGAAAGGACCGATACTCGTTGGCTTTTTCCTGGCAGGGCTGGTTACCCATGGCGGGTTACAAAGCTGGTGGATTGCGCCCATACTCAGTTCATTGCGAGAAGTACCGCTGTTTATAGGGGCTACGCTGCTCACCGCTTTCAATGACAACGCAGCCATTACTTTCCTCGCGTCCCAAGTGCCAGCATTTTTACCCGAGGGAAGAGTCGGGTTGGAATTGATGGTCGCACAGAAATTAGAATTTGCGGTGGTTGCGGGGGCGGTGACGGGCGGCGGGCTGACGGTGATCGCCAATGCTCCGAATCCTGCGGGTCAGTCGATTCTCTCCAAATATTTTCCAGAGGGTGTCAGTCCATTGAGGCTCTTCCTGGGCTCACTGCTCCCGACCTGTATCATGGCTTGTGTATTTATGGTTATACCTTGAGAGGGTGCGCCTGTCGCCGAGTGTGATGATATTTACAAAAATATAATACGCAGATTTGTTTTCGGTGAGGAGTGCTTGGCGGCTAAAGATTCGACGTGTTCGATGAGCTGTCGGTAGCGTAGCTTACGTTGCTCGGTCCAGCGTTTTCCCTCTGGGCATGCGAGTTGCCGTAAACCTGAAATCAACAAAATCGCTTGTTCTGTCCCCGCTAGAATGCGTAATGATTGAATCACTTTCATCCGTATAAACAGAGGGTCGTCTGACTCGTTTCTAAGATCGCAGTGATTGAACCCACAGCGTGCTTTATCCTGCAGGTGAAGCTCCAAAAGCTGTTCGGCAGATCGCGTGAAACTGTGGAAGCCAGCTTCTCCTTCGGCGCCGTCTTCAATACCGAAGTCGATAGCCCTCTTTATCTGCGCGACTAACTCTTGATTGCTGCCGGTAGCAAGTGCGAGCAACTGATTCAAAGAATATAGTTTATCTAATTTTTCAGCGGACATTGTCCTTTAACTCAGCTATGGCTTGTTGAAATTCCTCAATGTCTTTAAACTCACGATACACGCTGGCATAGCGCACATAAGAAATTTTATCAATCTGTTTTAAGTGCTCCATGATGGCCTCACCAATTGCGTTGGAAGGGATGTCATTGTCAAACTCACGTTCTAAACGGTCGATGACATCGGCAATGATCATCTCAATTTGTTCGACCTGCACGGGGCGGCGCTCGGTTGCTTTGCGAATACCACTTACCAGTTTAGCGCGATCAAATTCTTCTCGTGTGCCATCGCGTTTAGTGACGTACAGGCCTTCGCGCAAAATCTCCTCAATTGTGGTGAAACGCGACTCACACTTCAGGCACTGCCGACGTCGGCGAATAGAATGATTGCCCTTGCCCATGCGGGTATCGAGCACCTTGGTGTCAGTGTGGCTGCATCTTGGGCAGTACATAGTTTATAAAGGCGTAGCGGATGGATTTCTGTATTGATGACTAAATACTGACTAATTTGAGGTCCTTACAGGGCCAGAAAGTTTTGCAAAAGTTGTATGCCATTAAATGTGGCGTAAGATTCTGGATGAAATTGAACACCCCAGATCGGCAGTTCTTTATGGCGCATACCCATAATTTCACCTTCTGCTGTTTCGGCGGTGACCTCAAGGCATGCAGGTAGCGATGTGCGTTCGACAATGAGCGAGTGATACCGCGTAGCTGCAAACCCTTGCGGCATACCGGCAAATATATCGGTATTGGTGTGCTGAATCGGTGAGGTTTTGCCGTGCATAAGGCGCTCGGCACGAATGACCTTGCCGCCGTAATACTGACCGATGGACTGATGGCCTAAGCACACCCCAAGTAGCGGAATCTTTCCAGCAAATGTGGCAATCATATCCAGGCTGACGCCGGCTTCGTTCGGAGAGCAGGGTCCGGGGGAAATCAAAATTCTGTCGGGTTGCAATGCAAGGGCTTCCTGTGGGGTGATCGCGTTGTTGCGGAAAACCTTTTGCTCCACACCCAGCTCTCCAAAATATTGCACCAGATTATACGTAAATGAATCAAAATTATCAATGACTAATAGCATGTCGGCAGCTGTTAAGCTGGCGTGTGTGACACGATTAGTCAAGACTTGGCGCAGGCTGTGTTTTCCCCTAGCGTGGGGAGTTATGCAGCAATCAGTAACACTTTTCGGATGTGGTTATGTCGGGTATGAACTGGCGAAACAGGCTTTGCAGCGACAGATGCAGGTCAGTGCATTGACACGCAATGCGGAAGCCGCTGCGGCGTTGCGGCGCCTGGGGGTGCAACGCGTGATTGAGGCTGAGTTGGACACGGCAGATTGGCATGCGCAAATCGATCCCAACCAAGACCTCATCATCAATACAGTGAGTTCGGCTGGTGGAGGAGTGGATGGCTATAAAAAATCCTATCTGCAAGGCCAGGGCTCCATTGCTCAGTGGGCATCCAACCGATCGTCCGATGCCAGTAGCACATTTGTCTATACAAGTGCCACAAGTGTGTATCCGCAATCAGCGGGGGAATGGGTCGATGAATCCAGCAGCAGCGCTGGTTGCAGCGCCTATGCCCAGGTTTTACTGGAGGCTGAGCACGTTGCGTTGGACTGTGCCGCATTCGGTAAAACTTTTATCCTGCGACTGGCCGGTATTTATGGCCCCGAGCGGCATTTTATGTTGGACCATCTAATGGCGGGAAAAAAAACGTATCCGGGGTCGGGAGACAGCTATTTGAATTTGATCCATCGCACAGATATATGCGCAGCCATCTGGCATTTATTTGATCATCGTCAAGCTGTTGATGCAGGCGTTTACAATGTTGCTGACGACAGTGAAGCCACTAAAGCCGATATTATTGCGTGGCTGGCGCAAGCTCTCGAGTTGCCGATACCCACCTTCGATCCCACAACCCCCCTTAAGCGCGAGGGCAGTCGGCGCGGCGCTTCCGGTAAGCTGCCGAACCGTAGGGTCTCCAATACAAAGCTGAAAACGACTGGCTGGCAGTTGCACTATCCGACTTTTCGGGATGGATTTGCGGAGATCGTTCGGCAAGGCCGCTGAGCTGTGAGCTATTCGGGCGCGTATCCGCATCCTCTTGGACAAAGCATGCGGTCGTTGCCACTCATCCCAGAGCACCCTTGATCAATTGCTCGGTGGACGCGTCTTCACCGAATTTGCTCTGCATTTTACGAATGGCCTTATCCGCATCGGCTAATTTGTACCCCAGGGTCATCAGCGCAGCAATGGCGTCTTGAAAATTATTGGACAGCTCAGGTCCTCCTGTGGTACTCCCGTCCATTGCGACACTGCCGAGGCCAGTGGCATCTTTGCCAACGCCGCCTGGAAAGACTTTATCGCGCAATTCGATCACCAATCGTTCAGCGGTCTTTTTGCCAATGCCAGGACATTTGGACAGGAGCGCGACATCGGACTGCGCAATCGCTGTTTTGAGCATTTGGACGGACAGCTTACTCAGGATACTCAATGCGATTTTGGGACCGATGCCGGAAACCTTTTCGACTAACAGCCGAAAGAAGTCGCGCTCTTCTTTACTGAAAAATCCATAAATCGCTTGGGAATCTTCGCGATAAACAGCTAATGTATGCAATTTCACTGTTTCCCCTGGGCGTGGTAGCTTTTCGGAAGTTGTGATCGGGATCGCAACTTCGTAGCCAATGCCTTGTGCCTCGATAACACAGGACAATAAACCGGATTCAACGAGCACGCCTTGTAGAGATACGATCATGATGTAAGTGAGAAATCAAAATTAAAAAGTGATCAGTAAAAAGTAAGAAATCCAGGGATGCTCTCGGGCTGTACACCTTTATATAGCGCAATGCAGGGTTGATTTTTAGTTGAAGCAGTCAACCGCTGAATAGGTTCGGAAAGCACAGCGTTTTTTCGTCATCTTTGATATCTTTTGCGACCGTTGTTTAATCCTTCAGTCCCAACACGTCTTCCATCAAATAAAGACCAGCGGGCTGATGCATCGCCCAATGGGCAGCTCTAATGGCCCCTTGCGCAAAAATTTTTCGGTCGGAAGCTTTGTGGGTCAGTTCAAAGCGCTCTCCATCACCCGCAAATATTACAGTGTGATCGCCAACGACATCGCCGCCGCGGAGGGCGTGCATGCCAATTTCATCATCAGTCCGAGCCCCGGTGATGCCGTGGCGTCCGTGTTTAACCTGCTCAGCAGTCAGGTGGCGTGCTTCGCGCACCACTTGCAGGAGGCGTTCTGCTGTGCCACTGGGGGCATCGACTTTGTGGCGATGATGCATTTCGACAATCTCTGGGTGATACGGTTTACCGAGGATTTCTGCAGCTTTTTTAGTTAAATAAAACAATAAATTAACGCCTATTGAGTAATTGCCGGCCCAGACGACCGGTATTTTTGTGGTCAACTCGGTAATCGCAGTTTTTTCTTCATCGGTGTGACCGGTCGTGCCGATGATCACCGGTTTACCCTGTTCCGCAGCGAGCTGCACCATCGGCAGGGTTGCAGTGTGCACACTGAATTCTATCACCGCATCACAACTCTTTATTGCACTGGGTGTCGCATCGTCTTCTTTGTCGAGCGCGGCGACAATCTGTGCATCCATTTCTGGAGCTATTGCAAGGATTGCCTGGCCCATCCGTCCTGCGGAACCGTTTAAGAGTATGTTCAGTGGCATGGTTTTTTTAACTTAAGAGTGTGATGTTTTAATTTTGAAGTCATGTGTTTTAGGCAGTGCCTGTGGAGGCAGGAGGTGCTCTGCGTTAATGCTCCTGGCTACTCATTAAAGAACTGCGTCATTTGAGTGAATCGAGTGTGGCGTCCAATATCGATTTTGTTGAATCGGAGAGTTCACAGAGAGGGAGGCGCACTTCGTCGGAAGTAAGGATGCCGAGTTTTGCCATGATGTATTTGATGGGCACTGGATTTGGTTCGAGGAAGATATTTTTAAATACATCGCGAAACTTTTTATTAATGGCTGCAGCAGCTGCAAAATCGTTGTTGAGCGCATGCTGGACCATCGACACCAGATCCTTTACCCATACATTGGATGCCACACTGATGACGCCGTGGCAGCCAAGACTCATGTAGGGGAGCGTGTTTTCATCTTCGCCACTCAGGATCAAGTAGTCAGGCCCCAGCTTACGGGAAAGTTCGTCCACCTTTTCATTCGATCCACCGGATTCTTTGATGCCGAGCACATGTGGAAACTTTTCGTACAGACGTGCACAGGTATCCACGGCAATGTCGATGACGCAGCGCCCGGGGATGGAGTATAAAATAATGGGTTTTGCGGTAGCGGCTGCCACGGCGCTAAAGTGCTGAAACAGACCTTCTTGACTGGGCTTGTTGTAGTAGGGGGCCACATGTAAAAGGGCGTCGGCACCCGCTGCATCTGCCTGTTGGGTCAGTTCAACGGCTTCTGTTGTCGAATTCGACCCGGCTCCTGCAATGACGGGCACGCGCCCAGCAGTGGATTGCACCACCGCTTCAATGACCTTTACGTGTTCTTTGTGGCTGAGGGTGGGAGACTCGCCAGTGGTGCCGACGGCCAGCAGGCCGTTGATCCCCTCATTTATTTGATAATCAACGAATTTTTCAATGTCAGGATAAGCGATTGTGCCGCCTGCCATGGGAGTGACCATTGCTGTGTGGACGCCGTAAAATTGAGTTGAGTTCATAGATAAATGGACATACGGTTAAAGTTTGAAATGAAATGCCGTTTCCAACCAGGGAAAAATGTAAAGTGCGGTTTTAGATTCAAAAGGTGGCACTTTACAATTACAAACTTATACATTTGAGATTATGTCCGAAACGATTGAGATATTCAACAGTCTACTGCAACTGGCTGTAGATAATGGTGCCAGTGATATTCACGTAAAATCGGCGAAACCTGCATTTTTGCGGTTACACGGCCATCTGGAGCAAGTAGACATGGATCCCCTCACTCCGGAACAGATCTTTGAATTTATTGAAGTTACCGTGCCTCAGCAGCTGTATGATGACTGGAAACACGATGCTCAGATCGATTACAGCTACAATTTGGAGGAGTTGGGGTTAGGGCGGTTTCGCGTGAATGGTTTTCACCAACGAGGCACGCCAAGTATTGTATTTCGTCATGTCAACGATACGCCACCGACGTTTCAGCAATTGAATCACGAACCCGAAGTTTTCAAGCAGCTGGCCTCAAAACAAGATGGCATTGTGTTGATTTGTGGCCCAACCGGTTCCGGGAAAAGTTCGACACTTGCCGCATTTCTCAACCATATAAACACCACCTATGACAAACACATTGTCACGTTAGAGGATCCGATTGAATATACGTACACGGATAACAAATGTATCATCAATCAACGTGAGATAGGCCTGGATACACCAGACTTTAGCATGGGCTTAAGGGCGGTATTGCGCCAGGACCCGGATATCATCTTGATCGGAGAAATGCGGGATCGGGAGACCTTCGAAACCGCCTTGCACGCATCTGAAACGGGGCACCTGGTATTCGGCACGTTGCACGCAGCAAATGCGCAGCAGACGGTCCAGCGCTTGTTTGAATTCTTTCCAGTTGAAATGCAGGAAGTCATGCGTCGGCAAGTGGCCGAATCTCTGCGAGCGACCATCACGCAAAAACTCATTCCTACCCTGGAGGGAGAGGGCAGGGTTCCTGCGGTTGAAATTTTTGTGGTGGACGCACTGGGTGGCAGTGTCATTCAAGAAGGGAATTTTGAAAAAATACCGCATGTCATCGAGTCGTCTACAGAGGCAGGGTCTAAATCGTTTAACAAAGACCTCTACCGCCTGATTAAAGCTGGCAGAATTTCCAAGCAAGATGGTCTGGCGTATTCGCCGAATCCAAAGGCGCTGGAAATGAACCTCAAGGGTATTTATCTCAGCTCGGGTGGTATTGTCGAGTAAAACACTTGGCATTTTAACCGCTTGTGCGTTTTTCAGATGCAGAGTGGTCGCTTTTCTTTGCACCGTGACGGAAAACCCGGATCCGCCCGGCATTAAATGGTTTCTTCAGTTGACTTCGTTCACATGAACGAGTGGTTGTATGATCCTTAGCTGCGCAGTTGCTCAATAATGAAAATAATATGGTTGGTTTAAATGGATACATAGTATTTAGTTGATTAATTAAGCGAAGTAATAAAGTTAATTTGCATAAGCCGTCCTGCCACTCTGATCAACCTGACACCAGCCGAACACGCAGAGCTTGAACGCCTGGCGCGCCTGCCAAAAGCCCAACGCCGACATTCGGATCGCGCCTGATGCGCAAGGGCCGAAACGGTGCCTACACACAAAGCTACAACGCCCAGGCCAGCGTCGAAGCCGAAGGCAGCCAACTGATCGTCAGTGCCCATGTAAGCCAGAGTGCAGCCGAC
>Ga0102943_1001195_pt1 | contig 16472 bp, 8 predicted proteins | sample SalPonC_black_MG_FD_78174 | JGI IMG/M metagenome (GOLD analysis project Ga0102943, IMG submission 78174) | Salt pond soil microbial communities from South San Francisco under conditions of wetland restoration - Salt Pond MetaG... | ecosystem: Environmental > Aquatic > Marine > Intertidal zone >...
AATATAATTCATATTCTTCTTCAATTTTTACTCCTTTTTCAAAATAAAAAAGCGCAGAATCTAATTGGTTTTGTTCATAATATAACTTACCTAAGTTTGCTAAAACAATCCCTGCATAAGCTTCATTATTATTTTTTAAAGCAAGCTCAACAGATTTTTTAAAATATTCTTTTGCCAAGGGATACTCCATTAATGTCTGATAACTTAATGCTAAAAGATTGTAGATATAATAAAGATTGTTGGTTATTTGCTTATCTTCGGCTAACTCTTTAAGGGTTAGACAATTTTCCATAGCCAGGCTATATTCACCTATTATGCGATAGGTATTGGCCAGATCTCTGTAAAATTCGGCTTTTAAATTATAATCATTGAACGGATTTTCTAATCCGGTCTTATAATAATATACGGCACTATCATAAAGATTGCGGATTCTGAAAGTTTTTGCCAGATATAAGTTGCTTCGGTTAATCGCATTTTGATAGTTGAGCTTTTTTGCATTTAAAAGCATCTGATGGGTTAGAACTATAAATGAATCCGTATTTGAATCTAAGTTATCCCTGATTAAATTTAAATTATGATCAATTTCTGATATTTCATTTTGTAAAGTATCCTTAGCTTCAGTATAAGCGAAAATATTATCTATTTGTAGGGAAATGACAATTAAAAAAAAAGTAATATATAAACTCCAAAGCTTCATTATAGTAATTTAAATTTAAAAATATATTTTTAAATACTTTTTTCAAAAATAATGGACAGTTTTATTTCAATAAATTGATGAAATGATTTCATTTGTAATCGAAATAAGGAGAAGAATATGATAAGTTACTTACAAGTAGAAAAGTTAAAAAAGTCATTTGGTGATTTGGTGCTGTTCAATGATATTACTTTTGGTATTGATAAAGATCGAAAAGTAGCTTTAGTGGCCAAAAATGGCACCGGTAAATCTACTTTATTAAATATTATTGCAGGAAAAGATAGCCCTGATGAAGGGAAAGTAACCTTTAGACGCGATTTAAACCTTGGTTTTTTAGAACAAAATCCTCCGTTAAATAATCATAATTCTATTATTGATGAAGTTTTCCATGCATCATCAGAAATAAAAAATGCTATTATTGAATATGATAGAGCAATTAACTCCAAAGATGAAAATTTTCTTTCAAAGGCAACAGAGCAAATGGAGCAACTTCAGGCATGGGATTATGATGTAAAGGTAAAACAAATACTAACTAAGTTAAAGATTAATCAATATAACCAATTGATTGAAAGTTTGTCGGGAGGAGAGAAAAAGCGGGTGGCTTTAGCTAAAGTGTTAATTGAAGAACCGGATTTGTTATTGCTCGATGAGCCAACAAACCATCTTGACCTGGATATGATTGAGTGGCTTGAAAATTATTTGAAGGATTCCAATTCAACATTATTAATGGTTACTCATGATCGTTACTTTTTGGACCGGGTTTGTAATGAAATTATTGAGATGGATAATTCACAGATTTTTCATTACAAAGGAAATTATTCCTATTTTTTGAAAAAACGCAATGAACGATTAAAAACAGAAGTAAACCGTGTCGAAAAAGCGAAAAATTTATTACGAAAAGAAGAAGATTGGATGAGGCGAATGCCTAAAGCCCGCTCACATAAAGCAAAGTTTCGTGTCGATAATTATTATGAGTTGAAAGATGTTGCATCAAATACCCGAGACGATGAGGAAATGCAGATAAATGTTGAATCATCCCGAATGGGTAAAAAAATACTGCATATTAAAAACCTGGAAAAGAAATTCGATGATACTGTTATTTTAAAAAGTTTCAATTATAATTTTATACGGGGAGAAAAAATAGGAATTGTGGGGGATAATGGAACCGGTAAATCTACTTTTCTGAATTTGTTAACAGGAAAAATAAAACCCGACAAGGGAACTATTGATATTGGAAAAACCGTTGTTTTTGGTTTTTACCAGCAGGAAGGAATAAAATACAACGAAAATCAGCGTGTAATTGATATTGTTCAGGAAATTGCAGAAGTAATTACCCTGGGAAACGGGAAAGAGATGAGTGTTAAAGAATTTTTAAATTTTTTCTTATTTCCCTATGATATGCAATATACCCCCGTTTATAAGTTAAGCGGTGGGGAGAAAAGAAGACTTTACCTGGTAACCGTTTTAATGCGTAAACCTAATTTTTTAATACTGGATGAGCCTACCAACGACCTGGATATAATGACTCTTGCTGTTCTTGAAGAGTATTTAGCTACTTTTGATGGTTGTGTTATTATTGTTTCACATGACCGCTATTTTATGGATCAGGTGGTTGATCATCTTTTTGTATTTAAAGGAAACGGAGTGATTAAAGATTTTCCGGGAAATTATTCCCACTATCGTGAGTGGTTGAATAAAATTGAACAGGCAAGAAAGAAAGAGATATCATCTACTTTCAATGGGACAAATAAAAAACAAACCAGAGAGCAGCCTAAAGTAAAAACAAAGCTCTCTTTTAACGAAAAACGTGAATTTGAACAGTTGGAGAAAGAAATTGAGGAGCTTGAAACAAAAAAGCAACAATTGGAAAAGGAAATCAGCAGTGGACAATTAACAAGCGATGATTTGATGAAAAAATCAAATCGGGTAGGAGAAATTATTCAATTGTTGGATCAAAAATCAGACAGATGGTTGGAGTTAAGTGAGTTTTTTTAAAAACAATTTTATTGAATTGTTTATATTTTGAACTTTGTAAATAATTCAGTAATTTAACTTTATTAATTATGCAGGGGATATGGATTCACTAAAGTCATTGAAGGAAAGAGCTAAGGAACTCCAGTGTATATATGACATTGAGCAAATATTGGCTGACCGTTCATCTACTATTGATAATAATTTTTATAAAATTCTTAAAATTATTCCTCAGGGATGGCAATTTCCTACAAAGTGTCATGCCAAAATCCAGTATAATGATAAAGAATATGCAATAGATACAATACCTATTTCGGAATTAAAGCAAATAGCAGAGTTGATAGTTGATGATAATATTGTAGGAAAGATAACGGTATTTTATGTCGATATTCCTTTTCAGGGAGATTGTTTTTTACCCGAAGAGCAGAAATTATTAAATACCATAGCCGATCGCCTGAGTCATTATATATTTTCTTACCAGTTAAACAAAACAATAGAGCATTTGGAAACAAAAGCGCCAACACAAAACGAAAATGAACTGTTAAAAAATACTAGTGATGAACACTGGAAATGGCGATTGCGTATGGCAGAAAAAATAGCTGATAAAACAGATTTTAAACATTTTGGTGTTAAAGCAATGTATATTATTGGAAGTGCTAAAGAGGCCACTGCCGGACCGGCCAGTGATATTGATTTATTGGTACATTTTGTGGGTAATCACCAACAAAAAAGTAGTTTCAAAGCTTTTATTGATGGTTGGAGTTTTGCTTTAGAAGAAATCAATAAACAAAAAACAGGGCATAGTATGGATAAGGGAATAATTGATTTACATCTGGTAACCGATGAGGATATTCAAAAACAGACAAGTTATGCTGTAATGATTGATAGTATCCATAATTCTGCACGCATGTTAAAATAGATAGTTTTATGAATTGTTTTTTTGTTTCAGATCTGCATGGAAAAATCGAAAGATATGAAAAATTGTTTATCGAAATTAAAGCAGGTAAACCCGATACTCTTTTTATTGGAGGCGATATATTTCCTAATTTTTTCTCCCAAACAAACCAGCCATTTGATGATTTTGTATTAGATTATCTGATTCCTTCATTTAAAAGGATTAAAAATGAACTGATGGAGGAATATCCACAAATTTTTTTGATTCTGGGTAATGATGATCCGAAAATTGAAGAGGCTAAATTACTGGAAGGCGAAAAAAGAGGACTATGGAAATATATGCACAATAAAAAAATGAAACTTGGTGAATATTCTGTTTATGGTTACGCCAATATTCCTCCCTCTCCATTTGTTTTCAAAGATTGGGAAAGATATGACGTATCAAGATATGTTGATCCCGGTTGTATTCACCCTACCGAAGGAAAAAGGTCTGTTGAGGAAAATATTGATATAGAATACGCTACCATTAAAGATGATTTAAAAATGTTGGCAGGAGAAGATTCTTTAGAAAAAGCTATTTTTTTATTTCATTCGCCACCTTACCAAACCAATTTAGATCGTGCCGCTCTCGACGGACAAACATACGACTATGTTCCATTAGATGTTCATGTAGGAAGTATTGCCATTCAGCGGTTTATTGAAAATAAGCAGCCCCTGTTAACTCTTCACGGACATATACATGAATCATCAAGAATTATGGGAGACTGGAAAGAGAAGTCGGGTAAAACCTGGATGTTTACTGCTGCTTACGAGTTTCCCAAACTGGCCATTGTTAAATTTAACCTGGATAATCTGGATAATGCAGAACGAATTATTTTATGATTGAATTTTGTACATAGCAGAATATTCTGTAATTTCATTGCATCAAAAAAATGCAACGATGAACACATTTGGCAGTAATTTACGGGTTAGTATTTATGGCGAATCGCATGGTAAACAGGTAGGTGTTTTAATTGATGGATGTCCTGCAGGATTACCTTTAACAGAGCAGGAATTTACCCATGATTTGATACGACGAAAAAGTGGTGCTAAAGGCACAACGCCTCGTATTGAAGATGATAAACCTGAAATAGTTTCAGGAGTTTTTAATGATAGAACCACTGGAGCACCTATTCTTATTTCATTTTACAATAAAAATACAAAATCCGGCGATTATACCCAATTACAAAATTTTCCTCGTCCCGGGCATGCCGATTTTACCGCCAAATTCAAATTTGGCGGATTTAATGATTATCGTGGGGGAGGTCATTTCTCAGGCCGGCTAACACTTGGATTAGTCGCCGCCGGCGTGATTGCTAAAAAATTGATTCATCCTTTAACCATTAAAGCTTCTTTGATTGAAGCCGGAGGAGAAACAATGATTGAAAATGCCATCGACAACGCCATAAAAAAGAACGATTCTATAGGTGGTATTGTAGAATGTAAAGCCCAACAAGTACCTGTGGGTTTGGGTGAACCTTTTTTTAATTCGGCTGAATCATTGATAAGCCATATTATTTTTTCCATTCCGGCCATCAAAGGTATTGAGTTTGGTTCCGGATTTAATGCTGCTAAAATGTTTGGTAGTGAACATAATGATGAGTTAGTAGATACTTCAGGAAAAACAGCGACTAATTTTGCCGGAGGAATAAATGGGGGTATTACCAATGGAAATGATTTATTGTTTAAGATTGCAGTCAAGCCAACATCCAGTATCTCAAAATCTCAGCATACTGTAAATTTAACATCAGGGAAAACAGAAGAACTTGAGGTTAAAGGCCGCCATGATGCCTGTATTGCATTAAGAGTTCCTGTAGTTGTTGAAGCAGCAACTGCTATTGTATTTGCCGATTTAATGCTGGCTGAACAAAAAATATCAAAAATTCTACTCGAACGATCTGCGCGCTAACAGTTTTTTTCTTGATTATCTGTATTTTACATTTTTAACTTAAAAAATTGTAAAAAACAGAGATATCTTTATTCATAAAAAATTTGACTTCGGGCAAATAATTAACGAACTTGTATTTTGATATTTTTAAAATTAAAATTTCTCTGAGAATTAAATATAGTCATCATAAAAATCCGGAGTATGAAACGATTCAACTATAAATTGGTGAGTTTTACCCTATTGTTAAGTTTGTTAACATTGTCAGGTATTACTCAAAACATTGCTGTAACAGATGATGAGAGTTATACAGCTAATCCGTCAGCAATGTTGGATGTGAAGTCTATCTCTAAAGGATTGTTGGTTCCAAGGCTTACTTCTTCTCAAAGAACATCAATATCAACACCTGCAACCGGTTTATTGGTTTTTGATACCGACCTTAGCCAATTTTATTATTTTAATGGTACATCATGGGAGAATTTATCAGCCGAAGGAATCTGGATTTTAAATACGAATGATTTATCCCTCTCAGATAACAATTATAGAGTTGGGATTGGCACTTCTGGTACCAATAGTAAGTTAGAAGTAAGAGCTGATGCATCTTTTGGTGCAAATGATACACTATTTGTTGTAAAAGATAATGCCGGCTACCCTGTTTTTGCTGTTTTTCCTGATGGCGCAAAAGTTTTTGTTGATCAAACAGCCAAAGGGAAAGTAGGAGGGTTTGCGGTAAGTGGGCGAACATCTACCAAATTTAGCGAGGAAGATTATTTTCATATTACGCCTGATAGTGCCCGGATATACCTAAATGCACCAGCTAAGGGAAAAGTCGGTGGTTTTGCCGTGAGTGGAAGGACCTCTACCAAAGGTGAAACTACAAATTTTTTGAATATTACTCCTGATAATTATTTTATTGGGCATGATGTAGCACCTAATATTGATGGTGGTCTTAGAAATTCTGTTCTGGGTTATAATGCAGGTTATTCACTTACTAATGGTGATGATAATATTTTTATTGGGAATAAGGCTGGTTATATGACCGGAGCAGGTATTTCTGGAGGAAACGAAAATGTATTTATCGGTAATGAAGCTGGCTATAATACAACAAGTCCTGTTCGAAATGTATTTATTGGACATCATGCAGGACATCAAAATGTATCAGGTCAGTACAATACATATATTGGAAATGCTGCTGGTGAAAATGGTACCGGATTTTATAATACAATAATAGGAGGATTAGCAGCTACTACAAATGATTTTGGTAATAGTAATGTTATTATCGGATATGTTGCTGGCAGGGATATGGTTTCATCTAATAATATAATGATTGGTAAAAGTGCCGGATATAATAATTCTGCTACAGAGGGTTATAATATTTATATTGGAACTTACGCCGGGGAAGGGATTGAAGATCAAAATTATCGTTTGGAAATTGGGAATGACAGATTGAAGCCTCCGTTACTTTATGGTGAATTCGATAATCAGCGTTTAGCTATTAATGGAAGAACGACAAATGATTATACTTTTTATGTTAACGGAACAGCCTCCGGTACAAGTCCTTGGGGTAATACCAGCGATCTTCGTTTAAAAAAAGATGTGCAAACCATTTCGAATGCACTTGAAAGAGTAATTTCCTTACGAGGGGTTAATTTTAAATGGAAAGATGAACTTCAATTTGAAGAAGGTTTACAAATGGGTTTTATTGCCCAGGAAGCAGAGGAAATAATACCGGAAGTTGTTCGGAAAAATAATGATAGCTACTCCATCCAATATGCACCAATTACAGCAATTCTGGTTGAGGCTGTTAAAGAGCAACAAAATCAAATTGAGGATTTAAAATTGGAGAATGAGATGTTAAAAGAAAAATTGAATGAAATTATCGAGCTTTTAACTGAGAATGAATAGTTGATTAATAGTTATGTGTAATTTTAATTATCAAGATATTATCTGCTTTTTTTTAACAAATTGAAAAAAATAGTAATGTATATGAATTGATCAATAACCCCAAAATTATGAAACATTTTTACTTTAAGTTGCTGACTTTTACCTTAATGTTTAGTATGTTGACATTATCAGGTATCACTCAAAACATAGCTATAACAGACGATGAGAAATATATTGCTAATCCTTCAGCTATGTTGGATGTGCAATCTATTTCTAAAGGATTGCTTGTTCCCAGATTGACTGCAACACAGCGTAAATCTATTGAATCGCCTGCAACCGGTTTATTGGTTTTTGATACCGACCTTAGCCAATTTTATTATTTTAATGGTACATCATGGGAAAATTTATCAGCCGAAGGAATCTGGATTTTAAATACGAATGATTTATCTCTTTCAGATAACAATTATAGAGTTGGTATTGGTACTTCAGGTACTAACAGTAAGTTAGAAGTTAGAGCTGATGCCTCTTTTGGTGAAAATGATACACTCTTTGTAGTGAAAGACAATGCAGGATATCCGGTTTTTGCCGTTTTTCCGGATGGAGCAAAAGTGTTTGTTGATCAAACGGCCAAAGGGAAAGTAGGAGGGTTTGCAGTAAGTGGCAGAACATCTACCAAATTTACCCAGGAAGACTATTTTTATATTACTCCTGACAGTGCAAGGATATACTTAAACGAACCAGCAAAAGGCAAAGTTGGAGGATTTGCAGTGAGTGGTAGAACCTCTACCAAGGGACCATTGAAAGACTATTTTCATATTTCTTCACAAACTTCAGCAGAAGTAATTAATCCCAGCGAACCCAGAGTTTTATGGTATCCGAATAAAGAGGCTTTTTTAGTAGGCCGTGTTTTAGTAGAACATCCCGACTCTGTTGGGTTAAACTCCCTGAGTACGGGATATGAATCAAAAGCAATCGGGAATTATTCTCAGGCATTGGGTTATCAATCGAGGGCCTTCGGGGATTATTCATCTGCTATTGGTTATCAGGCAATGGCAAGTAATACCAATGCATTTGCATTTGGTAGTTATGCGCAAGCGTTAGGAGAAAATTCTTTTGCTTTTGGAGAAGATGCAGAAGCACATAGCTCGGAAAGTTATTCATTTGGCAGAGGGGCTAAATCTTATGGCTACAGAAGCTTTGCTTTTGGTAGTTCTGGTGTCGATAGTTCTGGGGCTGCTACAGGAGTTACCCAAGCTAAAGGAAATTATTCATTTGCCATTGGACAGGGAAGTGTAACAGGGATAGATTTGGCAGATTGTCCGCCCAAACCTCCAAAATATCCGGGAACTCAAGAAGAATATTGGAAGATATATTATTCGGGAGAAGGGGCTGTTGCTATCGGTGTAGGAGATTCAAGTCTGGCCAGTTATGCCACAACCCTTGGTTATTATAATACAGCAAGTTATGGCTCGGTTGCATTAGGGTATAAAAATAAGTCTTATGGTATGCGATCTGCTATTTTGGGAGGGTATTCAAATATTGTTAATTCATCTTCGTCTGTAATTGCCGGAGGCCATGGTCACCAAATAGATGCTCCATATGCAGGAATTTTAGGGGGTACTGATAATAAAGTACATTCTGATGCAGCCTGGGGAGTTATTGGAGGTGGGTATAGAAATGAAATTTATGGAAGTACCTCTACGATTGTGAATGGTACCTATAATATTGCAACGGGTGCTCTTTCAACAGTTATCGGATCAAGGAATAATGCCTATAGTTGGTGCGAAACAGTTATCGGACGATATAACGATTATGATGCTACAGGTAATCCGGATAATTGGGAAGACACTGATCATTTATTTGTAATTGGTAATGGAACAGCTGATGATGAACGTTCTAATGCAATGGTTGTTTTAAAAAATGGAAAAATTGGGATTGGAAGTACACCTTCTTCAAGGTTTCATGTAAACAGTTTAAGTGATGAGAATGCCTTAAGAATCCAGGTTTCAGGTTCAACAAAACTTATTGTAAATTCAAATGGTGGAACAGCAATCGGTAGATATTATACACCACCAAGTGATGGTTTATATGTTCAAGGAGATGCTTTTTTTGAAAGTGACGTTTCTGCACTTAGTTTTACGGATAGAACTCCATACCCTAAGGATTTGGAAACGGCATACAAAGCAGTATTCTCTATGAATAGATTACCTGATGGAGAATATGATGAAAATAATAAAGAAAATCAACTGGACCATTCTAAGCTTCATCCTTTTGTTAATTCTGCCGATGGAAATCATAGAGATTTATCCGCAACCGTTTCTGCACAGAATGAGGTGATAAAAGATTTAGTAAAGCAAATTGGAGAATTAAAAGATGAAAATGAAATATTAAAAGAAAAATTGAATGAAATAATAAAGCTTTTATCTGAGAAAGAATAATTTAATTGCCAGGATAGAAATGAAATTTTTTACAATTGATACCCAAAAAATACAGAGATATATGGATTGATCAGTAAAGCAAAAATTATGAAAAATTTCTACCTTAAGTTGTTTATTTTTACCTTAATGTTAAGTTTTTTAACATTATCAGGGAATACTCAAAACATTGCTGTAACAGATGATGAGACTTATACAGCCAACCCATCAGCAATGTTGGATGTGAAATCTATCTCTAAAGGGTTGTTAGTTCCGAGACTTACTTCTTCTCAAAGAACTGCAATATCCACACCTGCTACCGGTTTATTGGTTTTTGATACCGATTTTAACCAATTTTATTATTTTAATGGTTCAACATGGCAGAATGTATCAGCCGAAGGCATCTGGATTTTAAATACGAATGATTTATTTCTTTCAGATAACAATTATAGAGTTGGTATTGGTACTTCTTCTACTAATAGCAAGTTAGAAGTTAAAGCTGATGCCTCTTTTGGTGAAAATGATACACTCTTTGTAGTGAAAGATAATGCAGGATACCCGGTTTTTGCAGTTTTCCCGGATGGAGCAAAAGTGTTTGTTGATCAAACAGCCAAAGGTAAAGTCGGTGGGTTTGCAGTAAGTGGCCGAACATCTACCAAATTTACCCAGGAAGACTATTTTCATATTACTCCTGATAGTGCAAGGATATACATTAATGAATCAGCAAAAGGCAAAGTTGGAGGATTTGCAGTAAGTGGAAGAACCTCTACCAAGGAGTCTTTAAAAGATTATTTTAATATTTCAGCAGAAACATCTACTGAAGTTATTAATCCCAGTGAACCCAGAGTACTTTGGTATCCAAATAAAGAAGCCTTTTTAGTAGGAAAAGTTTTGGTTGAACATTCCGATAGTGTTGGTCAGAATTCATTAGCCACAGGATTTGAATCCAAAGCCGTTGGCGATTGGTCGCAGGCATTGGGTTTTCATTCAACTGCCAGGGGAGATTATTCTACAGCTATTGGAAAAAATGCTTTGGCCAATGGTATTAATTCATTTGCATTTGGAAACCAGACCTATGCTTTAAATGATGATGCTATTGCTATCGGCTCTGGTGCAGAGGCTACCGGAAAGTTTAGTTTTGCTTTTGGTTCAACAGGTATTGATACATTAGGAAATCCTACTACTAATAATACAGTTGCATCAGGACTTTATTCTTATAGTTTTGGACTGGGAGCATCAAGTAGCAATCTGGGTTCAATGAGTTTTGGGGTCAATTCCGTTGCATCTGGTGAATTTTCTATAGCTATCGGTTATTTGGCTCAAGCTTCCGGATATTATGCTTCAGCCATTGGTTATAAAAATAGGGCTGATGGTTATGCAAGTAGTGCAATAGGTAGGAGTAACATTGCATCTGGAGCTTTTAGCTTTGCCGCCGGATTATCTTCTAAAACTACCGGTTATGCTGGTGTTGCCATTGGGGCAAGTAATTTTGCTGCAGGCACAAAATCTTTAGCAATGGGTGAGGGCTGTTTATCAGACGGTTATACAAGTGTTGCTATTGGGAAAGATAATCAGGCATTGGGTAATAATAGTGTCGTTTTTGGATATTATAATGAGGCTTTAGCAGATGAATCATATATTTTTGGTAAATATTCCGGAGATGATAGCAAACCAGGTTCTTTTATTTTTAATACCAATGGAAATAAAAACGGTTTAGCCCCATCTAAACCTTACCAGATGAATTTTAAGGCTGAGAATGGATTCCGTTTTTTTGCCGATGATGACACGTTAGAAAGTGTGATAGTTATTTTTGAACCAGGGGGTAATGTGGGAATAGGTATAAAAAATCCTAATTATAAGTTTGATGTTGATGGAGATATTAATATTACAGGGAATTATTATACTAATGGGGCCAAAAGTAATTTTGCAGATTTTGTATTTTCCGATAATTATAACTTAGAAAGTATCGAAGAACATGCCGCATTTATGTGGAAAAATAAACATTTGCCTGCCTTAAAAAGTGCCAAAGAACTTTCACAATCTAATTATAGCATTACAGAAAGAAGTGAACAAATGTTGGAAGAACTGGAAAAGGCTCATATTTATATTGAACAATTAAATAGGGAGATAAAAAATTTGGAAAATAAAAATATATATCTTGAAGAAAAGATAAATAATCAACAAGAACAGATCAATCAATTAATGTTAGAAATAGAAAAAATTAATAATAAAAACTGAAATATTATATTATGAATAAATTATAATTATTAATTATTGCATGTTTTTTATTTATTGCCAACTATTCTGTTAATGCACAAAATGTAGCCGTTACCGATGATGAAAATTATACTGCAGACCCTTCAGCAATGCTTGATGTTAAATCTTTAGATAAGGGTGTGCTTGTACCTCGGTTAACTACCATGCAAAGAATAGCTGTTCAGAGTCCTGCCACAGGATTACTGGTTTATGATACCGATTTTAATAATTTCTTTTATCATAATGGGTTAGCATGGGTGAGTCTGCCGCAAATGAATATTTCCGGAACAGAAGGACCTTTATTTCATGTTGTTAATTTAAATGGCGATACAATTTTTGCGGTATATAACGATGGGGTTAAAATAACCGTTCCTTATGGTGTAAAAGGTAAAGTTGGAGGATTTGCTGTAAGTGGAAGGACTTCCACTAAGGCGGGTGAAGAGCCTTATTTGCAAGTGACTCCTGATAGTACCCGCGTATTTGTTAATCAATCATCTTTAAAAGGTAAAGTCGGAGGTTTTGCCGTTAGTGGTCGTACATCCACCAAACTAGGTGAGTTAAATGATATATTAGTTGCCACTGCAGATAGTACCCGAATATACGTTAACGAAGAAGCTCAAAAGGGTAAAGTTGGCGGTTTTGCTGTTAGTGGGCGAACTTCTACTAAGTCAGAAAATAGCTTTTTAAATCTATCATCCAATAATTATTTTATCGGTCATAACAGTGGTCTGAATACTGAGGATGGTCAGTATAATTTCTTTGCCGGATATAACAGTGGAGCTGAAAATATTAGTGGGTCAAGTAATATTTTTATAGGCTATGCAAGTGGATTGTCTAATATTGGTGATGGCGTTGAGGCTGGAAACAATAATATATTTATTGGAAATCGTGCAGGAATGAATAATGATATGGGATTCAATAATATATTCCTTGGTTATCAATCAGGTTACAATAATTTAGGTGGTGAAATGGAACAAGGAAGCTTTAATACTTTTATTGGGTACGAGAGTGGTTTTACTAACATGATTGGCGGATCTAATACTTTAATGGGATATCAGGCCGGTTATAGTATGCAGGATGGTAATCATAACACATATATTGGCCGATGGGCAGGTGCTAATAATGCTAATGGTTCATACAATGTATTCATTGGAACTGAAGCAGGAAGGTATGAAACACGTTCCTGGAAACTCAATATCAATGCTTCAAATACCATAAGCTATGTAAAACCTTTGATATTTGGTGATTTTCATATGGATAACAGGTTGATTGTTATTGACGGAAATGACAGCTTGCTATATAATTTTTCAGGGCCTGAGAAATATAAATTTTATGTCAATGGACAAGCTGGAGGCTTTTCTTCCTGGGTAGTATATGATCAGGGAAAAACAAACACAAAACAATCATCCGAAATAAATAACTCACTGGATAAAATATTGCAATTGAAAGGAGTTAGTTTTATTCAAAATAAAGAAAAAGGGGAGATTACACGAGAGTTAGCTATTGATGCAGTCTCTGCCTCAAAAGTAATACCTGAAATTGTAAAAGGAGAAATGGGTTTTTATGGAATTAAATATAGTAAACTTAGTGTACTCCTTATAGAAGCAGTTAAAGAACAACAACAGTTAATTAATGAGATGCAAAATAAGATTGATCAATTGAGCCAACAGCTGTTAATTGATGAAAAAAATACTGAAATAGAGAACCTAAAATCAGAAAACGAAAAACTGAAAAAAGATATTGAATTAATAAAGCAATATTTGGAAATGAATGAATAATAAACGCAGGATATTAATTAAAAAAATTAAATATATGGTCTTTTCTACAAAAAAAATAAGATCTATTAATCCAAAACATTATATTTTAATTTTATGTTTTGCATTAATATCCCCTTTTGTTTATTCCCAACAAAAGGGTATAACTAATAGTGGTGCAAAAATCATTATTAATTCAGGTGCCTATCTTAAAATTTCCGGTTCCGATGCTCATTATACCAATGAAACAAAAGGAACGTCGCATGGACGAATAAATCTTGATGGTATAATTGAAATAGAAGGGAATTGGTTTAATAATGCAACATCAGGATATGTGTTAGATGATTATTTAGACTCAGATGGTGAAATTGTTTTTAGGGGTCTAACTAATCAAACCATTGGAGGATCCAGTGCGACTTATTTTGAGAGTCTGGAATTAGATAATACAAATGGTTTAAGTTTATCCAGTTCAATTGAAATAAATAATAATCTCACCTTAACCAACGGAGTTATCATACTTAATAATAGTAATCTGACAATCGGTACATCGGGTTTCATATCCGGAACTTTTGGTCCTGCACAAATGATTATAACTAATGGAACAGGTACTTTGCGAAAAAACTTTTCCTCTGCAGGTTCCTTTCTGTTTCCTATTGGTGATAATACATCAGAAGCTGAGTATTCGCCGGTTGATATTAATCTAACAAGCGGAGATCTTTCAGCTGCATGGATAGGTGCAAAAGTTACAGATGCAAAGCATCCTAATGATAATAGTGCTAATGAATATCTTACCCGATACTGGACTTTGTCATCATCAGGTATCACAAATCCTGTTTTTGATGCTGATTTTAGTTATCTTGATACTGATATTTCCGGTGATGAAACTGAAATTTATAGTGCTGAATTTGATGGTGGCACCAGAACTCTTTATTCAAAGGTAACTGCCTCGACCAATACTATTGGTATTACAGACCATTCAACATTTTTTGATTATACAGGAGTAGATGGTACTTCACCCACCGTTGTTATTTCTTCAACCGAAACTGGTTCAACAAATGTAAGTCCTATACCTGTTACCCTTGAATTTACAGAAGAAGTAACTGGTTTTGTTGCAGATGATATTGATGTAGTAAATGGTTCTGTAAGTAATTTAACAACAGCCAATAATATAACTTATACGGCTGATATTACTCCAACAACTGATGGAGATGTTCTTGTTGATTTTATTGCAGGAATAACCACCGATTTAGCTGGGAACGATAATTTAGCAGCCACACAATTTATTATTGAATATGATCAGAATGCACCGCAGATAGCTGAATTATATCCGGAAAATAATATGACAGATATTGCTCTATCCGATAATCTGCAAATTAATTTTGATGAAATTGTTTATTTGAATACGGGCACCGTTGAGATTTATAAAGTATCTGACGGGGTTCTGGTTGAATCTATTGATGTGACTACACTTTCAGGAGACGGAACAGAGACAGTTACTATAGATCCATCAGTCGATTTTGAGAGTCAGTTAGAATATTATGTTTTAGTTTCTGCAGCTGCTTTTACAGACGAAGCAGGAAATGAATTTGACGGCATTACTACAGATTCTGAATGGACATTTACCACGGTTGATGCCGATAGCCCGGTTGTTTTATCTGTTAGTCCTGAAGATGAATCTATCGATGTATCAGTAAATACTGATTTAGTAATAACATTTAGTGAAAATGTATTTGCTCAATCCGGAAATATTGAAATAAAAAAATCAAGCGATAATAGTGTTGTATCAACTATTGATGTTACTTCCGGAAATATTACCGGTGATGGTACAACAACCATTACAGTTGATATACCGGTAACATTAGCTGGCAAAACATCTTATTATATCAATATTGATGCTACAGCATTTGATGATAATGGAGCAAATAGTTTTGCGGGTATTACATCAACTACATACTGGAATTTTACGACTGAAGATATTGCTAAACCTGACATTGTTTCTACTTTACCTGAAAATGAAGCAACGAATGTACCTTTAGCTTCCAACTTGCAAATTACTTTTGATAAAAATGTTGTTGCGGGAACGGGTAATATTACCATAATAAATGCTACTACTTCAGAAACTCATGAAACTATTGACGTTACTTCGGGTCAGGTCACTGGAGAAAATTCAGAGACTTTAACAATTGATCCATCCGTTAATTTTGAAGAAGAATCGAATTATTATGTACTTATTGATCCCGGAGCTATAGAAGATGAAACAGGAAATAATTTCGAAGGAATTAATTCTTCATCTGTATGGAATTTTTATACCATTGATCTTACTCCACCAACGGTTACTATAACGAGCTCTGAAGAAGATCCTACTTATAATAATCCTTTTGAGGTGATCATAACATTTTCTGAAGAAGTTGCCGGATTTAGTGCCGGAGATATAGCTGTTGGAAATGGAAATGTTTCAAATCTTGAGTCTCAGGATAATATTGAATTTATTGCAGCAATTACCCCATTATCTGTTGGTACAGTAACTATAGATATTAATGCTGATGTTGCAACAGATTTGGCCAATAATGGAAATACTGCCGCAAGCCAATTTAGTATTGAATTTGCAGGCGAAAAACCGGAAATAACTATTTCAAGTGCTGAATCTGATTATGTAAATACTTCTCCAATATCTATAGATT
>Ga0102943_1001198_pt1 | contig 16457 bp, 12 predicted proteins | sample SalPonC_black_MG_FD_78174 | JGI IMG/M metagenome (GOLD analysis project Ga0102943, IMG submission 78174) | Salt pond soil microbial communities from South San Francisco under conditions of wetland restoration - Salt Pond MetaG... | ecosystem: Environmental > Aquatic > Marine > Intertidal zone >...
CTGCAGTTGGCGTAACGCCAACCCGGCCGCGATAAGCAGGTGCTTTGTGGAAGTTCTTAAGCTGGCCGGTGAACTCAAGCTGCTTAAGCTGGGCACCATTGCCATTGACGGGACTCACATACGGAGCCAATGCCAGCAAAGATAAAAACGTCACTTACGAGCGTGCCGAGCAACTGGCCCGTCGCGAGCATCTGCGCCAAAAAATACAGCAGGCCAAAGGTGCCATCGAAGCGCGTGAGAAAGTCAAAGCCGTTGAAGGCCAAGCAGCCTACCTGAAAAAGAAGGCCGCCCCGAACGAGCTTTAGCAGACAGCGGCTATGTAGACCGGGAAGCCTTTAAACGCATTCAGCAGCGCGGCATAGAGCTCTATGTAAGCGTGCAAAACGAGGCCAGTCACCAGCAACGTCGCTACGACTTTCGACCTGAAAAGGTGTATAAACCTAAAAAAATGAGTTGAGTTATAAAAAAGAGGCGTGAGTTGTCCGCAAACATAGCAATGCTGCGGATATGCAAAGAAAAACTCAACCCAGGCCCTTATACCTCTAGGGCATTGCCCGCTTGACCCATCATCAAAGCCAGAAACATCTATGTATCACTTCAATGCACGCGTATACCCGGAAAATTAAAGACAACCTCAATGCTGCCAGTGCCTTTTTAACAAACTTAACAACTACCGAGCAGTTGAACCTCAATGATAGGTGGCGCCGAATTATAAAGCACATTTTTCCTCAGTTAGAAACCGATCGGATGCCAATAACAACGAAGTGGTTGAGCAGATTCGCTAACCAGCGAAGCCCAAAACGTATAAGCTGCACTTATTTAGTGCTCGCATGAAATGCGAACGGCAGACTGCTTTAACTCATTTTTTTAGGTTTATCTTTAAAATAAGGTTTTTAACCCTGAAATTTACCGGGGAATCGACATGATTTTTTGCTTCTTTGAAAAAACAGAGGTTTTGGGGGATGCTCTGGCTACAATGACCTTCAACCTTCGGTGCCACCAGTTAGCATCGGCTCCAAATCAATGTAGTAATACGGTTGGTTACACGCACGCCCCTCTTCTGAACGAGCATCCAGCAACGAACTGTCTTGAGCATTCGCCACCCACGCTTCCAAGGACTTCGGGCGCATAATAACGATTTGCATATTACTGGTAAGCGACGCTGGATCGGCTAAAGCCTGTAACTTCTCGACATCGATGGCCCCCTGAACCTTTACCAGCTCTTGGTGTAAAATTTCATCCTTTGCTCCACCATACACCACATTGGGTATTGCCGGAAAAAATGACTCATCGTCCTTTAATGTTTCATTAGGTCCAAAGGCAAAAAACTCATCCCGGTTGCTGATGATCAAACGAGCATCATTGATTTTCGCATCCGCAAACAGGTAAGCATACGAACAGGTCCGTGGCGCATTGCGCGTGATTTCAATTGCCTCTTCGAGTGTATCCGCTTCGCGCATCAACTTTTTAAACAAAAATACAAACGGTATCCCCTCCAGGGTCTCCTCAGGTCGATTTCCATACCCCATTTCGCCAAACGTGATCCCTTGGTCATTCATGCCCGTGATACAGCCGGTGAAACCCGCGTAGCTAAAACTTACATAATTGTTGCCGACATCGGGCTGATACACCAACAACGTGGCATATTTTTGCGTACCCAGCTCCCGCACCCAGTCTAAGATCCGCATTGAATAAATTTCGCCATCAATGGTTGCCGAGCCAAACGCGGCAACGTTGCTGCATGAAGTAGCCAGCATCGCGCGTTTTTTACCAAAACGTTTTTTGTGCTTATACTCAGACAATTCAGGAACTGCGTGTAAACGCTGCACAACCCGCACCGGTAAATCCGCACCATGTGCCAGCCCCAGCATCTCCATCTTATCTTCGATGGGAATATACGGCTCCATCATCGCATACACTTCATCCAGCATGACAGGATCGATGAAGTAATGCAAACGGCTGTAAATGCGCCCCAAGTTTGCGCGGACATCTTCTTTCAACAACCGGCCGTGCTGAAACCCCATCTCGTAAGGAGTGCCCGCCATCTCGACAATGCGCATGTTATTCACCGCCTCATCATCAATTGTGTGCACTTTAGCCTTGGCCAATATCGCCTGTTCCGTTGCTTCGTCTTGAATAAATACCGACCGCGAATAAGCGTGATATTTGTTTTCAGGCGCAGACGACGTGCACCCCTGAAAAATCGAAACCCCCACAGCGATAGCCGCCAACACACATACATTTTTAATCATCGTTTTCCTCTCCCTCGCTCCCTCAGAATTAAGTCTTTTGCTCAAAGCGGCCGCATTCCGCTAAAGTTTGTGTAACAAGCACTTTAAATATACTGCCTATACTCAAATTTGCAACTGACTGCAGCCGTAAATTGTTAGACAAATGAATGATTCCATATCAAAAATCCTTTTTCCAACGCAGCAACTGCGACACAGTGTTGCGTGCTTGAGCACCATAACTCCCGCCAAATAAATTGTAATGGTTCAGTTCATGATAGAGGTTGTAGAGACGCTGTCTCTGGGCGAACCCAGGGTGTAACGGAAAAATCGACGCATAGCCTTGATAGAAAGCAGGGTCGAATCCGCCAAACATAGCCGTAAATGCGATATCCGTTTCACGGTCGCCGTAATAGGCTGCCGGGTCAAACATCACCGGTTCACCCTCCTCGGTAAAGCTTGCATTGCCGCTCCACAAATCGCCGTGCAACAAAGACGGCTGCGGTGCATACCCGGCAAAGAATTTGTCCAGGCAGTCGAGTAGTACAGTTGATTCTGGAATCGACAAACCATTGCGAGCGGCTAATTCGAACTGGTATCCCAATCGTTGTTCACGAAAAAATGACACCCAATCGCGATAGTGCCCATTGCGCTGCGGCGTGCGACCAATAAAATTGTCGGTGTCCCAGCCAAAAAAATCACCGGTAACCCGATGCATGGCCGCTAACTGCTGCCCCATCCGCTCCCATCGGCCGCGTCCGCCCATTGCGATCGCCTCTAACACGATATAAGCGGTACCCGTATTTGTCTGCCCATAAGCGATCACCGCGGGCACACGCATCGTTTGCGTCGCACGCAGCGCGTTTAATCCAGCAGCTTCTGCTGCGAACATGTCCACAGCGCCCCCCCCCATTGGTTTTAACAAAAAAAGCACGCCCACACGCCCCTTCCAGCCATTGCGCCTGGTGGATGCACCCACCCCTGCAATCGCGGGAGCTTGAGCTGACAAAATCCTGCCCCGTCGCGATTGCAATCGCCTTACAAATATCGACATGCGCATCCATTGTCACAGTCTCACTGCAGTTGCGCACGTAAATGGACGATGAGCTGCTGACACCCATCTTCCAAAAGATCTAAGACGGTTTCAAAGCCATCCGCCCCGCCGTAGTATGGATCGGGGACTTCACGACTGGAAGATACCTGACAAAAATCACAAAACAGGCGTATGTCCACCTTGCCCTGAGACCCTTTCTGCAATGCTTGCAAATCCCTGAGGTTCTCCTTGTCCATCGCTAAAACAAGGTCAAACTTCTTGAGATCCGCGGTCGTTACCCGGCGGGCGCGACTGGTCAAAGTATACCCCCGTTGTGCCGCAGCTGCGCGCATCCGAGTATCCGGCGGTGCGCCATCGTGAAACCCGATCGTGCCCGCCGAGTCCACCTCAATGGCTGCATCCTTAAGGATCGCATCCTCGGCAATGAGCGCTTTCAACACCCCCTCCCCGGCAGGCGAACGGCATATGTTTCCCATACACACAAAGAGAACTTTATAGTCAGCCATGCAGGAAGAGAGATGATAAGAGGATAAGATGACAAGCGGATAAGTAAAAATGAGGTATTTGGGAGTGCGGTAGCAGGTCACCGCTTTTGTTAGCGACGACATGTCACAGCCGCCAAAAAAAGACGACCGCCTGCCCTGATTTTTGTCCATAACTGAGTGTCTATTTTTCGTAGGGCTTTCACTTGCGAAATGCCGCGAATCAATGAGCCAAAGTTCGCGAGGTGTTTTGGTTTGCGAAAATGTAGCCATTCATACTGGAGCAACGGGCATTCTGCGGCGCCCCGTAAACGGGCGCCCCACGCTGGCAAAGACCGTAAAACTGCAGAAAGAGCGTCCACTTTTACCCGAATTGATCACCAGAATCGAAGCAGAATTGTTCATGTCTAGAAAATAGCAGTGCCAAACGCAGCCATGCGGATGCAGCTGGGTAAACACTCCGCAAATGCGCATGGCAAGTTGCGGGCTGCTATATTCGGTCATGGGCGATATATGCTCGATGAGTGGCGAACAATTCCGGTTAAACCCTGGAGGATTTTCGGAGATATGCCGGCAGCAACTCGATACTGCTGGAGGTGCAGGGAGTGCGTTGCACACACGTTGATGACTTATGGGTAAAGAACAGGCTGTGCTGCCGCACTCCCGCGCAACAAACATTTGAAATGTTGCGGCAGCTTAACATAAATGTCACGAATCTGTAACAATTGCGTGCTACAAGCTATGTGCAATTTTACGCAAACCTAAATCAAACAACTATGAAAATGAAATCAACTACAGCACTCGTCCTCCTCGCTGGTGGACTGACTGCCATTAACGCTCAGGCAACTGATCAAGCCCTCATTGATACCCTTGTCAGCAAGGGTTACCTGACTCAGCAAGAGGCAGTAGAACTCAGCTCTGAGGCTCCCATTCCTGTAAAGCCGAAGGGTAAGGCAGTTGAGAAACTGACGATCAGTGGACGCCTGCACTACCAATACGACTATTTCGACGCTGAACGGGGTTCAGAAGGCATCGCCAATGCGAACCACTTCTACTTCCGCCGTTTATACTGGGGTGCCAAGGTGGATTTAGGCAATAATTGGAAAGGTGAGCTGAACTTTGATTTTGCCGGTGACGAAATCGAAATTGACAAGGCCTACGTCGGCTACGACCACAGCGATTGGGCGCAGTTTAAATTCGGTTACTTCAAGGCACCTTTCGGCGTAGAAGAAACCACATCTTCTTCGAAAATCAAAGCCGTTGAGCGTTCTGTCGTGAACCGTTTTTTCGCTGATGATTTGGATTTCTCAGCCCGCCACGCCGGTATCAGCGTCGAAGGCCAGTTCGAAGGCGGCCTGTTCTACGCATTCATGCTTGGTAATGCCGCACAAGGCGAAGGCAGTCGTCTGGGGGGTGCTACCAATTCCAACAATCAGCTCGCGACATTCGGCCGCATCCAATACAAAACGAAAATTGATTCGACCAAGATCCTGGTTGGTGTCGACGGTGGTTACCAAAGTGACAATCACAACAATTCAATCGGTGCTGCCGCCTCTTCACGAGGTGCCATGACCGCAGGTACGGCGTATGCCCAAGTCACTGCAGGAGGGCTTTTCATTCAACCTGAGGTCTTCATGGGAACACTTGACCGTGTCGATGCCAACACTTCTGACGAAGACACCTATGGCTACTCAATCCTGGCCGCTTACAAATTGGGCGATTTCGAACCCGTTGCTCGCTACTCCTATTTGGACAGTGAATCCGTAATTGACACAGACGAACTGATTCGTCGTGCACCTGCAGGGGTCGACAGCAGTTCAGACTTCGACGACATCCACTCCGTCTTCGTCGGCTTTAATTATTACCTCCAAGGCAACGACCTCAAGCTGTCAGCCGGTTACGAATGGGCCGAGGCTGAGGGGGATAAAGCGGGCACGGGCGCAGTGAAATCAGAAATCCAGGGTTTCCGCACGCGTCTGCAACTTTTGTTCTAGTCTAGTTTTGGGATGATTCAGGCGGCTTTCTCTGGATATTTACGGAGGAAGCCGTTTTTCTCTTTATCGCCACACAGACGCAGCTCAACTGTAACAAAGCACCACTATAATTTTTTTCTTAAACAACGAACAACCAAATCTATGAAATCATTACGCAACATCACTGGAATTATAGCACTGGGAGCCAGCCTCGTCGGCACCGCTCACGGTGCAGCGAAAATCGATCCCGCACTGCCTGAATACACCAAGGTAGCCGGCATCTCAGGTAACTTAAACTCCGTTGGTTCAGATACGTTGAACAACATGATGGCACTCTGGGCCGAGTCTTTTCAGGCGATTTACCCAAATGTGAAGATCCAAATCGAAGGTAAAGGTTCGTCCACCGCACCTCCAGCCTTGATCGAGGGTACCTCGCAGCTCGGCCCGATGAGCCGCAAAATGAAACCGACCGAAATCGATAAGTTTGAGGCAAAATATGGCTACAAACCAACCCCCATCCCGGTGGCACTGGACGCGCTGGCGGTATTCGTGAACAAAGACAACCCGATCCAAGGACTGAGCCTGCAGGAAGTGGACAGTATTTTTTCCAGCACCTACAAAAAAGGCGGCCAGTCGATCGATACTTGGGGCCAAGTCGGTGTGGAAGGAGCGTTCGCCAACCGGCCCATCAGCCTCTACGGTCGCAACAGCGCATCCGGAACTTATGGTTTTTTCAAAAAAGTCGCACTGTCCAAGGGTGACTACAAAAACACCGTCAAGGAACAACCCGGCTCATCGGCAGTGGTTCAGGGCATCGCCAGTGATCTCTATGGTATCGGTTATTCGGGCATCGGCTACCGGACTTCAGGCGTGAAGGCCATCGCATTGGCGAGTGATAATGGTGACTTATTTGCTCCCACCTTTGAAAACTGCATGAGCGGCGACTACCCACTGGCACGCTTCCTGTATGTTTACGTGAACAAAGCACCGAATGAAGAACTGGATCCACTGACCCATGAGTTCATCAAGTTTGTTTTATCCCGCGAGGGTCAGGAAGTGGTCCTGAAGGACGGCTATTTCCCCATGCCTGCTGCGGCTGGTGAGCAAACCCTGATCAGCATCCGCTAACCAACTGCTTGCGCACAAATGTGCATTCATTTTCAGCAGGATAGGATTTGCCTTCTATCCTGCTTTTCTTTTTCTTGCCCTCGTTTGGGGTAATGGTCGGCATGGCAAAGTCAATTTTCTTGCAGTCTGCCCTTACTCTAAACAGCGTTCACACAATGCCCACAAGATCCCATCAAACACTCAGGCTACATGCCAACCAATATTAAACAGACTCCCGCCGACCCACAGCGTTTCGACGTCTCGAAGGCAACTTTGCGTGTAGACAGCTTTATGACGCAGTTCATCAAAATTGGGGGTATCGGTATCATCCTGACAGTGTTTGGTATTTTTTTGTTTATTGTCGCACAGGTCATCCCGCTGTTTTCCAAAGCTGAAGTCGAGCCAACCCAGACACTCGACACAGACGTCACTGATTATGCGGTGATGGGGGTGGACGAGTGGTCAGAATTGCCATTTCTCGCCGATTTAAACGGCACCTTTCATTTTATTGACGCGACCGGCAACCGTGCACCTTTCAGCAAAACAGTGGAACGACCAGACGGCACGACATTCACAGCCGCCCGCTACCACCAGAAAGACGAAACGGTCGCTTTCGGCACCGCAGACGGCCAATTTGTCATGGTCAATGTTGATTACAAAGCCATATTTGCCGAAGAGCAGGAACGCAGCATTGAGGTCGATGTCATCACCCATCGTTTCATTGAACTGGATCCGGATAGGCGTGCCATTCAAAGCCTGGATTATTTCGACGCTGACAGGCGCCGCCTCATCGCCGCCATCGTCGGCGATGATAATGAGACACGCGTCGTCGCTGCCTCTTTCACCCGCAAAAAAAGCCTGTTCGGCGGAACCAGTGACTGGAAACCCTACCATACTTACGATCTCACTGCCAACATTGAAGGCCACCCCACAGATGTATTGATCAATGGTATGGGCAATGCCGCGATCGTGGCAACTAGCGACGGTGAAGTCTACTACTTCCGCAAAAAAGGGGAGGAACTGCTGTTGGAACAGCGTTTCCACCCATTCGGAAATGCGCCTATCGCAACCATCGACTGGTTGTTTGGCAATGAGTCGCTGGTGTTTACTTCGCATCAGGGCCACAACACTATCTACAGCTTATCGCTCGACCCTGAAAATGAAGCAGCCGGGCGTCAATACCAACACACCAAAACATTGCAGCCGTTACCGGGTCCGGGTAATGTTTACTCAAAGAGCCTGCGCAACCGCTCATTTCTTATCACCAGCGGAAACACCGTATCCATCCGTTACAGCACCACAGAAGATGTCCGCTGGGAAACCACTCTGCCCTTTACGCCCCGAGCGGGAGTGCTGGGCTCAAAATACAAAACATTTTTTCTCGTCGACGCAGACAGCAGGCTGCATCAATACGCATTGCAGGACCCGCACCCCGAGAGCAGCCTGCAAGCGTTTTTCGCGAAGATTTGGTACGAGGGCCAAAGTGAGCCCAAATACATGTGGCAATCCACTGGTGGCGGTTCAGATTTTGAACCAAAGCTGTCGATGATGCCGCTGATCCTGGGTTCCTTGAAAGGCACCCTTTACGCAATGATGTTTGCCCTGCCCATAGCGGTCCTCGCCAGTCTCTACACTTCGCAATTTCTAAAACCGGAGTATAAGAAAATCGTCAAGCCGATGATGGAAATCATGGCGTCGTTACCATCGGTCGTGCTGGGATTTCTTGGAGCCCTGTGGTTAGCCCCGCTGATTGAGAACCGCGTACCCTCCCTCATCTTAATTCTGGTATTCGTACCAGCCACGGCGGTTGCTATTGGGTTTATCTGGGGCCATTTGCCCCGTGCACTGCGCATGCGGCTAAAACCGGGACAGGAATTTCTGGTGTTTATCCCGATTTTACTCCTGGTGAGCTGGGTTGGCTGGAACCTGGGGCCCGTATTTGAAAAAATGGTGTTTGTGGTCACCGATCCCAACACCGGCGAACGCATTGCCGACTTTCGTATGTGGTGGCCAGAGGCCACCGGCATGTCCTTTCAACAGCGCAATTCGCTGGTAATCGGAATCATGATGGGATTTGCCGTGATCCCGATCATTTTTACAATCTCCGAAGATGCGATGAGCAATGTACCGCGTTATTTGACCTCAGCCTCGCTGGCGTTGGGTGCCAGCCGCTGGCAAACTGCCTGGCGCGTCGTTTTACCCACGGCTTCACCGGGCGTTTTTTCCGCACTCATGATTGGCTTTGGCCGGGCAGTCGGTGAAACCATGATTGTCGTCATGGCAACTGGTAATACTGCCATTATGGATTGGAATATTTTTAATGGGATGCGCACCCTTTCGGCAAACATAGCCGTCGAATTGCCGGAAGCTCCGGTACACAGCACCCTGTATCGTTCCTTATTTTTTGGCGCACTTTTACTATTTTTGATCACCTTCATCGTCAACACCCTAGCAGAGGTCATGCGCAACCGCTTGCGCGAAAAATACAAAACGGCAGGCTGACCAGCCGCTCATCGTAAACCGTGGTTATGACAACATCGAAACCATCCCGCAATCCAAATACCGTGCAACCCGTCGGCGAAAACTTCGTGTGGCTGACCGCAATGGGGTTGGCTGCTGGCATCATTATGGTGATTGGCATGATTTTGCTAATCTTCTGGAAAGGTGTCACCGTGTTTTGGCCCAAGGAAGTGGTCCTCGTCGAACTCGTCGAAGACAGTGAGGCCGGGCTCAACGGTGTCACCACTTTTGCCGGGGCCATTGTCGATGAACGTGAAAAACTGTCCCGCGATCCCGTTACAGATGCATACAAAGACGAATACAGTTTTTTTATCGGCAACAAAGAAGTTTACGGCCAGATGTATTACTATATCGATGTCGACCAAGTCGCACGCATGGAAAAACCGGCAGACATTATGGTGGCTGAGCGCATGGAATACGGCAATGCGATCTTTTACCCTCAAGCGCTCACGCTGGCTAACGGTGAAGTGATTCCAGCGGATACCGACGCTTTCAATACCGTGCTACAGAAACGTTTAGAGGTTGTCCGCGACCGGCGCTCAGCGATCACTCAATTGGAAAAGAAAGCTATCGGTCGTATCAATCATCAGCTCGAAGACATCCGCCTGGAGAAACTGCGCCTTAAACGCGAACACGGCAGTGATGCTGCCGATCACCCAAATATGCAACAGCTTCTTACACGAGAAGCCCAACTCGAAGCAGAGTATAAAGAGCTGGACGCAGCATCCAGTGCTCTGCGAGAGCTGCAACAAGCTGAAACGCTCACCTATCAGCTGGTTACCGGCGAAGAACGAACCCTGGCGTTGGGGGCTCTGGTCGATGTGTTCAAGCCAAATACCATGAGCTTCACTGATAAAGTCGCCTTTTTCATCGTTCACGTCTGGCGTTTCGTTTCCGAAAATCCCCGCGAAGCCAATACTGAAGGCGGCATCTTTCCAGCTATATTTGGCACCTTCGCTATGACCTTATTGATGTCGGCAATTGTAATGCCGTTCGGCGTTCTGGCAGCTATTTACTTGCGCGAATACGCAACGCAAGGCCCTTTCGTGCAATCGATTCGCATCGCGATCAACAATTTGGCCGGAGTGCCTTCAATCGTCTACGGTGTATTTGGCCTGGGATTTTTCGTCTACGTTCTCGGTGGCTCTATCGACGAATTATTTTTCCCGATCATGGCGGAGCAAGGTACCCCTGTGTTTGGCACTGGCGGTATCCTGTGGGCCGCTTTCACGCTGGCACTGATGACGGTGCCGGTTGTCGTTGTCGCGACTGAAGAAGCACTGGCGGCAGTGCCACGCGGTGCGCGAGAAGCATCGCTTGCCTGCGGTGCTTCCAAGTGGCAGACGATTCAACGCATCGTCATGCCCGCTTCATCATCGGGTATCATCACCGGACTCATCCTGGCAATGGCACGAGGTGCAGGTGAAGTCGCGCCTCTGATGCTGGTTGGCGTGATCAAACTGGCACCGGATTTACCCATCGACTTGGAGCCGCCGTTTATTCACCTCGATCGAAAATTCATGCACCTCGGCTTTCATATTTATGACCTGGGATTTCAGTCTCCGAATTCTGAAGCAGCGAAACCGATGGTATTTGCGACCACTTTCCTGCTGATTATGCTGGTCATTGTGTTAAATCTGGGTGCTATCCTGATCCGCGATCGACTACGGCGCAAGTATGCCTCCGGAACCTTTTAAAAACCCTCAACTGATGACTGAACCAAGATTCTGATCATGTCTGCAACCGTGACTATGGACTCAACCAATTATACGCAATCGACTGATAACGCCAAAAAAGCGGTGGATGGAGCCGATCACAGCCCGGCGCCATCCGCCGCGCACGATACCTTCATTCAAATCAAAGATGATTTTGGTTTCTGGTATGGAGAGTCGCAAGTCCTGCACGATTTGAATTTCAACATCCCAAAGCAGCGCGTCACCGCATTCATAGGCCCCTCTGGATGCGGCAAATCGACCCTGCTGCGCTGTTTTAACCGCATGAATGATTTGATCGACGGCGTGCGTCACCAGGGCGATATCGTGATCAACAGTCACAGTATCTTTGACCGCCAGCTCGAAGTTATTTCACTGCGCAAACGCGTGGGCATGGTGTTTCAAAAATACAATCCCTTTCCCAAAACCATCTATGAAAACGTGGTTTACAGCTTGCGGGTTGCGGGTCGCAATAAAAAATCACAACTCGACGAAGTGGTCGAAGCCAGTTTGCGCAGTGCAGCCCTCTGGGACGAAGTCAAAGATCGCCTGCACACCAGTGCACTGGGCCTTTCCGGCGGCCAAATGCAACGCCTGTGTATTGCTCGGGCCATTGCCAACAAACCAGAAGTGCTGTTGATGGACGAACCCTGCTCGGCCCTCGACCCAATTGCAACCGGCAAAATCGAAGAACTCATCCACGACCTCAAAGAACAATTCACCATTGTGATCGTCACCCATAACATGCAGCAGGCGGCGCGGGTATCTGATCGAACTGCTTTTTTCTACCTCGGCAAGTTGATCGAGTACGATAAAACGGAGACCATCTTTATGAACCCGAAGATGAAGCAAACGGAAGATTACGTTTCGGGCCGCTTTGGTTAGGCCGGACTTTTACCGCATTTCTCACATTAAAATATCGTAACAAAGTTAACAATCCTGTAACCCATTAAACACAATGGAGCCTTTTTACCAATCTGAGCTAAAAGACATTCGCAATAAACTCACCATGATGGGTGAAAAGTGCATCGAAGTCGTCCGCATATCCATGCAATCCGTGGAAAACAACGATACAGAATTGGCCACCAAGGTGCGCAAGATGGACGATGCCATCGATGAGCTGGAAGTGACCATCGATAACGACTGTGTTCGCTACCTGACCCTGCGCTCGCCCGTAGCCAGCGACGTGCGCTTCCTTATCTTAGCGATGCGCGCCTGCCACGATTTTGAGCGTATCGGCGATGAAGCAACGACCATCGCCAAACGCGTTTTGCACTTGAATAAACGCTTTCCATCTACCGACCACCACCATATTCTCAAAATCGATAAACTGGTACTGGAACAATTGGATGCTGCCATGCACAGCTTCATACACAATGATACGAAAGAAGCACTGGCAGTTCCAAAAAAAGATCGCGAAATCGATCGATTGAACAAAGAAAACTACAAATACTTTTTACAAAAAGCGGGAGAGCCCGACCTTGAGGTAAATACTTATTTTGATTTTATTTTCATTTCTAAGGCACTCGAACGCATCGGCGATCACGCCACCAATATCGCTGAAGAAGTGGTCTATTATATCGAGGGGGAAGATATTCGCCATACAGATATTGCCAAGCGAGCCGAATAAGGCATGCGTAAGCCAACTGAGTCATTCATAGACAATTACGTTGCCTTGATTAAAAAGTTATTGGCGACGCATCCAATTAAGGCGAGAGAATTTATAAGTATTAAAAACGTCAGACTTTTTCTTATCAACCAGACAGTTTGCAGCCGTAACAATCCGGTAGGGGGTGAATAAGTGAAGCCCCACAAAATTGATTGTAATCAAAATCTACATACAAATTAACACAATGCAGCAATAAAGGGGTATTTTCTCGTTATCAACTACAGTATACACCGCAATGATTCTGGCATAAAAATTTTTGCTTGATGCATCGGATGCGGGGCTAACATCCGGTCCATAGGATAAAAGCCGAGCAAAAAAAGATACTCAAAACAAACAGTCATGCAGTGAAGTTCTATCACACGAGAAAATTTTTGATAATCCTAGATTAACGTAAATTTAAGTTTTAATTATGTATTCATGTAAAAATATCAATGGACCGCTGAGACTACATTCACTCTGCCAGCTCGATTAATTCAGAAAGTGAACGGAAGTAATGGTCAAATTCGGAACTGCCCGCAAACGCACCGATCGCTTGCTCAAAGAGATCGCGCTTGTGTATTTTAAGTTTTTGAATGCGAGCCTCCAGTGTGCCCTGGGTCACCATGCTGTAGACAAATACCGTTCGCTTCTGCCCAATGCGATGCACGCGGTCGATAGCCTGTTCTTCGACTGCTGGATTCCACCACGGATCCAGCAGGAACACATACTCGGCCGTGTTGAGGGTGATGCCAGTGCCGCCCGCTCTTAAGCTCACCAGGAATATGCCAGACCCGTCTCTTTCTTGGAACATGTCTACGGGGGTCTTGCGATCCACTGTCTTCCCCGTCAGCCGATACATGGGGGTTTGCGGAAATTGCTCGCTAATCGCCGCCTCCACGCGCTCCAGCATGGTAACAAATTGGCTGAAAATGACGACCTTGTGTTGATTGGCGATCAACTCCGTCAGCCGGTCCACCAGTACGACAATCTTGCCACTCTGCTGCCAGTCCGCATGCACCCATGGCAGTAAATCCGGATCGCAGCAACACTGCCGCAGGCGTGTCAGCAGGGATAGAAAGTTCAACGATTGCACGGATGCCAGCTGTTGCAAATCCTGCCCAAATGCATCGATTCCCTTCTGCGCCAGGCGTGTATACTCGGTGCGCTGTAAGTCAGTCAACGGACACACCAGTTCATTGTGCACTTTTTTCGGCAAATCTTTTGCCACTTCACGCTTGGTCCGTCGCAGTACAAACGGTGCGATTTGCGTACGCACTTTTTGCATCGTCCCAAATGGATCCGCTTTTAACCGGCGCTCAAATTTGCGCCGCCCTCCCAATAATCCGGGCATCAAAAAACGAAACAACGTCCACACATCCAGAAAACGATTCTCGAGAGGCGTTCCCGTCAGCGCGATACGATGTGCCGCTTGCAAATGCAGGCAGGCAAGGGTCACCTTGGCTTCCGGATTTTTGATGAATTGAGCTTCATCCAGTACCGCATAGCCAAACTCCACTGTCTGCAACTCAGCTTTATGGCGTCGCAATTGCGTGTAACTACAGATCCATAACCACTCAGCTGCATCTGCATCGCTGGGAATGCCGAAATGATGGCCTTTGCGGACGACACTTGTGTTGAGGTGAGGATAAAAACGCTGAATCTCTCCTAACCAAACCGGCACAACACTGGCCGGGCACACAATTAAACTCGGTTTTCCCGAGGCCGGCCGTGTCGCGAGCAAACTCAATACCTGGAGTGTTTTGCCTAAACCCATTTCGTCGGCGAGCAAGCCATGGCAGCCACTATCGCACATATGCGCCAGCCAATGCACACCGAACCGTTGATACGTCCGCAAAAACGCCAAGCGCTCGTCTGTAGCCTGCGACCCAGACGCGGGGTTGAACAATGCATCGCGCCACGCGCGCAGTTCAGGTGTCAATAGTATTTTTAACTCAGACTGACCAAACAAAGAAAACAGCATGTAGCGCGGCAATGCATCCCCACAGCGATCGCCGAAAGCCTCCAGCCAATCGGACAGCACATCGGCTTCATCCTCTTTCAAGCGCACGAGACCGCGACCTGGCAAAATACTGGGAGCATGCCCACGCCTGGCCAGCCACCGCCCTTCTTCTTCACTCAAGACACTGTCGGCAAGGTGCAAGTCCCACTGCAGATCGAATCTATCCTGCTCGTGAGCATCGGCGCGCGCAATCACATCGACTTCCTGGATACCCCGCTTCAAAGCCTCTGCCTCCGCATCTAATTCAACCAAAAAATAAGGGCTCCAGGTCGGCAGTTCATTGCGGATAAAACCTGGGGCCCGCTCCAATTCTTCCAGTATATAATGGCTCTCGCGCAAACGAAAATGAAAGCCTGCCTTGCGGGTAGAATGAGCCAGTCGAATCAATTGCTCACGTTCACGATGTGTTATCGCCTCCGCAGGAGCTGCGTGCTCGCCAAGAGCCGGCACGCGTTGGCCCGTTGCCGTTTTCCAAAAAGCTGAAAATACCAGTCCTTTTTCCGTCGTACTGAATTGCAGTAACAATTCGCGGGCATCCCCGGAAACTTCGTCTGCGTCCTGACTGGGCAAGGAAGGAGCGGGTGCAGCTTCATCCTCTTTTGGCGACGGGGTCTCCGTTGCTGACGATGAAGCCATCATGTCTGGAGCCAACGGTGCGACCTCTTCGCCCACTAACTCCTCAACCTCGTACATCCCCGCAACGGCTAATGCCTGCCCCACATCCCTTTCAACTGTAGAGGATCGAATAGCCAATTCTGTCCCCTTCCAATCCAGCACCACATAGCCGTCAAAATCATCCACTTTGCCATGCACGATGGCATCTTCGTCCCCTAATTCGACTGCTTTGATCGCTCCCCGACGGTATATTTTACGTCCACGAGCCAGTATCGGCCGCGAGAATCCTTTTTCCCAATCTGTCGCCAGTTTGCTCAGCCAAAATTCTAGCGCCGGACCGGTGTATTTGCGATTGGAAATGCGAAGTGGCATGCGTGTGTTAGGCGGTGAGGTGCATTTGGATATCCTATCCATGAACGTAAAATAAACAATACCACCTCTCAACGTAAATAAAAGGAACGCATGCAGCAAGCGCGAAACGCCAACTACCGACTGGAATGGATCGCATCGATGAGTATAGCATTCTACCGCATTCCGTCGCTGGCGGCCATCCAGGCAGATATTTCCTCATCAGTCAGAAGCGTGTTTACAGCGCATTGCATGAATGTAGTGCCGTGATACATTGCGGACCGTTCGCTGGAAATGACTTGAATATCCATTCGTATGAATTATGTTGGTTTATTCGGCAGTAGACGTTTTCTCGAAATTTACTATTTTGTAATTAGACCCCATTGCGGAGCACACCCGTGAATCATAATGTTGAGTAATTTCTACATGTATAACGTTTCCTCATTTCTTTTGACTGCATCCTTGCTGCTGTTGATCGTAATTCCACAACCAATTCGGAGTCATTCAATTGTTTATGCTCCCGAGAAGGTAGGCACATTACCGGGTAAACAAGAAATCGGCGCCTACCAATATGACAATAATGGCAATCGCACAGCAGATACACGAAATCATATTGCTATAGGCGTCGGTCTATTGAATAAGCCGACTGCAATTAGTGATGGTGCGGATAAAGATACGTTTCTATATGAACCGCGTGGTCAACGCTATCTACGCATGCATGCCAATGGCAGAAAAACACTGTACGTCGGA
>Ga0102943_1001201_pt1 | contig 16440 bp, 16 predicted proteins | sample SalPonC_black_MG_FD_78174 | JGI IMG/M metagenome (GOLD analysis project Ga0102943, IMG submission 78174) | Salt pond soil microbial communities from South San Francisco under conditions of wetland restoration - Salt Pond MetaG... | ecosystem: Environmental > Aquatic > Marine > Intertidal zone >...
CAGAGAAGCTCATCCATGATGGTCTGCAGACGCAGCGTGAGGGGCCGGCCATCTTTGGGCGCCTCGACCTGTTCGGCGATTTCTCGACGGGCTGCTTGCTCGCCGACATCGGCGGGATCCGCCCGGACCTGACGAAACACGCTGCCGAGGCTTTCGCCGTGGTCATCGAGATAATCGAAAAGGCGATGCAGTACCTGGATCGGAGAGCCGGGAACGTGGGAATGATCGTTGGTTGGTTCATGTCGGAACCTCTCGCGACCAGCTCGTGGCGAGTGCCACGATTGCTTGAACTGGCGCGGTCAGACACCGCCGAGCGGAGGGGGCCACGGCGGTGCGGGATCGCCGTGCGGCATTGCGCGGCCTCCCATTTGGCGTAGTTCCCGCGCAGCCTGTTCGGCGCGATCGGGTGGTCGTGTCGGCTGTCGGTCGTGCGAAAGCGGCGCGGGATGGCGGCCAGCCCGCGCAGGCCGGCTCAGCATTGGCTTGCGCTTGGCGGGTCACAGGGCACAGGGGCCATCGCCAATTCCGTGCTATAACCCAGGGGTCATCGTTCGCGCAGCGCCTCGGATTGCGCGCGCCGCAGCGGACGTGTCAGGTAATCGAGCACCGTCTTGCGCCCGGTCAGGATATCGACCTGCGCGACCATGCCGGGGCTGATCGGGAGGGTGGTGCCGTCATCCGCCTCGAGCGCGCTTGACCGGGTCCGGACCATGACACGGAAGAACTCGGTCCCCTCGCTGTCCTCGACCGTGTCGGCGCCGATGCGCTGTACCGTGCCGTCGAGCGCGCCGTAGACGAGGTAATCATAGGCGGTGATCTTGACCGACGCGGCATCGCCGGGACGGATGAAGGCCACGTCGCGGGGGCGGATCCGGGCCTCTATCAGCAGTTGGTCGTCGCGGGGCACAAGTTCCACGAGTGGGCCGCCGGGCTGCACCACGGCACCGATGGTGGTGACATGCACGGTGTTGACGGTGCCGTTGACAGGGGCGCGCAGGCTGGTTCGCGACACGCGCTCGGTGGCCGCGCGCAGCGCCTCGCGCAGCACCGCGAGATCGCCGCTGATCCGGGCGAGCCGTTCGCGCGCGGTCAGGACATAGCCGGTGCGCGCCGCGCGAATCTGGCTGTCGGCCTCGTCGATGGCGGCGCGCAGGCCGGGCAGGCGGGCGCGGGAGACCGCAAGCTCGCCCTCCAGCTCGGCCATACGGCTTTGCAGGCGCAACAATTCGATCCGCGGGACCGCGCCGCTCTCGACGAGGCCGCCGGTCAGCTCGATTTCCTCGCTCAGCGGCGCGATCTGGGCTTCGAGCTTGGTGATGGTCGCCTGCAGTTCGCGCAGGCCCGACTGCCGTTGCGAGAGCTTGTTGCGCAGCACCGACAATTCGCTGTCCAACTGCGCGCGGCGCGACAGGAACACCTCGCGTTCGGCGGCAACCGCGCCGGGCGCGCGGTCCGCCAGCCCGTCCGGGAAATCGAGGGTTTCGCTGCCCTGCGCCTCGGCACCGGCGCGCGCGGCCTCGGCCATCAGCGCCGCCTCGCGTTCGCGCAGCTCGCCGCGTTCGGCCCCGGCAGAGGTGTCGTCGATCCGCATCAGCACGTCACCTTTGCGCACCACGTCGCCCTCGCGCACGCCGATCTCCGCGACGATGCCGCCCTCGAGGCTCTGGACCACCTGAAGCTGGCTGGTCGGAACCACGCGGCCGGTGCCGCGGGTGACCTCCTCGATCCTGTAGAGCGCCGCCCAGACGACAAAGGCGGCGATGCCGCCGGCGATCAGCAGAAGCAGAAGCCCCGGCCCGCGACGGCGCGCGCGCGGGCGTCCGGCATTGGCGTCGTTGACGAAATCCTCTTCGGTCCGCGGTCCGAACATCCGCTCACTCCGCCGCGCGGCGGGACGCGGCCTGCCGGAGTTGCGCGACCACCTCCTCGCGCGGGCCATCGAGTATCTTGCGCCCGCGGTCGATCACCATCCAGCGACCGGCAAGATCGGCGAGCGCCGGGCGGTGGGTGCAGAGCACCAGCCCCGTGCCGGCGGCATTGAGTTCGCGCAGGCGCGCAACCACCTCGGCCTCCATGTCGCGGTCCATCGCGTTCGTCGGTTCGTCGAGGAACAAGAGCTTTGGCTGCCGCAGCAGAAGGCGTGCCAGCGCCAGTCCCTGCCGCTGCCCGCCGGACAGCTGCGCGCCCTTTTCGCCGATGAAGCGGTCGAGCCCCTCGGGGTCGTCCCTGACGAAACGGTCCATCGCGGCGAGGTGCAGGGCGGTTTCGATCTCGGCTTCGGTGGCGTGGGGCCGGCCGATCACCAGGTTTTCGCGCAGGGTGCCGGTGAACAGTTCGGGCTCCTGCGGCATGTAGCCCACGCCGGCGCGCAGTTCCGCGGGATCATACTGTGCCGCCCCGCGCCCGTCGATCAGCAGCGTGCCGCTGTCGGGGGTGAGGAGCCCGCAGAGCAGCTTGCCCAGCGTGCTCTTGCCCGAGCCGACGCGCCCCAGCAGCGCGATGCATTCGCCCGGCGTGATGTCGAGCGTGACCGATTGCAGCGCGTCCGCCCCGGCACCGGGATAGCGGTAGGTGACATCCGACAGGCTGGCGGTGCCCCGGCTCACCCGGGCGCTGCTCTGGACGGCGGTGCCGCGTTCGGGGGCGACCTTCATGAAGTGCGACAGGGCGCGCATCGCCCGAAGCGCGTAATGTGCGCGGAATATCGTCTGCGCGATGGTGCCCAGCGGCGCAAGCGCGCGCCCCGCCAGGATGTTGGCCGCGATCAGTGCGCCGACGGTGATCCGCCCCTCGGCCACGAGGTAGACGCCCCAGACGATGATCGCCACGCTCACCCCCTGCTGGATCATCTGGGTGCCCGAGGCGGCGAAGCTGGACCAGAACCGGCTGCGCCCGCTGATGCGCGCGGTGGCGGCGCTGGCGCGGTCCCATTCGCGCTGCATCACCGGTTCGGCGTTGAGGGTCTTGATGGTTTCGAGCCCCATCAGCGATTCCACCAGCACTGCCTGCCGCCGACCGGCGAGCGCCTGCGCGGCCCCCGCCGCGCGCCCCATCGGAAGCTGCGCCACGATGGCGAGGACCAGGACGATGGGCACCGCCACCAGCGGCACGATCGCCAGGGGCCCGACGATCATCCAGAGCACGAAGATGAACAGGCCGATGAACATCAGGTCGATGAGCGACACGAAGCTGGCGGATCCGAAGAATTCGCGCACCGCCTCGAAATCGCGGATATGGCTTGCGAGCCCCGCAGCACCACCGGGACGGTCGGCCACCCGCAGGCTGAGCGCGTGGGCAAAGAGCGTGGCGGCGATGCCGGTATCGAGCCGCCGTCCGACGGTTTCGAGAACGCCGGTCCTGAGGCTGCGCAGCGCCAGGTCCAGGCCGATGGCCAGCGCAACCCCGATGGCCAGCGTCCACAGGGTGACGTAGGCAAGGTTGGGGATCACCTTGTCGTAGACATTCATCACGAAGATCGGCAGCGCCAGCCCCAGCACGTTGATCAGCAGCGCGGCGACCACGACCTGCATCCAGCCGGCGCGGTTGTCGCGCATCGGCCCCCAGAACCAGTGGCGGGGCCGGTCCTGCGTGCCTGCCTCGAGCCGCCGGTCGACCAGGTCGTCGCGCACCGAGACGAGCATGGCCTCGGGCCGGACACGCCGGGCGAGCCTGCGCAGCCGGACCTCGCGTTCCGGGGCGTCCTGCGCGGGGTCGAGGACGCGCGCGTTGCGCCGGTCCGGCGAGAACCCGAGGAGAAGCATGGGGTCGCCGGTCTTGCGATCGAACAGGATGCAGGGCAGCACTGCCGGGTCGATCTGGCGCAGCCTGCGGAGCACGACACGCGACTTGAGCCCCGCCGTGGACAGTGCCCGGGCAAGGGTATCCGGATCGCGGGCGTCGAACCCGGCAGGCATGCGCGCGCGCACCGCCTCGGGGCTCCAGGGCCGGGCGTGATGCCGGGCCAGCCATCGAGCGGCCTCGAGGCCCGGTATCGGATCGCCATCGTCGTCGGTTCCGGCTTCGTCCTCTGCGGGGCGCCGGCCGGGTGCCCCGGCGGAGGCGGACCCGGTCGACGGTGTCATCTCAGGGCCCTGATCTCTGTGTTGAATATCGCGGCGGGGCGTGGCGCGTCCTGCGCACGGGCGGTGAAATCGGGCTCCAGCGGAACATCGGCCGGTTCGACACCGAAATGCTCTGCAAGGCGGCTCTGGGCGGCAAGGATGCGGTACTGGTTGAAGGTGAAGCTGGCCTCGGCGCTCACGTTCTCGAACAGCACGTTGAAGAAGGTCCGTTCCGCGTCGAGCACGTCGAGCAGGCTGCGGGTGCCGGCGAGGAACTGATCCTGGTATTGCGCGGAGGTCTTGCGCGCCGCCGAGACACGCCGGTCCAGAAGCACCGTGCGCTCGATGCTGGTATGGTAGGCGTTCCAGCTCCTTTCGGCCATCTCGCGGACCTCGCGGACCACCTCGCGGCGCTCTTCCTCGGCCTGCAGGGTGCGTTGCTCAAGGGCGCGGCGCCGCGCATCACGGCCCCCGGCGAACAGTTCCCAGTCGAGGCGCAGACCGACAAAGGCGTCGGTTTCCGCCCCGGAAGAGCCTGCCACATCCTCGCCCGCCCGGACACCGGCCTGCAGCGTCACCTGCGGCTTCTCGTCCGCAGTCGTGATGCCCGTGCGAAAGCGCGATTGCGCGATCCTCTGGCCCGCCCCCTTGAGTCGGAAGCTGTTGCGCAGGCTGTGCATCACCATGTCCTCGCGCGTCATCGGAAGGTCGTTCACCGCGGGGACCGGCTGTGTCTGCCCCGGCTCATGGCCGATCACGGACCGGTATCGCGCGGCGGTGTCGGCCATCGCGCGCTGAACGTCGAGCCGCGACACGCGCGCCGCCAGAAGCCGTTCCTGCACCTCGAACCGGGCGCTGACCGGCAGCTTGCCGCCCTCCACCAGTTCGTCCACTTGCCGCCCGATATCACGATGGCGCGCAATATTGCGGTTCGCGACGTTCAGAAGGCTGTTGTGACGGACCAGATCGACATAGGCCTCGACCGCGTTGAGCGCCATTGTCTCGGACGCGTCGAGCAGGCCGAAAATCGCCTCGTCCAGCCGCGCGGCATTGCGGTAGACCAGATTGGCGCGCCGGTAGCCGTCGAACAGGGTCAGTTCGGCGGTGAGGCCGATTTCGCGGTTGAACATGGTGTCTTCGTTGTCCCCGGGAGTTTGCCGCTCGGGGTCGTCGAACCTCTCGGCACCGGCCTCGGCGTGCAGGAACAGGCGCGGCTGATACTCGCCGCGCAGTTCCAGGAGCTCGAGCGCCGAGGCCTTGACATCGGCATTCGCGGCACGCGCGGTGGGGTTCGTGGTGACCGCCGCGCGCACGGCGTCCGCGAGGCTTTCGGCAGCAACCGGGCGCGCAAGCCCTAGGGCAAGGGCGAGGCAGGCGGCCAATGCCGGTGCGACGTATCTCATGCCCGGCCGGAACAGGCAGCACAAGTTTATCCGCATTTTCAATATCTCTCCGAAAAAAGTCATGTGCAACTCTTCTTTCTGTTCCATTCAGAGTCAATGAAAACAAGCACTAGCTGGCCGGACGGGGCGGCAAGCGGATGCAATGATCACACAAGCGACAGCGCGAGCCACAGGATCGCGACATAAGTGAGCTGGTGGGCAAACTGATCCAGCCCGGTGAGCGCCCAGTAGCCCTTTTGCTGCGGGTTCTGCTCCCACCGGGTCAGCAACTGGTCCTTGGTCCAGTCGATGTGATAATGCAGGACAATCTCTGCGGCCACCACCGCCAGGACCGAAACGGTTGCCATCGGTGTCCAGATCAGCACCGCGACGGTCAGCAAGCCATGCAGCCCGGCATGTGCCATGCCTCCCGGATGCCCGTAGCTGCCCTTGTTGCGCACCATCCATCCCGTCTGCCAGATGAAATCTGCCAGCAAGTGCTTGACCTGAAAAAGAAGCAGGAGGATCAGCAGGGTGGTGACAGTCATGGCTGGTCCCCCAGAAGCATGTTGGTCCGGCCGGGTCGCCCGACCGGGGTGCTCGCGACGATCCGCTGCGGCATCTCGGCGAGGCCGGGCGCGTCGGCGGCGGTCTCGTGCATCAATGTCTCACCTTTGCGATACACCACGGTTTCGGTTTCTGCAATCACGTCGGCTGTGCGCGACGGGCCGGCACAGCCTGCGATCTTCTCCGCGATCGCCGCGGTCCGAGGCAGGCGCAGCCGCGTGACCTGCCCGGAGGGCATGTGCAAGGCGAGGGTGCCGCTGCCGGTCATGAGGATATCGTCCGCGCGGCCGCCCCGACGTCTCTGTATCTTGCCCGGCACAAAGGGGCACACACCCCGATGTCGAAGCCCGCGAGGATGACCGCGAGGGGGATCGCGCCGGTGCGCGCCGGTTTCCAAGGGCGCTCATTCGGCCGCGCGTCCGCCGGTCATCCTCGTGTTGGCCTCGATCAGCTTGCGCTTGACCGCGGCGTTGAGGTTCTGCTCGAGAAAGGCGCGGAACTCCTGGTCGGTGCGGCTGATGCGGCGCAGCGCCTCTCCGGAGACCGAGAACACGCGCGCGGCGTTCTCGATGGTCACCGTCGCCGAGGCGGGCCCCGGCTCCATCACGTTCATCTCGCCGACGAAGCCCTCGCGAATCTCGGCGACCTTGCTGTCGCCAAGATAGACGCCTGCCAGACCGTTGCGGATGAAATGAAGCTGCGCAACCTCCTCGCCCTCGCGGGTCAGGTCCACGCCGGGCATCGCATCGCGCCACACGCCGGTATCGAGAAAACGCCGCGCCATCGCTTTCGGCATGGTCGGCAGGCCCTGTCCGAGGAGTTCCGTCTCCTCGTCGGTAAAGCGAAGGCGATGGTTCTGCAGAAACACGCGCGTGATACCGACCAGGCTGATCAGCACCCAAGAGCCCTGGATGATCGCGGAGGCGAGGTTGAAGTTCGCGGACAGGCTGACCAGAACGAAAATCGCCGCGAACATGTTGAGCGAGGCGTACCGGTATCCGCTGCCCCGGATGTATCCGAGTTGCAGGCAGATATAGGCCCCGAGATAGATCGCGACGCCGAGGTAGCCCGCCCAGTCATACACGCTCGTATCGAAAGACGGCATCTCGCCCCCTGCGTTGCGTCCGGCAACCGGGTGATGGCTGCCATATTTGCATGCCACAGGGCGGGTTTTGTGACAAGCGAAGTGAACGTCGCCCCGCGCACGTGCCACGCCCCCGGAAGGCGGCCGGGATATGGACGACAGGCTCTCGGACCGCTGCCTTGGAGCTTCGCGACGCCATGGCGATGCATCCAATCGGCGCGGCCAGACGTATCTGGCGCAGGGAACATGCGCCAGTGCGGGCTGCTTGCGCGCTGGCACCTCGAACAGAAAAGGTTCTTGCCGGTGGAGCGGAAACTCTCTTCGTCACGTCCTCTCGCCGTGCCCTCGGGCAGGATCAGTCGCGTCGCGCGGCTGGGTTCCATGACAGCGGGTATCGCGGGCACGATGGCGGTGGGAGCGCTGAGCGAACTGGGGCGCGGCACGCGACCGGACATGCGCCGGTTGCTGATGACACCGGGCAACATGCACCGTCTTGCGGAAGAACTGGCGCGGATGCGCGGGGCGGCGATGAAACTGGGGCAACTCATCTCGATGGACGCGGGCGAGGTGTTGCCGCCGGAACTGGCCGCGATCATGACGCGTTTGCGCGAACAGGCTCATTTCATGCCGCCCAAGCAACTGAAACAGGTGCTGACGCGCAACTGGGGGCCGGACTGGCTGCGGTCCTTTGCCCGGTTCGACGTGCACCCGGTCGCCGCTGCCAGCATCGGGCAGGTGCACCGGGCCAGGCTGCGGGACGGGCGCGATGTCGCGATCAAGGTGCAATACCCCGGCATCGCCCGCAGCATAGACAGCGATGTCGCCAACGTGGGCGCGCTGATCCGGATGTCGGGCCTGCTGCCTGCCGGGTTCGACCTTGGGCCCTACATGGACGAGGCACGCGCGCAGCTTCACGAGGAGACCGATTACCTGCGCGAGGGTGCGCATCTGAGGCGGTTTGCCGATCTCTTGAACGACAGCGAAACCTTCGCGCTGCCGGCTTTTCACGAGGACTGGAGCACCGGGGACATCCTCACCATGACATATCTCGGCGGCGATCCGATCGAGAGCGCCGCCGAGGCCCCGCAGGGCGGGCGCAACCGCCTCGCGGCGGCGCTGGTCGATCTCACCCTGCGCGAGGTGTTCGAGTTCGGCGTGATGCAGAGCGACCCCAATTTCGCCAATTACCGGTATGACCCCGGGACCGGGAAAATCATCCTGCTGGATTTCGGCGCGACGCGGTGCCTCGATCCCGGCGTCGTCGCGGGCTATCGCCGCCTCATGCGGGCGGGGCTGGCGGAAGATTCCCCGGCGCTGCGGCAGTCGGCGGTGGAATTGCGGCTCATCGGCGGTGACGGTCCCTTCGACGACCGCATCCTCGCGATGATCGCCACCGTTTTCGACGCGATCCGCGACGGGCGGGAGTTCGATTTCACCGACAGGACATTGTCGCGGAGCCTCAACGCAGAGGGCGCCGCGCTGGCCGAGGCGGGCTACACCCCGCCGGAAGTGCCCATCGACGTGCTATACCTCCAGCGCAAGTTCGGCGGCATGTTCCTGCTCGGCGCGCGTCTTGGCGCGGAACTGCCCGTCGCAAACCTGATCCGTCCGTATCTCGGCTAGACGCGCGTCAGGCCGTTTGCCCTGAAATCTGTCCGGCAATTCCGGCGAGCCGGATGAGCACGTAGCCCGCGGCCGCGATATGCACCAGCGTGACCAGCACCGAGACCGTGTGCAGCAGCTTGAACCGGCGTTTCCGTCCGGCATCGGTCGCGGCGTTGATCGCGGGCATGAGAACCTGGCGTGCGGCCACCGTGGTCAGGGCAACCGCCCCGAGGATCGCGCCGGACACCGCATCGGCGGGGGCCGACGCCGCCCCCGACAGCGCCGCCGTCGCGAATACGAACACGTAGAAGTGCGGAAATGCCTTGCGGATGAGCGGCCCGGCTTGTGTTGCCGGCAGGGCGCTGAAGACGAAGGCCGCGAAGCCGAAGGAATAGAGCACCATGCCGCCGAACAGAAGGGCGGTTCCCAGGATCGCGATGTCAGTCATGCCGGGGCCCGTCCGGTTTGCGGGCGAGCCCCATGTAGATGACGGACCGCGTCGGAACCGTGCCGAACGTGAAATCGCCGCGCCGGTCGATGCCGCGCGGGCCCAAGCCCCTTGTCGGGCCCGGCACGAGCCCGGCATCCGTCAGGCGGCGCCGCAGTTCACGCGGCTTGATGAACATGTCCGGCGCATGTGTCCCCTTGGGCAGCAGGCCCAGCACATCTTCGGCAAGCGTGATCGTGACAAGGCGGGAGAGCGGGTTGCGATTGATCGTGTCGTAGAGGAACAGACCGCCCGGCTTCAGCACCCTGTTCACCTCGGCGAGGACCTCCACGAGGTCCGCGACATGCTCGAGCACATCGACGCAAACCACCGTGTCAAAGGTGGCGTCCCCATAGGGCAGCGACTCGCCGGTGCCGACATCGTAGCGGATCTGCTGACCGGTCTGAGATGCCCGTGCGCGGGCCGCGTCAACGGCCTGCGCGGCGGGGTCGATGCCGGTGACATGCGCCCCTTTCCGCGTGATCGCCTCGGCCATGAAGCCGCCCGCGCAGCCGAGGTCAAGCACCTGCGCGCCGTCCCAGGCCGTGTGCCGGTCGAACCAGGCCAGCCGTGCCGGTACGAGGTTCCTGAGCGTGCGGACCCAGCGTATCTCGTCCGACCACCATTTTCCGGCAACGGTATCGTAGATCGTCAGGTCATTGCGCAGCGCGTCGGTCATTTCTTGCTCTCCGGTCCCGGGGGGCACAACATGGGTCGGGAACGACATGCAAGGCCCCGTGCATTGCCGCACCGTCCCGTTTCGAACAGCTAGACCGCGTCGCACCGGGCGCAATGCCGAATGGACGAAGCGTCGCACAACCTGCCCGAGGGAGCGCTGGCACCGGTCTCTCGCCCGGCTCGCACGCCCTGCCACGGTAATGATGTCGGACAGGCATCAGCGATGATGCGGATTTGACGCGCCAGCATGAATGCGCGATGGATTTGGCGGGTCAGGGCGCATTCTGCGGCTATGAAACCTGCGACGTGACGATTCGTGAAAGGCCGCCTGCGTGACCACTGACCAGATGCTCATCTTCTCGATCCTCGGCGCGACCATGGGGCTGTTCCTCTGGGGCCGCTTCCGCCACGATATCGTGGCGCTGGCGGCGCTCATGGCGAGCGTGATCGCCGGGCTGGTGCCCGCGGGGGCGGCCTTTGCCGGTTTCGGTCACCCTGCGGTGATTACCGTGGCCTGCGTGCTGATCCTCAGCCAGGGCCTGCAGAATACCGGGGCCGTGGACTGGCTGGCGCGCAGCGCGCTGCCGCGCGATGCGGGGCGGACGACCGGGATGCTCGCGCTGATGGGGCTGGGGGCCGCGCTCTCGGGGTTCATGAACAACGTGGGCGCAATGGCGCTCCTGATGCCGGTCGCGGTGCAGCTCTCTGACCGGCTCGACCTCACGCCGGGGCAGGTGCTGATGCCGCTCGCCTTCGGCACGATCCTCGGGGGCATGACCACGCTGATCGGCACGCCGCCCAACCTGATCGTCTCGGGGTTCCGGGCCGAGGCGGGGCTGGGGCAGTTCTCCATGTTCGACTTTGCCCCGATCGGCGTGACGGTGGCGGTGGTCGGCGTGATCCTCATCGCGGTCGCGGGATGGCGTCTGGTGCCGGCGCGTCGGTCCGTGGCCGGCGAAGGCTTTGACACGGGGGCCTATCTGTCCGAATTGTTCGTGCCCGAAAAGAGCAAGGCCGTCGGGCTCACGCTGCGCGGGTTCGAGCGCGAGATCGAGGACAGCGGCGCGCAGATCGTCGGCCTTGTCCGCAACGATGTAAGAATGACCGCACCCCATGGCGGGCGGCGCATCCGTGCCGGGGATATTCTCGTGGTCGAGGCCGAGGTCGACGTTCTGGCCGAGGCCCTCTCGGTATTCGGAATCGAGATGCTGGACACGCCCTCGGAGGCGCAGGACGGGGCCGGCGAGACCGGTGCCGGGGACGAGGACGGCGAGCCGCAGTCGGACAGCGATGACATCGTCCTGCGCGAGCTTGCGGTCCTGCCCGGCTCGACCATCGTCGGCCGTTCGGCAAAGGCCATGAAGCTGCGCACGCGCTACGGGCTGAACCTGCTGGCCCTGTCGCGCGCGGGCCATCAGCCGCGTTCCCGTCTGCGGACGGTCGAACTGAAATCCGGCGACCTTCTGCTCGTGGAGGGGGCTGCGGACGCGGTGAGCGGGTTCGTCAACGATACCGGCTGCGTGCCGCTGGGCGCGCGCGAGCTTCGCATTCCCGACAAGCGCATGACCGTCATCGCGGGGGCGATCATGGTGGGTGCCATCGGCCTCGTCACCTTCGGGCTGCTGCCCGCCGCGGTGGCCTTTGCGCTGGGGGTGCTCGTGTCGATGGTGCTGCGCACCGTGCCGCTGAGACAGGTCTACACGGCCATCGACTGGCCGGTGATCGTGCTGCTTGCGGCGCTGATCCCGGTCGCGGGTGCGATGCAGAGCACGGGGGCGGCGGATCTTCTGGCGCGGGGGCTGGTCGATACCATCGCGATGGGCAATCCCGTCGCCGCGCTGATGGTTGTGCTGGTGACCACGATGTTCCTGTCCGACGTGATGAACAACGCGGCGACCGCCGCTGTCCTGTGCCCCATCGCACTCGGCATTTCGGGGACGCTGGACGTCAATCCCGACAGCTTTCTCATGGCCGTGGCGATCGGCGCCTCCTGTGCGTTCCTGACGCCGATCGGGCATCAGAACAACACGCTGATCCTCGGCCCCGGGGGCTTTCGTTTCGGCGATTACTGGAGGCTGGGCCTCCCGCTCGAGGTGCTGATCGTCGCCCTTGGCGTGCCGTTGCTGCTCGTGGTCTGGCCGTTGTGACCGCGCGGGCGCGAGGGGGCGGGCATCGTTCTTGATCCGGCCTCCGCGCGGTGCCGTATCCCTACCGACACAACAGATGGAGGGTATCATGTTCGAGAGACGGATCAGGCTTGCGTGGCATGCCGTGATGAACGAAAGGCGCAACCCATTGCGGCATTTTCCCCTCATGACGGCGCACATGATGATGCAGATCCTCGCCTGGATGTGGAGCATCATCTTCGCCCTCGCCTTCGGCAGCTACCTCGTATTCGGTGTCGCGGTCGTGGGCCATGCACTGGTGCTCGCCGGTATCTTTGTCACGCTGGCGGTGTTCCGGCGCGCCGAGCAGCCGCAACCGGCCGGCGGCTGAGCCCGGCCCGGCGGGGCCGCCCGAGTCACCTCAACGAAAGGAACACAGTCATGTTGTCCCGTTTCAAGACATCGGCAGACGCCGAAAAGACTGCACAAAGCGCCGAGCCCGCCACCGGCGAGACACCGGAAGTGCAGGATGTCCGGTCGCAGGTGCTGACGCGCCGTGATCGCTCTGCGCACCGCCGCCACGCGTGGCTGTACGAGGACCTGCTCAATTGACGGCACCGGTCGTCGTCATGGGGGCCACGTCGGGCATCGGGGCGCGTGTTGTCGCTCGGGCGGCGCAGCGCGGCATCCCGGTGCGCGCGTTTGCGCGCGGGGCCGACACGCTCGGGCCGTCGGATCATGTCGAGCCCGTCGCAGGCGACGCGCGGTCGACAGAGGATGTGGCGGCAGCGATCGACGGCGCGCGGGCGGTCATCTATGCGCTCGGCGTGAAGGAGCGGATCGCGATGTTGTGGGAGGAAGAGACACTTTTCTCCGACACCACGCGCGTCCTTGTCGAGGCGATGCAGGCGCGGGGTCCGCGGCGCCTGCTGGCGGTCACCGGGTTCGGGGCGGGCCGGTCGCGCGGGGCGATGAGCAGGCTGGAACGCCTTGGTCACGGCGCGATCCTCGGAAAGCCCTATGCCGACAAGGACCGGCAGGAAGCGCAGATCATGGACAGCGATCTCGACTGGACGATCGCGCGTCCCGTGATCCTCACGAACGGGACAGGACGCAGCCGTCTGAAAGTGCTGCGCGACCCGTCGGAGTGGCGCAACGGGCTGGTATCCCGCGACGAGGTCGCGGGCTATCTGCTTGACGCCGCCGAGCACGACCTCGACATCCGTGCCGACGTCGTGCTCGCACGCTGAGCGGACAGCAGCCCGGCATCACCGTTCGGGGATCAGACCCTTCGGCGCGAACCGCATGACGACCAGCAGGATCGCCCCCATCATCAGGTAGCGCATGTAGGCCGCTCCGCCGATCAGGTGCTGTGCCAGGTCCGAGTCTTCGCCCAGCGGCCAGGTCACCGTCGCCATGAACCAGTTGCCGAACGGCTCGGCCTGCACCCACAGGAACCAGATGATGAACCCGCCCAGCACGGCCCCCCAGTTGTTCCCGGACCCGCCGAGGATCACCATCACCCATACGAGGAAGGTGAACCGCAGCGGGATGTAGCTCGTCGGGGTAAGCTGGCCTTCGAGCGTGGTCAGCATCGCGCCGGCGACCCCGCAGGTGAAGCAGCCGAGCACGAAGGTCTGCAGGTGGCGCGCCTTGACGTTCTTGCCCATCGCGGCGGCCGCATCGCGATTGTCGCGGATGGCGCGCATCATCCGCCCCCAGGGCGAGCGCAGCGCACGTTCCGCAAACCACATGATGATCGCCAGAACGGCGATGAACAGCACCGCGTAGCACAGCTTGACGAACAGGCCGGCGGCATCCGCGATATCCGCCGCGCCGAAGAAATTGGCCAGCGAGATGAACCAATCCTGCCCGACCAGATCGACCTCGTAAGGTACGGGGCGCGGGATGCCGGTGACGTTCTTGACGCCGCGCGACAGCCATTCCTCGTACTTGATGACGGCGATGATGATCTCGGCGATGCCCAGCGTGGCAATGGCGAGGTAATCGGCGCGCAGCCCCAGCGCGATGCGCCCGATCAGCCAGCCTGCCCCGGCCGCGACCAGCCCGCCGACAGGCCAGGCCAGCACGACCGGCAGCCCGGCCCCGCCCAGATAGCCGCTCAGCGCGGGGTTGATCGACTCGATCTTGTCGGTCGCCGGTCCGAAGAAATACCCGATGACGAAATAACCGGCCACCAGCAGCACCAGCGTCACCGGCAGCTTGAGGCGTCGCGGCACTGCCCGCCGCGCAAAGATGATCGCGGCCACCGTGGCGATGAGGCTCAGGACCGACAGCGCGATGTCGCCCCCGGCAACGGCCCAGGCCTCGGCGACCGGCGGCATGGAAACCAGCACCGCCGTCAGCCCGCCCAGCGCGGTGAACCCCATGACACCGACATTGAACAGCCCTGCGTAGCCCCACTGCATGTTGACGCCCAGTGCCATCACCGCGGAAATCACGCAGAGATTGAAGATGCCGAAGGCGACATTCCAGCTCTGGTAGAAGCCGACCATGATCAGCACCAGCCCCATGAGGCCGTAAAGAAGCACAACCCTCTGCGTCATATCACTTTCCCCCGGATGATACCGGTCGGCCGGATCAGCAGGACCGCCACCAGGATGATGAACGAGACCGCGAACTTGTAGTCCGTCGACAACAGCTGCACGAGCCCGTCCGGCGCCCAGCCCTCGGGGCCGAGATAGGCGAGGAACTTCTTGTAGGCGTAGGTCACCATCACCTCGGAATAGGCGACAATGAAGGCGCCCAGGATCGCGCCCACCGGCTGACCGATGCCGCCGAGGATGGTGGCGGCAAAGATGGGCAGCAGGATTTGCAGGAAGATGAACGGCTTGTAGGTCTTGTCGAGACCGTAGAGCGTGCCGGCAATGGCCGCGAGCGCGGCGGCGATGATCCAGGCGATCATCACCACGCGGTCCGGATTGATGCCGCACAACAGCGCCAGATCCTCATCGTCCGAATAGGCGCGCATCGCCTTGCCCGAGCGCGTCTTTTGCAGGAACCAGAACAGCCAGGCCACGACGATGAGGGCGACGACGACGGTGATCACCTGCGTCTGCTTGATCGCGATCCCCTCGTCGAGGCCCAGCAGCCGGCGCGAGTCGAACGCGCCGATGATGAAGCGCTGCCCGTCGGCAAAGCTCTGGTCCGCGGGTCCGATGGTGATGCGGATCAGCCCCGCCAGCACGAACATCACCCCGACCGAGACGATGGCAAAGACGATCGGGCTGGAACGCTGCCGCCGGTAGAAGCGGAACACCATGCGATCGGTGAGCAGGGCCATGCCGATGGCCGCCAGGATGCCCGCCGGCAGCGCCAGCAGCGCCGTGGGCAAGGGCGCGATGCTTATCCCCACGCCCTGAAGGCCCCATGTCACGAGGATCGTGATCATGGTGCCGAAGGACATCAGCTCGCCATGCGAGAAATTGGCGAATTTCAGGATGCCGAAGATGAGGGTGACGCCAAGCGCCCCCAGGGCAAGCTGCGCACCATAGGCCGTCGCCGGAACGACGACAAAATTGGCGAACAGTGCAAGCGCGTTGAGAACCTCCATTCAGCCCCCCAGGAAAGACCGGCGCACTTCTTCGTTGGCAAGAAGCGCCTCGCCGGTATCGGTGAAACGGTTGCGGCCCTGCACCATGACAAAGCCGTGGTCGGCGATCTCCAGCGCCTGGCGGGCGTTCTGCTCGACCATCAGGATGGCGACGCCGGTCCTGGCGATCTCCAGGATCTTGTCGAACAGTTCGTCCATAACGATGGGCGAGACACCCGCCGTCGGCTCGTCGAGCATCAGCAGATCGGGCCGCGTCATCAGCGCGCGACCGACGGCCACCTGCTGCCGCTGCCCGCCCGACAGCTCGCCCGCGGGCTGGCTGCGTTTCTCGGCCAGGACCGGGAACAGGCTGAAGACCTGCTCCTTGGTCTGCTCGATCTCGTTGTCCTGCCGGATGAAGGCCCCCATCTCGAGGTTCTCCTCCACGGTCAGAGAGACGAAGACGTTGCGGTTCTGCGGGACGAAGGCCATCCCCTCGGGCACCCGGTCCTGCGGGGCGAGGCCGCTGATGTCCTGGCCATCGAGTGTCACCGTGCCCTCGCGCAGCGCGAGCATGCCGAACACCGCCTTCATTGCCGTTGACTTGCCCGCGCCGTTCGGGCCCACGACGACGGCGATCTCGCCCTGCTCGACGGTGATGGTGCAATCGTGGATGATGTCGGCCCCGCCATAGCCGCCGGTCATGCCTTTCGCGCTCAGGAAGCTCATGCCGGTGCCTTCCGCTCGTGCTTGCGGCCCGTGCCGAGATAGGCCTCGATGACCTCCTCGTTGTTCTTGACCTCTTCGATCGTGCCTTCGGTCAGCAGCTTGCCCTCGGCCATGACGATAACCGGGTCGCACAGGCGCGCGATGAAATCCATGTCGTGCTCGATCAGGCAGAAGGTGTAGCCGCGCTCC
>Ga0102943_1001203_pt1 | contig 16421 bp, 15 predicted proteins | sample SalPonC_black_MG_FD_78174 | JGI IMG/M metagenome (GOLD analysis project Ga0102943, IMG submission 78174) | Salt pond soil microbial communities from South San Francisco under conditions of wetland restoration - Salt Pond MetaG... | ecosystem: Environmental > Aquatic > Marine > Intertidal zone >...
ATAATCCCACTCCAATTTCTCATAGTATGAATCAGTTCCGTTGAAAGGCATTTCTTCAATAAACCTAACTGCTACCGGATATTTTTTAGTTAACTTTGCCAGACTAATGATATCTTGGGTATTTAAATCCTTAACTATGACTGCATTAATTTTGACGTTAATATCGGTATCTAATAAAGCGTAAAAAGTTTCCATAACTTTATTCAACATATCTCTCCGGGTAATTTGGTAGAACCGTTGCCTGTCAAGTGTATCAAGGCTTAGATTAACCGAATCTATTCCAAGATTTTTCAATTCGTTTACATGTGGAGCAGTTAATACTCCGTTGGTTGTAAGATGGATTGAATTTATTCCCTCAATATTATTGATTCCCCTCAAAAGGGTCATAATATCTTTTCGAACAAAAGGCTCGCCGCCCGTTATTCGGACTTTATAAATACCCAGATCTGCAAAAATTTGTACAAGCCGAATGAGCTCCTCGTAGCTTAATAGTTTTTCTTTTGCTACAAAGGTTGTTTGTTCGGGCATACAATAGTTGCAGCGAAGGTTGCAACGGTCTGTAACCGAAAGTCTCAGATAGGTAATGGGACGGCCGTGATTATCGTGAATAACTGGTCTAGAACTCATAGATTAAATTTTATCAAACTTTAATAATTTTTTATAATCATCAGGGGAGTCAATATCAATTTCTCCATTCGGCAAGTGTATGGAGACCGCCTTTTCAATATTGCGTTGAATTATTATTTTTGCACCGCCACCTTTCTTTAACGAAAAAAGGTCTCCAAACATCGCCTTATCAAAAAGGGCAGGTACACCAATGGCTTCATTATATTCTGAAGCTACGATAGGGACTCTCATTTCAATATAGGTATTAATCATTTTATCAATATGTTCAGGAGTAGTCGCAGGCTGATCACCCACCATAATAATAACTGCATTTATTTTCTTTTGATGTTTAATCAGATACTTTAAACCCACCTTAATACTGGTGTGCATGCCCTGTTCCCAAGTATGATTTTCAACTATTGGTATAGATAATGACCTAAACTCTTTAATGATTTTATCTTGTTTTGCACCCAAAACAACCACGGCCTGATCAGTAGAAATAGAGGATTTCTCAATTACCGAGATAATCCACCCCAGAAGATTCGTATCCTTGTAATTGAGAAGTTGTTTAGGTTTTCCCATTCTCGATGATTCACCGGCAGCTAAAAGAATTATACCTATTACATCAGGCATAGTTTTTAAGATTTTAAGAGTTATTTATTGTTAACCATTTTCAGCTGCTCTTTTGATTGCTTTTCTAATTCTACTATAAGTTCCACACCGGCACATAATTGAGCTCATTGCCTGATTGATATCTTCATCAGAAGGATTACTGTTTTCTTTTAGCAAGGCGGCGGCAGCCATCAATTGACCAGCCTGACAGTATCCGCACTGGGAAACATCTTCTTCAACCCAGGCTTTTTGCAGAGGATGATCACCCTCTTCCGATAGACCCTCTATGGTTGTTACCTTAGCTCCATCAGCAGATTTTGCAGGGATCAGACAAGATCGAACAGGGACCCCATCAAGGTGCACAGTACATGACCCGCAAAAGCCTTTGCCGCATCCAAATTTTGTCCCAGTCAAACCTGCTTCATCACGGATTGCCCAAAGCAAGGGGGTATCCTCTAATACATCAATAGTGTAATCGGTTTCGTTTATCGTAAGAGTAATATTTGCCATAGTAAGTCGTAAATTATTTTATTCAGTTTAAGCCAAGGTGAATTCTTTAGCAGGCAATTTCTTTATGCGAATACCGGTTGCATCGCATATTGCATTTGTAATGGCAGGAGCTACGGATGGATACGGAGGCTCACCGGCTCCAGTGGGCACTTCAGTATTCTTTACAAGTTGAATATCCATTTCCGGACAGTTGGTAATTCGTGTCCATGGTAAATCATTGAAATTAGATTGGTCTATCTGCCCGTTTGAAAAAGTGATATTATTATAGAATACTGTGCTTATTCCATCCATTATGGCGCCCTCGATCTGAGCTCTAAGTCCATTCGGGTCAATTATAATGCCACAATCTAGTGCAGCATAGATCCGATGAATTTTAATCCTATTATTACTTAAAACCTCCAGTACTACGACATGGGCGGCATAGGATTCTTTGAAATGGGTGCAAGCAATACCTCGGCCCATGTTGTTTCTGGTAAGAGGTTTGGTCCAATCTGAAGCTTCGGCTACCATTCGTATTACTTCTTTCAAACGTCCAATATCACAAGCTACTTGCCCTCGATACCCCCTGAGTGGGAGTTCTATCGTAATTTTTCTTGGATTGCCGAGATAGGTTTGATGAAACTCATATGGATCAATATCCAACTCGCGGGCTACTTGGTCAATTGCAGAATTGACTACAAAAGTGTTGAACGAGTGAGCAACCGAGCGCCAAGAACCGATTCGAATACTACTATCAACAGATGAATATCCAACATGAATGTTACTAAAGTTGTATGGGAGATCAGCCGCGCCCTGAACTTCATAAATAGGTCCACCTCCAATGGGTTTATTTATCAGGTGATGGCTCCATGAGGTTAGCTTTGCATCATCTAACCCAATCTGAACTCTGTGATAGTTTGCGGTTCGATAGTAATCATGTTTTACATTGTCTTCCCGATTCCAAACCATCTTAATCTTTTTTCCACCTGCTGCTCGGGATATAAGTGCTGCTTCTATTCCATAATCAATAGCAAGCCTACGACCAAATCCACCCCCAACCATTGTAGGGTATACGTCAATTTTATCGGCTTCAATTTGGAGTACTGCCTCTAATACACGCACTAAAAATTGTGGATTCTGTGTAGGCACCCAAACTTTACATGACTCTGAGTTAACCCAAGCCGTACAATTGATAGGTTCAAGACAAGCGTGTGCCAGTAATGGTAATTCAAATTCAAGATCAATCTTTTTGGGGGCATTCTCGAAAGTTTCAATAGCATTTCCTTGATCTCTAAGTATATCAGCAGGCTGATCTTTTGATCGATTCTGCATTTTAATAAGTAGATCTTCAGAACTTTCTCTGACTCCATCACCCAAATCCCAATTCACTTTAAGAGCTTCTCTTCCCTTAAAAGCAGCCCAAGTACTATTTGCTATAACCGCAATTCCATTCAATACTTCAGGTTTACCCGGCTGAAAGGCAACCTGGTTTATTTTAACAACTTCCACAACACCCGGAATATTAAGCGCATCCGAATCGTCATAATCAACAACCTCACCGGTAAAAGTAGGTGCATGTTCTACTGAGGCGTAGTAAAGATCAGGTTCGATAACATCAATACCGTATCTGGCTTTTCCTGTAATTATATCTTTGGCATCGACCCTGCTGATCTGTTTGCCAATAATGGAATATTCAGATGGAGATTTAAATACAACCTCATCAGGTACCTCAAATTCTGCAGCGGATTCTGCCAAAACTCCAAATTCCAGAATTTTGCTTCCCGTAGGATTATATACCTTGCCATTTTTAGTAGTACATCCCTGCCGGGATATCTGCCACTTAGTTGCAGCCGCAGCAATAAGCAATTCTCGTACTTGTGCCCCGACTTTACGCAATGGGTTCCAATAATCTCGAACACTGTCGCTTCCTGCAGCACTTTGTCCTCCAAATTCAGAACCGGTTTCAGCCTGTATTATCTTAACCATCTCCCAGTCGGCCCCGAGTTCTTCGGCAACCATCATGGGCAGGGCTGTTTTAGTACCTTGGCCCATATCGGGGACCGGAGCTTTTATCGTGACATAACCGTGTGAATCAACCATTAGGTAGGCATTAAAATCATAATCTAAAGCGGGTTCTTTATGCTTTGATATACACCCCGGTAACATGAAGCTTACCAATAATCCTCCAGTAGCGGTGGCGCTTATTTTTAGAAAATCGAGTCGAGTTAGTGTGGAATTAGATTTACTCATGACATTTTTTTGTTTTAATCATATTTATAGCTGTCAGCTTCATCCTCAAAATTCACAATATTCAATATTCAATGCTACCTATATCTAAATCAGCTGAAGAGTTGAAACACAGTAGATATATTGAAATGATGGGAAATAAACTCTGTATTTTTTACGAAAAGCCATTTTTTAAGGGCGGATACATCTGGCTTTAGTTTTATCTGCTATAAATTTCATATATGGTATTATTAAGAATAAATTCTGCATTATCTAATGCTCACTGAAGCGACACATATTATTCAACGTGGAAATACCATGGGTACAACCTACTTTGTCCACTATTTGGATAGACATTCTCGAAATATAAAACCGGAAATTGAAGAGATTCTTAAAGACTTTAATCAATCGCTTTCAATATATATTTCTGACTCCGATATTTCCATTTTCAACCGAAAAGGTCGTGTGAATTTTCGATATTCATACTTTTACCCGGTACTCGAAGAAGCAAAACGCATATACCGAAAGACTAATGGCTATTTTAACCCCACTCTATATCATTTGGTTAATAAATATGGTTTTGGACCATCGGATGAAGTATCCAGTTCTATGGGTAAAAACATTTTAGGTCTTGAAGTCATTGAGTTTAATAGGGAGGGGGCATCTTCTAAGAAATCGGTTCAGCTCGATCTAAATGCCATAGCAAAAGGTTATGCTGTTGATGTAATCGGCGAATACCTTGAATCCAAAGGAATCTCCAATTATATCATCGAAATAGGTGGTGACATTAGAGCTATGGGTGCCAAGGGAAATACAACATGGAATGCAGGAATTATTATGCCTGATTATAGGTCAAAAGCCGAAGAAGGTATTCTAGAAGTTCCCCTTTGCAACTATTCGTTGGCTACCTCGGGAGCTTATCGCAATTTCAGCATTGATTTTGATGGAGCCACAAGAAGCCATCTCATTAATCCTGTTACGAGGGATGCTAAGGTCAATGAGATGTTAAGCGTAACTGTGCTTGCTAAGAACTGCATAACGGCTGATGCATATGCCACGGGTATTAGTGTTGCTGGCTTAAAGGTAGCCATAAAGTGGACTGAAGCTTTGGCAAAAGAGGGTGTTTATATATTAGCTTTCTTTTCAGATGAAAAAAAACATGCTCGTATCTATTGTTCCAGTCCTGAAAATTTCGGACTTACAAAGAAGAATCTTGCGGTTTTGGAAAAACAGATTAATACTAAACTGCAGAACAGAATTTAAAGGTTGTTGGGAGTTTCTACCTCTAGTATAGCACGATCAATAATTTCCAATGCTGTGCTAATATTTTCCATATTCGAATATAGTTGTCCGGACTGCCCTGAATGGTGACCATGACCAATAGGTATCATTAAATGATATTTACCGTTTTGAGGTATTACTTCCGCAGCATAGATTACTGATGGTTGTCCGTTTTGCCCGCTACCCGAATAGATAGGATCATCAGGAAACTTCTCACGGGTATAAAACTCATTCCAATCGTAAGAACGGTTAACTTCCATAAGCACTACAAATCGATCTTTCAAGGGATAATCTGCCCGTGATTCCAGAACAAAATTAGTTCTGGGAGTAGCACCTGTATAGGCATCAGCAATAGGCTTATCTTGGCTCGGGATAAAATATCCATCCTCAGATTTAACCCCTCGTTTATGCGACCAATAGGGGAGAGCCTCTGGTCGTCGTACAATATCAGGTTTCCAGTTTCCTTTCTCATCAACTGAACCGTAATTGAATATGCTGGTAGCTATGCTCTTGACTACATATAGTGTCTGTAGATAATTCCCTGCTGTATCTTCCATCCACACGGCCATTATTGGATTATTATAATAGGGACCTTTTTTGACCTCCAAATTTATTTTTAGGCCAATTCCATGAGTATTTGTGGTAACGCGCTCGTAATCGTTATCAATCTGAGAAACTTCACGGCTAGCTCGCAACTGATTTCCCCAGTCATATATCTTACGAAATGGATTCAACTGAAAGTAACTCCCGGCAAGGAAAGAACCTATCATTCCAAAGCTAATGACAAACTCCATTTTTAGCCATCCATTCTCAAACTTCTTCCCCTTCCTCTTTTCTGTGGTATATTTTCTGAGTGCATTCCAGTTATTTTTGATATGCCAAAAAGCAATAGCGATGAATATAAATCCAAAAATGGCATGAATGGTAGCTGTAATCCTGTTGTATGGATAGCTATACATCAGAACTCCGGAAACCCCGATGACCAGGAAGGAAAGGCCGATTGTAATGCTTATAGAATTTCTAAACTTCAAGGGAAATCTGATTAATTAACTGTCTCCCAAAATATAGCTTACCAAAATCTACTCTTTTGGAGTAATTGACTAAACCAGCACGTAATTATGCGAAAAAGAAAACAATCCATACAAAGGTTACTGAGAGACGTGCACGGATCTTTGAGAATCCCTCAAATGTCCACCCGGTCTTCCGTTAAGGACGGCTAGCATTTCCGATAATATAGAAATTGCAATTTCTTCGGGTGTATCGGGGCTTATATCCAAGCCCGTAGGAAAGTATAAACGTTCTTTAAACAATTCCGCTATTTTGGGATCCTCTTGCACCAATACCCTATGTATTTTGGAGCAGCGCTTACGTGAACCAAGCATACCCAGGTACCCCAACTCCAAGGGGAGTAATTGAGATATTAATTGCAGATCTGCGGAAAAATTATGGGTCATCAATAGAACTAATGACCTTTTATGTTCGATTACATGGTTGTGAAGGGAACCTGTATTATTGTGAATAAGTTTATGTGCTGCTTTAAAGCGTTCTCCATTCAGGAGGTTTTTGCGATAATCCGAAACGGTAACAATCCAACCCATTTTACGAGCAAAATCTGCAACAGGAACTGCGTCGTTTCCGGCTCCAAAAATATAAAGGTGTAAGGGTGAAGGAAGGTATTCGAAAAAAACTGACACATTCTGAGCTTGATCCGGATCACCTAATGTGAGATAGCCCGATTTCTTTTCTTTATAAAGCTCAAAAGCTTTGGTTGTAAGTTCTTCCTTTACTGATTTGTTTAGGATGCAATCCTCAGCAATTGTATTCTCGGAAATAATAAGCCATTCGTTTTTTGTGCTCGACTTTTCATATATGAGCGTGGCAACCATAGCGTCTTTTCGATCAACAAACAGATTATGCAATACCTCAAACCTCGGAAGAATCTCCCGGAAAGGCTCAACCAAAATACGAACTAAACCTCCACAACCGGTTTCGGTTCCAAAAAGAATTTCTTCTTCAGAGGTAGAATCATGCTCAAGAATAAAGGGGGGTACGGAGTCGGTTTCTTTCAAACGATAAAGAATATCATTTTCCAGACATCCGCCACTGATAATACCAATTTCATTTTTGAAGTTGCGAACAAGCATCTTCGCTCCAGGCCTGCGATAGGAAGATCCTTTTGTTTCAACGATGGTGCAGAGATACATTGGATCTTGTGAAGCAGCCAGCTCTTCAAGGGAATTGAGTATTTCAATTAGTTCTTTCATAGTTAGAACTCTAGATCTTTGACTTTACTTAAAAAATTCTCCTTGTAGGATTTTCCGATAGATAGTTCAGTGCCTGCAATCTCCACGGTATTTGTTGAGTAAGCGTGAATCTTATCGAGCGCAACAATAAATGAGCGGTGTATTCTAATAAAAGATTCTGATGAAAGTTTTTCTTCAAAATAGCTGATATTTTGAAGGGTAATAACTTCTTTTTTATCCTGTATTTTTACTCTTACATAGTTACTCATGCTTTCCAGGTAAAGAATATCATTCAGAAATACCTTCACCATTTTTCTGTCGGCTTTCAGGTAGATAAAGGGCTCAAGATCAACATTTTCAATATCAGGTTTAAGCTGTTCAGGAGAGCCGAGAACTTTATTGACTGACTTGAGAAAACGTTCAAAGGAAATAGGTTTAAGCAGATAATCGATAACATCAAGATCGAATGCTTCAAGCGCGTAATCGTGGTATGCGGTAGTTAGTATTACCTTAGGCTTTGTATTGAGGGAGCGCAGAAAATTCATCCCGGAAAGCTGTGGCATCTCAATATCCAGAAAAATCAAATCCACGCGCTGTTCTTTAAGAAAATTATGAGCCTCAATTGCATTCTTACATCGTGCTACCATTTGCAAGGCATCTACCTTTTCGATATATGATTCCATTATATTGAGCGCTACAGGTTCATCATCTACGATAATACATTTCAGCATTACATATCTTTATTTAGTTGGTCCAGATTTAATTTAAGACTTACAAAAAACACATTTTCTTGATCCAGTATTTTAAGCTGATGAGCATCAGGGTATAACAATTCCAGTCTTCTTTTCACATTGTCGAGACCAATGCCGGAATTACGTTTGGTATATTCGTCATTTGTAGACTGATTATCAGGCACGCTGTTATCAATTTTAAATATTAATTTTCCATTTTCAATGGTTAAATCCATATTAATCCATGCTTGATCAATTTCATCATGAATACCGTGTTTTATGCTATTCTCTACAAAAGGCAACAGAAGAAGAGGGGCTATTTCATACTGTTCGATATCACCATAAACGTTAAGCGAAAAGTTGAAACGGTCTCCAAAACGTATCTGCTCAAGAGCCATATAATTTTTAATGTGGGAAACCTCTCTTGATACAGGTATTGATCGTTTGTCCGTACCATATAGCATAAAGCTCATTAATTCCGATAACATCAATACCACTTTTGAAGCGTCTTCAGATTTCTGAAGAATTAACCCGTACAGGTTGTTTAAGGTATTAAAAAAGAAATGGGGGTTAAGTTGCGACTTTAGATATTTAAGTTCAGCATTTAGTTTTTCGTTTTTTACTTCCTGTATTAATTGATTGTATTGGTACCACTCAGCTGTTGCTTTCAATGCTGCAGCAGGAATAGCTGCTGAATAAATCCGGGCAATTATGTTCAAATTTCTACCAATATCAAATAGACTTTGTGGGCTGTGAAGATCGCTATAGATAAAATTATATGAGATTATATTGATCATGAACCTTTGAGCTATAACAGCAAGTACTATTGCTACAAGTATGTATAAAGTAAATAAGGCATACTTTTTTGATAAGAGATATCTTGGAATAAGTATATAAAGCAAAGAATAGGTAAAAATTATTTTAACTGGGAGCTCTACAATTTCCAGTCCAAAAACCTGAGAAAGATCGTCAAATTTACCACTGTAATGAAGGCAGTAGATGGCGTAATAGAATATCCAAAAGGCTACATGCCAACCCCAATGTATGGTATTTATTCGTTTTGAAGGTTCAGGCACCGTATGGAGGATTAAATAATTATAGGTTGATCATTTTAGGACAGTTTAAGAACACCAACCTGCTTTTTATGTAAAATAATAAATTAACAACGAAGAGCGAGCGAGGGTAAGGGGTATTGTTACCAAGTTATTCAATTAATTGACCAAGGAAGGTAATTTTGCTATGATTGTAGCGCTGTCAGAGTAATAGGATAAAGTATTAATTGTTTTAAAGCCCGTCTTCGAAACAAATCTATTGTGAGATATAAAAATATTGATTTAAGACTCTAAATAAGAAATAAGGCTTTTCGCATAATTTAGAGATTAATTCGTCATTTTTTGCTTTAAACCACAATATACTTAAAGAAATTGCAGTATAATTCCTTTCGAATACCGTTTTATTCAAAGCTAAAGCTAATAATTTTTGCATAGTTCTTCTTCTTCTTTTTATACAATTAGCTGTTAAATCCTTAATTACATATAGAAATGTAAATGTTATGATTTAAAAATCACAGTTATAGAACTACTAAACTCTTTTTTAAAAGTAATAGCATGAAAACTTTATTAACAACCGTATTTCTGGTTGTGATTTCTTTTGGTTTTGTTTTTGCGCAAACTCCAAAAGTAAATCCTTATCTGATTACAACCGGAGAACGGATTTTCGAATATGAACAAATTTCTGGGGATTCCAGCCGGACTTTCGGCACCATCTATGAGCGGATAACTCATAACCAAGAAGAGAATCTCATTGAGATTGTATTTGTTCAGGAACTACCCAATGCTACGCTGATAGACACTTTAATAGTAGATAGTGAAACATTTGGGCCGGTCCGGTATCGATCGTTGGTTCCGAAGTTTCAGGATATAAGTGTCCGTTATTCCATTCCTGGCAGTGCTGAAATTGACATGCTGAGAAATATTCCGAATCAAAAGGTTGATACCACATACTCCGTAAAAATTCAAAGTACGGTATACGATTATCACTGGCCGCATGTGTTGCTTTATGCAGTGGGTTCTTTGGAGAAGGACGGAGACGTTATCAACCTGCCAGTGTTTACCTATCGTAATAAAAAGAGTAGGCAGCCCATAAGTTACGTGGGTAATGAATCAGTTTTGCTTCATGATGAAGAGCATAATGCAGTGATCTGGAAAGCCGTTGATCCACAATCGGGAACGAAAAATACCTAAATGCTTAAAATTGACAAATTAAACAAAACGTATTCAAATGGGATACAAGCCTTAAATAATGTGAGTTTGGAAATCGATGCCGGAATGTTCGGTTTACTTGGACCCAATGGTGCCGGTAAATCCACATTGATGCGTACGCTTGCCAGCATTCAAGATGCGGATTCCGGTGAGGTCACCTTGAACGGAATTAATTTGTTGCAGAACAAGCAGGAGGTTAGAAAACGGCTGGGGTATCTTCCGCAAGAATTCGGTTTTTATCCAAAGATAAGAGCTAATCAACTTTTAGATCAATTAGCGCAATTAAAAGGCGTAGCCAGTAAAAAAAACCGAAAAGAATTAGTAGAGCATCTTTTGCAAAAGGTGAATCTTTGGGATGTAAGAAAAAACAAGATATCCGAATTTTCCGGTGGGATGAAGCAGCGTATCGGCATAGCCCAAGCCCTCATTGGTGATCCGCAGCTGATTATTGTAGATGAACCTACTGCAGGCCTGGACCCGGCTGAAAGGAATCGCTTTCACAATATACTGAGTGAAATCGGGGAAAATACAGCGGTATTACTTTCTACGCATATTGTGGATGATGTTCGAGACCTCTGCACAAACATGGCCATTATCAATAAAGGCAGAATTCTGTTGACCGGTAATCCACTTGATATTATCGAAACATTACGTGGAAACATTTGGGAAAAGATGATTGAGAAAGACGAATTAAGCAGCTACGAGGAGAACTATGATGTAATTTCTTCCCGATTGTATGCCGGCAAAGTGGTTATTCATGTGTTTGCTCTTGATGAGCCTGCTGACTCTTTCAGCCAAACCGAACCGGGTTTAGAAGATGGGACCTCTTTAAATAAAACCCAAGTAGACAGCCTAAGTGATTTATACAATGATCAGTTAGAATTTATATATGAAAGAGAGGATGGAAAAACAGTTGTAATTTTTATGCTTCCGGAAAATAATAAAAATGAACAGTCAAGCTCTTTCACGTTCATTGCTCCGGAGACGAAGTCAAATTCAGATACTAATGCCATAGATGATATGGAGAAGGTGTTCATTTTTAAGGATACGCTTGGACATGAAATTACTAAAAGCGCTTTTCAACAGCTTATGAGAGAATTGGGCGGTCATCCTGCATACTCAATTAGTTTAGAGGATAATAAAAGAATAATGACAATGTCGCCACCGACCTCGCCAGAAGCAAAATTAATGATGGAAAAGTTATCGGAAAAAAAGGCAACACTTAACGAGATGATAGGCAACCCATTTCCTTTCGAAAAGATGACGGATATAGAAGGAAATAATTATAATCATGATTCCTTTGAAGGAAAAATCGTAGTACTGAATTACTGGTTTGTTGAATGTGCACCTTGCATCCGGGAAATGCCTCACCTAAATGAATTGGTTGCTGAATTTAGTAATAATGAAGAGATTGTATTCATAGCTCCGAGTTTATCAGATCAGGATAAAATAGAAAGTATGTTAGAAAAACGGCCTTTTGATTATGCTTTAATCCCCGATGCGGACAACCATAGTAATTCAATTGGTATAGCAGGATATCCAACTCATATAGTTGTTAATCAAGATGGAATAGTTACCATGCTCGAGACAGGATATTATGACGATACTATAGATAAATTACGAATGGAAATTAAAAGACTTAAAGAATAATCTTTTGTAAGGAAACTATATATTTAAAATAGAATCAAATGAAAATTCATATTGCACTACTATTTTTATTGGGCACTTTCACCGTATCTTCAATTGCTCAATCCAATGAAAATAATCTCAAACCTTGGAAGGAATATGAGTTTATTCAATATATTTCCACATCGGGATCTTCTCCTCAAAATATTATCGGTCTAGATAATAATAGCTCTATAATTTTGCATGCCAAACACGGTGTGATGCGTGAGCTTTTGAACCAGAAGAATATTGAAGTAACAGAGAGTCAGATTAAGCTGCTAAAGACCTGGCGTCTGATCGAGGAAAAAGATAAAATGCTGCAAACTACCTTTCCAATATTAGATTCCAGTCAAACGCAGCAGTTTCGGAGCCAAATACAACCTAAGGCTCCGGTCTTAGTAGAAAAGCTTACCCCGCTGATCGAGGAGTTGAAAATCAAATTGGAGGCTCTTGGCCGATCTGACAACGCCTATTCCATCACCTTTTCATATATTTTAGATGGCTTAATATGGGATGAATTTGAACAGGCCGGGTTGTTAAAGGAGCGTAACATTACAGTAGAAAAACCTTTTTGGGACGGAGAGGTTTGGGCATTATATCCTAAGCGGAATAATGTTGTGGGTACAAATACCATTTCTGACCAAGGAGTTCAATTTAAAATAAACTGGACTTACCAGATTATTCCTAAAATGGTTCCTTTTGTATCTGATTTTAAGAACTTGACAAAGATGGTTGAGGATTATATTACACAGGGAGAAGTAATAAATGACGAACCCCTGCGAATATTTGAACCTTATAACCTTTTTGATGCCAAAGGAAAATTTACGGTCCCTATAATTAAAGAGGATAAATCCAATCCGTTATTCACAACCAGTACAAAAGCAGCGCAACTTATCGCTCGTGAAGTTCCTGTACTTTTAAATCTTCAGGAGATGCAAAATGAATATGATTTCAGAGATCAACAGCAGACACTCATTATTGCATATCATGAACTAATGTGGGAGGTTATCAATACACTTGTCGAGAGAAATATTGTAGAGAAACCCAAGGCATTAGCAAATCCAAGTGTAGCAGTAAGCGCTGATATTGCTGATTTAATATTTATAGTTGATAAACGACCTCATACTGATAACTAAAAATCGGTGTGATGAATACCATAAAATGTATTGTTCTTCCCCTTATAATTTCCTCTGGATGGAATGGGCAAACGGTTCAGGCTCAACCAGATCAAAAAGCAGGCAATCCAAATTTTGATAAAATTTATCCCATCGCCCTGAGAGGAGACCTCCACGAGGTATTCGATATCCTTGACACGCTCGACATAGAAACCCTAAGTGATAAGCAGCAAGAAAGGCGGAATGCATTTTACAGCCGTTTTATTACTGATACCGAGCAATTCGATTACAATACCAATGATTCCCTGATCATTCGGTTTGTTGATCGTTTTCATCACTACTGGAAGTCGGTAATGCTGGATAAACAGAGGATTACTATTGCCGATAGCTTGTTCGAAGTTTGGGCGGTTAGTTTTCTTTATGATAACCATTACAGAGAAAGGGCAATTAGCCGCGATTCACTTGCAAAAAACCTGTATGAGTTCTCTAATAACTTTTTACGGGAGAGAGGGCTATATGGTACTGCGTTCGGTAAAACGGTACCCCTACAGGTAAATCAAATCGAAGTGGATAATTTATCGAAAGCTGTTGATTTAGCAAAAAAAGAAGCTAGAACAAGAGGAGATGATATTATTTTCTTGCTTTTCTCAAATTCAAAAACTAGTGTAGGTAGCTATCAATACGGGATTATTTTAGAAGAATAAACTCCTTCATATTTATCATTGGAATACAACAAGAATAATTAATCACTTTAGCGTCTATAACAATAAAAGATAATCCTCCTTGCATCAATTAAACCTCGCTTGCTATAGCATTGAATTATGTTAACATATATGGAACTTATAGAATTAAGGAAGAAATTGGCTAATGAAGAGATTTCATTAGAAAATGCAGAAGAATTATTCTGGAGGGATTTTAAAGAAGATAAACGGTCGTGGCATACAAAAGATTGGAAAGAAAGAAGAGCTAAAGTAATCAAAGACAAGTGCGAAATATGCAGCAGCAAAGAAGAATTGACTCTACAGCATCTTTCGCATCCAACAAAATACAATGAACATAAAAAAGTTGTAACCAAAGAATATACTAGATCTTATATTGAGTCTAATCCCACTGTTGATAAAGATGAATTTAGCTTACACATAAAAAAGAACTATGAATATATACCGGTCCCTTTATGTCCAAATTGTGAGAGCAGATACCCTAACGAAAGAACAAGAAAAACTCCTCGATATCTTTGCACAGTATGCCGAGACGAATTTGATGAAACAATAGATAAATCGGTAGATAAACTTCTTGCAATTTTTTTTGAAAATGAAGAAGCAGCTGAAGTTCGCGACAAGTGTTTTATATCAAAAGATCGATGGAGAAATAAGCATCATCTACCAACTGCAAAGTATTGGTTCCAGAGAGAAAAGGCTAAAACCAGATATAACGAAGAAATTGGGAAAAAAACATTATTGCTAACCTTAGACGACAACATAAAATACCTTTCTTTTGAAGATACAATTACTGCATGTAAAAGGTGTGCTTACAGCTATGATAAGCACAGCATGGAATTATGTCCCAAATGTAAAGAATACTACAAAGCTATTCAGTACCCAAGCTGTATTCAATGTTTGCCTGAAGAAAAGCGAAAAGCAACAATAGAAAAGAATGAGTTTAAAAAGGAAATGGATGAAATGCATAAAAGACTTGGAATTGACTAAATAAATAAAATCAAAGAAATATTAATTTGGGCAGTTTTTTCTCATCGTGTGTTTCCTTCCGATACCTTTCGGTGGTAAATCCTACAGGCAGAGATGCAGATAATTGACCAGGGGCAACAATCAAACCGCAAATATTAAAGTCTGTTTCCTTTTAAGGTTTGCAAGTTAGTGTAAATCTTTAAGCGAATACGCCTTCGGCTCCTTCGCTTTCGATTTCCAAACTTAGATTCGCATCGAAGATGCTCAACCTTTTTTCGTTCGGCCTGCCGAACTTATATATTTTGCGTTGCCACGCAGTTTACCTTTTAACTAAACCTCATTACTGATATGCCTAGAAAAAAACCGGATAATTTAAAGATGTCTAAAATGGTTGGGGTGTGGTGTACCCAAACTGAATATGATTTTTTTAAGAAAGCTTCCGAAGAATTAGAAACCGGAATGGGAACCTATGTTCGGAAAGTTGCCCTGGGGGAAATACCACAAAAATCATATAGGGTGGACTTACAGAATTTCACACAGCAGGATATTCTTAAGTTATTAAATCAACTCTCTAAAATATCAAATGCCTATACTCAAATTGGGAGAGCTTTAGTATTGAAAAGCTTTGAAGTAAATGAGGGAGAGAATGAGTTTATAGCATTAGAACCGTCTGATAATGACATGGAAAAACTAATAGATATTCATTATAAAACTTATGCGATAGTAAAAGAACTATCAGATATTGTTCAGGAAAGTATGAAATGACACAACACGATACGAAGTGCTATAAACCAATATCAAAAATGTTTTTTTTGAATTGGGCTTGGAGTAGGTTACAGGAATAATTTATTTGTGAGGATTAGAAACATTGATTTGGTTGAATTTACCAGAGATAACTTAACTCACTAAAAAACCGAAGAGAGAACTCTGGCTGTAAGATTTACCACCGGGAGGTATCGGAAGGAGGTGGGGGAAGTGGAAAAAGTGGTAAAGGTGGTGGCCTGGCAAAACACTTTATTTTTCGTTTTTAAGCAGGAAACGGTCAAAATCAGTAATCCGACAGGGGGGGAGGCAGTAGAGATCGGGGCTTAGAATTGAAATTTCAGATCGGTTTTTCTGGACTGACCATAAAAAAAAGTACCATGGTTTCATCCAAGGCACCCATCAAGAAATATAATTATGTACTTATAAGAAACGAAAATTGAGATTTCCTTACAGAAAATTTTGAATCGATTTGAAATGACTCAATTCCAAATGATATAAAATGATTCGGTATAATATGAATTGATATAGTATGGTTTGAATTGGTATGAATTGATATGGTATGAATTGAATTTAATTGACATAAATTGGTATGAATCAACATGACGTGACATGAATTGAAGTGACTCGATACAATTAGTTATACGCCATAGCCAAAAGATTTAAAATGTGGATATGATTTATAGTCTGGTGATGTGGTATTTAATTCGACAGGAGTTGCTACATTGAATTACTTGAAAAATAT
>Ga0102943_1001205_pt1 | contig 16415 bp, 19 predicted proteins | sample SalPonC_black_MG_FD_78174 | JGI IMG/M metagenome (GOLD analysis project Ga0102943, IMG submission 78174) | Salt pond soil microbial communities from South San Francisco under conditions of wetland restoration - Salt Pond MetaG... | ecosystem: Environmental > Aquatic > Marine > Intertidal zone >...
CGCGCCCGAGGATCCCGGCGGACTCGAACTGGAGGACGCCGACCGTGCCGTCACGCGCATGATGCGGCGCGGGGAGGCCGACGCGCCTGCGCTGGCGCCGCCGGCGGAGGCTCCGGCGGCGGAGGATCTGCCGCTGCCCCGCCTCGCCGACGAGGCGGCGGCCGGGCCGCCGGAGGCCGAGGTCGCGCCCGCGCCACGCGAGGTCGAGCCGGAGAGCGGCGCCGGGACGTCCCCGATCGACGCCGCCGTCGCCGAAGCGCTGCGCGCAGCGGAGGCGGACGCGCCGACGGTCGCCGGCACCGCGCAGGCTCCGGCCGCGACCCCGCTGGCCCCGAAGCGCCCGGCCGCCGAGCCGGCGGGGCCGCGCACGGAGACGGCCGCCGCGGCCCCGCCGATCGCGCTCGGCGCCGGGGACGTGGCGGTGCAGCTCGGCGCCTTCAACACCGAGGCGATCGCCGAGGCGCAGTGGCGCCGGCATCTGGACCGCAACGAGGACCTGCTCGGCCGTCTCGCCCACGCCGTGACCACGGTGCGCTCCGGCGGGCGGACGCTGTGGCGGCTGCGCGCGGGCCCGATGCCCTCGATCGCGCGGGCGCAGGAGCTCTGCGCCGCGCTCGAGGCGCGGGGAGACGCCTGCATCGTCGCGAGGATCCGTTGACGGCGCCGCGCGCCATCATCCTCGACTGCGCGGGCCCCGCGCTCCCGCCCGACGAGCGGGCGTTCCTGCGCGACGCCGATCCCTGGGGCTTCATCCTCTTCGCCAGGCACGTCGAGACGCCGGAGCAGGTCGCCCGGCTCTGCGGCGAGCTGCGGGATGCCGTGGGCCGTGACGCGCCGGTGCTGATCGACCAGGAGGGCGGGCGCGTCGCGCGGCTGAAGCCGCCTCACTGGCGCGAATGGCCGTGGATGAGCGCGATGCGCGCCGGCCTCGCGCCCGAGGCGATGGACGAGGCGCTGCGCTGGCGCTTCCGGCTGATCGCGCGGGAGTTGCGGGCGCTCGGCGTCGACGTGGACTGCATGCCGATGGCGGATCTGCCGGTCGCCGGAGCGCATCGCATCGTCACCGACCGGGCGCTCGGCGATACGGCGGAGGCGGTCGGCCGGCGTGCCCGCATCGTCGCCGACGCGCTGCTCGCGGGGGGCGTGCTGCCCGTGCTCAAGCACCTGCCGGGGCACGGGCGCGCCTTCGCCGACAGCCATGCGGCGCTGCCGCGGGTGCGCGCCTCGCTGGAGGCGCTCCGCGAGACGGATTTCGCGGCGTTCCGGCCGGTGGCGGACCTGCCCCTCGGCATGACCGCGCATGTCGCCTTCGACGCGCTGGGAGGCGATGCGGCCACGGTCTCGCCCGAGGCGATCCGCGCGATCCGCGAGGAGATCGGCTTCGACGGGCTGCTGATGACCGACGATCTCGCGATGGAGGCGCTCGGCGGCGGCATGGGCGCGCGGGCGCGGGCCTCGCTCGCGGCCGGATGCGACGCGCTTCTGCTCTGCAACGCCGACCGCGCCGCGCAGGCCGAGGCGCTGGCGGAGACGCCGGGACTCGCCGGGGCGGCGCTGGCGCGGGCCGAGGCCGCGCTCGCCGCGCGCCGCCCGCCCGAGCCCTTCGACGAGGCGGAGGCCGAGGCCCGCCACGCCCGCATCGTGGAGGCGCTGGCCGATGCGTGACGATCCCCGCCGCTTCGACGTGCCCGACGGACGCACCGGCGCGCTGGACGAGGCGGGCCGCGCCGCCGCCGAGGCTCTGGTGATCGACGTCGACGGCTTCGAGGGGCCGCTCGACCTGCTGCTGACGCTGGCGCGCACGCAAAAGGTGGATCTGCTCAAGGTCTCGATCCTGCAGCTCGCCGAGCAGTATCTCGCCTTCGTCGAGGCGGCGAAGCGGCTCCGGATCGAGCTCGCCGCCGACTGGCTGGTGATGGCGGCCTGGCTCGCCTTCCTGAAGTCGCGCCTGCTGCTGCCGCCGGAGCCGGAGGCCGAGGGGCCGAGCGCCGAGGATCTGGCGGCGCGCCTCGCCTTCCGGCTGCAGCGGCTCGAGGCCATGCGCGAGGTCGGCGCCAAGCTGATGGCGCGCCCGCAGCTGGGGCGCGAGCGTTTCGCGCGCGGCGCGCCGGAGGCCGTGGAGGTCGACCGCACGGTGGAGCACGAGGCCACGCTTCTGGACCTGATGCGCGCCTACGCCCGTCTCAAGACGCGCGACGACTACGCGCCGCTGCATGTCGGGCGCGAGCCGGTGCTGACGCCGGAAAAGGCGCTGGAGCGGCTTCGGGGCCTGATCGGCGACGCGGTGGACTGGACGACGCTCTCGGCCTTCCTCCCCGGCGAGTGGACGACGGAGCCGCGCCGCCGCCGTTCGGCCGTGGCGGCGACCTTCGCGGCGGCGCTCGAGCTCGTGAAGCGGGGTGAGGCGGAATTGCGACAGGACAGCCACTTTTCTGACATCTCACTTAAGCGTCGTTCACTATCTTAATGAAGGAGTTACGAATGTATCCGTCTGGCGATTCGCTCTTCACGGGTACGCCCGAGGCGGAGCAGGAGCGGATGGTCGAAGCGATGCTGTTCGCGGCGTCAGGGCCGTTGACCCTGGCGGAGATCGGTTCGCGCTTGCCCGAAGGCAGCGATCCGAGCGCGGCAGTCGAGCGGTTGCGTAGGCGTTACGAGGGGCGTGGCGTTTCCCTCGTTCGGATCGGAGACGGCTGGGCCTTTCGCACGGCGGAGGATCTGGCGTTCCTGCTGCACCGGGAGGTGGTGGAGACCCGCCCTCTCAGCCGGGCGGCGATCGAGACCCTGGCGATCATCGCCTATCACCAGCCGGTGACGCGGGCGGAGATCGAGGAGATCCGCGGCGTCGCGGTCTCCAAGGGAACGCTCGATCTGTTGATGGAGCGAAACTGGGTGCGGTTCGGCCGTCGCCGGCAGACGCCGGGCCGTCCGGCGACCTTCGTGGCGACGGAAGCGTTCCTCGATCATTTCGGGCTCGCGAGCCCGAGCGATCTGCCCGGCCTCAAGGAACTGCGCGAGGCGGGCCTTCTCGACCGCACGCCCGCCGACGGCGTCGCCGCGCCGCGCCCCGACGCGGCGCAGGCCTCGATCTTCGAGGAATGAGTGAGGGGAGCGCGCCTCGGCGGCAGCGCGGCGGCGCGTTCCGGCGGCAGCTCTCGACCTCCCGGCCCATGATCGCGGCGTTGCCCGCGGGCGCCTGGCGGCAGACCAGGAACGCGTTCGCTCCGCACTGAGCGAGCCCGCAGCCGAGATGCGTGGTCTCGCGCCGGACGAGTTGCGTGAAATGGCCGACGGGGCCGCCGTCGACGCTCCGTCCGGTCCGGAAATCGCAGCTGCGGATCTCCTCGTACCGGCGGCGGACGTGATCGGTCGGGCCGTAGGCCTCGGCCGTGCCCCATGCGAGGTTCTCGCCGTAGCCGCCGGAGCCGTGTTCGAAGACGCGGCGCTCCGCCCAGGCCTCCGCCGTCGCGGCCAGTCGCGGATCCCAGGCGAGAGGCGGGACGCGATGCGCCGCGCGCATCCCGTGGTGAAGCCTCAGGGCCCCGGCGAGGCGTCCGGACTGCCCCCCCGAGCGGGCGGCGGCGAGCGCGCCGGCGATCAGGGCGGCGACGGCCGGGACCGTGGCGAACCGCATCGAGGGATCGCCTCGCCGTTTCGACGTCGAGGGGGACTGACATCGGGCTGAGGCCCCCTGCCGTCTCCGCAGGCTGCGACCGGCCTCAGGGCTCGCGGAACTGCTTGGCGAGCTTCAGCGCCTGTCCCTGGTAGTTGGAGCCGATGTCGCGGCCGTAGAGCAGGTCCGGCGGCTCGGCCATGGTCTCGTAGACCAGCCGCCCGACGACCTGCCCGTGCTCCAGCGCGAAGGGCGCCTCGTAGCAGCGCACCTCGAGCACGCCGCGCGACCCTGCGCCGCCGGCCGAGGCGTGGCCGAAGCCGGGATCGAAGAAACCCGCGTAGTGCACCCGGAACTCCCCGGCGACGGCGAGCCAGGGCTGCATCTCGGCCGCGTGGTCGGGCGGGATCGACACCGCCTCCCGGCTCATGAGGATGTGAAACGCGCCGGGGTCCAGGATCAGGCCGCCGTCGCGGTCCGGATGCAGCGGCTCCCAGAATTCGAACGGGTCGTAGGCGCCGACCCGCGCCAGATCGATCAGCGCGGCGTGCGGCTTGGCCCGCCAGCCGACGGGCGCGCCGGTCCGCGCCGTCAGGTCGATGGAGAAGCCGAGGCCCTGGTCGATGCGCGGCGCGACGTCGACCAGCGGCTCGCGCGCGTGCAGGGCGCGGAGCGCGGCGTCGCTCAGCGCCGCCTCGCCCCGGCGCAGGCGGATCTGGTTGAGCCGGAGGCCGGGCCGCACCAGCACCGAGAAACTCCTCGGGCTGATCTCGGCGTAGAGCGGGCCGGCGTAGCCGGGGGCGATGCGGTCGAACTCCTCGGCCCCGTCGACGACGAGCCGGGTCAGCAGGTCGAGCCGCCCGGTGGAGCTCTTGGCGTTGGCGGCGCCGGAGACGTCCCTCGGCAGGGCGAGGCGCTCCTGCAGCGGCACCACGTAGACGCAGCCCTTCTCGAGCACCGCGCCGCCGGAGAGGTCGATCTCGTGCATGGCGAAGCGGTCCAGCCGTTCCGCCACGCGCCGCCCGCCGGACGCCAGAAACGACGCCCGCACCCGCCAGGCGGTGCGCCCGAGACGCAGATCGAGGCTCGCGGGCTGGATCAGCTCCGCCGGCACGCCGCCCTCGGCGGCCACGGCGCCCTCCGCGATCAGCGCGCGAAGCGCTTGGGACGGCAGGACGCCGGGGGCGCTCATGCCGGAAAGGCGGGGTGAGTGGTCGGGCTGGCGAGATTCGAACTCACGACCTTCCGTCCCCCAGACGGACGCGCTACCAAGCTGCGCTACAGCCCGATCCGAGCCCCCGTCTAGGCGCTTCGACCGCACCTTGCAAGACGTCCCGGCGCATCCGGCCCGGCGAGCCTTCAGACGCCGCCGGAGGAGGCGAGCGGGTCGTGCCGCAGGCGCTCTCGGAGGGCCTCGAGCCGGGCTATGGCGGCGCGCACGCGGGCGGGGTCGGCGACCTCGGCGGCGGGGTCGGAGGCGGCCTCGGGTTCGGCGTGCGCCCCGTCCGGGTCGGACGGGGCCGGGACGGGCGAGGGTTCCGGCCGCGCCACGGCCTCCGGCGCGGCGCGGGCCGCGCGGCCGCCGCCGTCGGCGGCGACGCCGAGGCTCTCCATCGCCTCGGCGCCTCGCTCGATCACGCTGCGCGCGCCGCGCTCGCGGAAGATCTTCTGCACGCCCTTGATGGTGAGGCCGTCCTCGTAGAGCAGTTCGCGCACGCCCACGAGCAGCGCGACGTCCTCGGGCCTGTAGTAGCGCCGGCCGCCGCCGCGCTTGACGGGCTTGACCTGCGGGAACTTCGATTCCCAGAAGCGCAGGACGTGCGCCGGGACGTCCAGGGTTTCGGAGACCTCCGAGATGGTCCTGAACGCGTTGGGGGACTTTTCCATGTCGAGCCTTCGTCGGCGGTCCCGCATGCGACGCGCGCGGGGCCGCGGGAATTCGTCAGCCGCTCAGGCTCTGGTTGATGCGGTCCTTGAGGATGTGGGACGGGCGGAACACCAGCACCCGGCGCGGCTCGATCGGAACCTCCTCGCCGGTCTTGGGGTTGCGGCCCATGCGGGCGCCCTTCTGGCGGACCTGGAAGGTGCCGAAGGAGGAGACCTTCACGCTCTCGCCGCGCACCAGCGCGTCGGAGACATGGCCGAGGATGCTCTCGACCAGATCGGCGGATTCGTTCCGCGAAAGGCCGACCTCGCGGTAGACGGCCTCGGTCAGGTCGAGGCGCGTATGCGTCTTGCTGGACATGCTCCGGCTCCCAAAGGTGATGACGGCGCCGGCGGCTCTTTCGGCCGCGCGGATCCCCCGACCGGCACGAGCCTAGGCGCGCGCGGAAATGGGAGTCAATGTCAACGACTTGGACGCAGGCCTGCAGACGCCGCGGAAGCGCGCGGCGTCGCCTCACCAGCGCATCACCGCCGCCCCCCAGGCGAGGCCGCCGCCGATCGCCTCCATCAGCAGGAGATCGCCGCGCGCGATCCGTCCCGCGGCGACGGATTCGGAGAGGGCGAGCGGGATCGAGGCGGCCGAGGTGTTGCCGTGATTCTGCACCGTCACGACGACCTTCTGCATCGGCAGGCCGGTCTTGCGCGCCGTCGCCTCGATGATGCGCAGATTGGCCTGGTGGGGCACCATCCAGTCCACGTCCTCGGCGGTGGCGCCGCAGGCGTCCAGCGCCTCGTGCGCCACGTCCGCGAGCTTGTTCACGGCGTGCTGGAAGACCTTGCGCCCCTCCATCCGCACCACGCCCGCGAGCCCGGTGGTGGAGGGGCCGCCGTCGACGTAGAGCAGGTCGTGATGGGCGCCGTCGGAATGCGTCTTCACCGCCATCACGCCCCGGTCCGAAAGCGCCCCGGTCCCGGGCTCGCCCGAGAGGATCAGCGCGCCGGCGCCGTCGCCGAACAGGACGCAGGTGGCGCGGTCCTCCCAGTCGAGGATGCGCGAGAAGGTCTCCGCCCCGATGACCATCACGGTACGCGCCTGGCCCGAGACGATCATCGCGTTGGCCACGGAGACGGCGTAGACGAACCCGGCGCAGACGGCCTGCACGTCGAAGGCGAAGCCGTGCCGCATGCCGAGCGCGTCCTGCACCCGCGTCGCCGTCGAGGGAAAGGTCTGGTCCGGCGTCGCGGTCGCGAGGATGATCGCGTCGAGGTCGCCCGGCCCGAGACCGGCCGCCGCCAAGGCGCGCTCGGCCGCCGGAATGGCGAGGTCCGAGGTCTTCTCGCCGGGCGCGGCGAAGTGCCGGCGCTCGATGCCGGAGCGCGTGCGGATCCATTCGTCCGAGGTGTCGAGCGTCGCGGCGAACTCCGCGTTCTCGACGATGCGGTCGGGCAGGTGGTGGCCGCAGCCCAGAGGCACGGCGCGTGTGACGGTCATCCCTCGGAAATCCCGGTGAATCTTGTTTCGGTCGGTGCAACATCGACGTCGGACAGGGCGTTTGCAACCTGTTCCGCCACCCGGTCGTGAAAGCCGGTCAGCCCCATCGTCGCCGCGAGCTTCACGGCGGCCGAGACGCCGGTGGCGTCGGCGCCGCCATGGCTCTTCACCACCGAGCCGTTGAGGCCGAGGAAGACGCCGCCGTTGACGCGCCGCGGGTCGATGCGCTTCTTCAGCCGCGCCAGCGAGCGCCAGGCCAGCAGCGCCGCGAGCTTGCCGCCCCAACCGCCGGAGAAGGCGTCGCGCACCGCCTCGGAGATCATCTTCGCCGCGCCCTCCGCCGTCTTCAGCGCGACGTTGCCGGTGAAGCCGTCGGTGACGATCACGTCGACCCGGTCCGAGAGGATGTCGCCCCCCTCGACGAACCCGATGTAGGAGAAGTCGGCGCCCGGACGGATCGCGGCGGCGGCGATCAGCTCGGCCGCGCGGCGCAGCTCGTTCCCGCCCTTGGTGTCCTCGGCCCCGACGTTCAGCAGCCCGACGCGCGGGCGCGCGCAGTCGAGGCCGATGCGGGCGTATTCGGCGCCCATCAGCGCGTATTGCAGGAGGTTGCGCGGATCGGCCCGGATGTCGGCCCCGACGTCGAGCACGATGTTGTGCCCCGCCGGCCCGCGCGAGGGCCAGAACACCGCGATCGCCGGCCGGTCGATGCTCGGCGCCTTGCGCAGCGTCATCATGGCGAGGGCCATCAACGCGCCGGTGTTGCCGCAGGAGACGCAGGTCGAGGCCTCGCCGGAGGCGACGCATTGCAGCGCGGCGAGCATGGAGGTGCCGCGCGCCTTGCGCATCACGCGGGAGGGTTTGGCGTCCATCGGCACCACGCCGGGCGCGTCGCGGATCTCGCAGCGCTCCGCGAGACGCCCGCGCCGGCGCATCAGCCGGGTCAGCTCCGCCTCCGGGCCGTGCAGGATGAAGCGGATGTCCGGATTGCGCTTGGCCGAGATGTGCAGCCCGCCGATCACCGCCGCCGGGCCGCGATTGCCGCCCATGGCGTCGACGGAGATCACCGCCGCCTCCGGCCGCCCGCCGCGCGTCGGCTGGGCGGAGGCTGCGGACCCGCGGTCCGGCGGAGGGAGATCGGCCCCCGGCATGACGCGGCGGCCGGGCCCGACGCCCGGCTCAGCCCTCGTCGTCGAGATCGACCTCGTCGGCCATCGCGACGACCTCGCGGCCACCGTAATGACCGCAGGACCCGCAGACGTGATGCGGGCGCTTGAGTTCGCCGCAGCTCGTGCACTCGGCGAACGAGGAGCCCACGAGCGCGTGGTGCGAGCGGCGCATGTTGCGCCGCGAGCGGGTGACACGGTTCTGCTGGACCGCCATTTCAGACCTCCGACTGCGTGCCGCGGCGCCGGAGTCTCCGCGACGCGCCGCGGGGGCCGGCGCATCCGCCCGCGGTCCTTCGCATGACCGCGTCCGGCACGTCCGACTCCCTAGGAAAACGAGCGCGGACCATACGCGAACCCGCGCGCGGCGCAAGGGGCGCGGCGGCCCCGCAGGACCGCTCGCGCCGCCGGGCGCTCAGTCCCCGCCCTCCTCGTCCTCGCCCTCGAGGCGACCGCGCAGCGCCGCCAGATCGGCGAAGGGACTGCGGCGGCGATCCTCGAGCGGCGCCGCCCCGTCGGGCCGGCTGGCGCGGCCCTCGAACCGCGCGTCGGGCGCGCGCGGATACGGGTCGATCGCCAGCGCCACGGCCTCGGCCGCCATCTCGGCGGGGTCGAGCACGGCCGGCAGCGGCTCCGGCGGATCCTCCTCCTCCTCGGGATCGAGGTCGGTCAGATCCGGGGCCGGCGCGCCGGGATGGAAGCGTCGGGCGAAGCGCTCCTCTATGCTCTGCGAGACGTCGGTCAGCGAGACGACGCAGCGCTGCACCACCTTGGCGCGGGCCACGCCCTCGATCCGCCAGCCGTCGAAGTCGGGGCTGATGCTGGCCTCGAACTCCATCCGCGGCAGCGCCTTGACGCGGAAGCGCCGCGCGAGCGACTCGCGCTCCTCGGCGTCGGCGGAGGCGGCGATCGTCTCGCCGTCGCGGCCGAGGCCCGCGACCCGGACGGGGCGGGAGAATTCGGGCGGCGGCGGCAGTTCGCGGCCGGGACGCGGCATGGCGGGGCTCCTCTGTCTCCACGGGCGCGAAGCGCGGACGGCGGGCTCCGGAGGGGGGCGCCGGGGCGGCGGCTTGCAGTCATTAGATGCGCGGGATACTTCGGTCGCGCAAGCCGTCCGGCCGGGCCGGGGGCGCATCGTCGGACACGGGATCGGAGAGCGAGGCATGGGGCGCCGCGGTCGCATCGGCTTGAGGACGGGCGCCGTCGGGGCGGCGCTGCTCGTCGCGCTGGCGGGCTGCGAGCCGGTGGTGACCACCCACGGCTACGCGCCGACCGAGGCGCGGCTGGAGGAGCTGGCGCCCGGCCTCGACACGACGGGCAGCGTCGCCTCCAAGATCGGCCGGCCCTCGACCGCCGGCGTGATCCGCGACGACGCCTGGTACTACGTGTTCAGCCGGGTCGAGACGCTCGGCTGGAACGCGCCCGAGGTGACCGAGCGGCGCGTGATCGTGGTGCGCTTCGACCGGGACGGTCTGGTCTCCGGCATCGACCGCTACGGGCTCGAGGACGGGCGGGTGGTCAACCTCGTCACCCGCACCACGCCCACCTTCGGGCGGGAACTCTCGGCGCTGCAGCAGATCTTCGGCAACCTCGGCAACGTCGGCGCCACCACGGTGGACCAGCTGGCCGACGAGTGAGGCCGGCGGCCGTCAGGCCGCCTCGGGCCGGCGGATCACGAACCACAGCAGCGCCCCGCCGGCGAGCGCGAGGAACGGGATCATCGCCAGGTTCACCAGCGCCCAGCCGGCCTCGGGATCGGTCCCCGCGCAGTTCATCAGCCCGCCCGAGGCGACCGAAGCGACGGTGACGAGGCCGAACACCGCGAAGTCGTTCATGCCCTGCACGCGGCTCCGCTCCTCCGGCGAATGCGCGCCCGCGAGCATCGAGGTCGCGCCGATGTAGCCGAAGTTCCAGCCGATCCCGAGCAGGAACAGCGCCCCGTAGAACTGCTCCAGCCGCACGCCCGAGAGCGCGATCAGCCCGGAGGCGGCGAGGATCAGGAGCCCCGCCGCGATCACCCGCTCAACGCCGACGCGGTTGATGACGTGCCCGGTGAAGAAGCTCGGCAGGAACATGGCGAGGACGTGCACCATCACCACGTCCGCCGCGTCGCCCTCGGCGTAGCCGCAGCCGACCACGGCGAGCGGCGTCGAGGTCATCGAGAGGTTCATCAGCGCGTAGCTGACCATGCCGCAGATCATCGCCACCGCGATGCGCGGCGTGCGCAGCAGCCGGCCGAGCGTGCGCCCGCGCGGCGCGCCCGCCTCGGGGCGCGGCGGGCGCGGCGAATCGAGGAACAGGAACAGGAGCGAGCCGACGAGGTTGAGCGCGATCAGCGAGACGTAGGCTCCGGCGAAGGGCACCGGCGCCAGCGCGTCCGAGGTCAGCTTGACCATCTGCGGCCCGATGACCGCCGAGGCGAGACCGCCCGCCATCACCCAGCTGATCGCCTTGGGGCAGAACGTGTCGGAGGCGCCGTCGGCCGCCGCGAAGCGATAGAAGCCGTGCGCGCTCATGTAGAGGCCGGTGCAGAAGGTCCCGACCAGGAACAGCGGGAACGAGCCGAGGAACAGCGCCGCCGCGCAGAGCGTGGCGCCGGTCATGCCCCCGAAGGCGCCCAGCAGGAAGCCCGCGCGCCGCCCGTAGCGCCCCATGAAGGCCGAGACGTTCGGCGCCGCCAGCATCGAGCCGAGCACGATCAGCGAGATCGGCAGCGTCGCGAGGCAGGGCTCGGGCGACAGCGTCTGCCCCGCCAGCCCGCCGAGCACGAAGTTGACCGGCATCTGCGCGCCGAGGATCGCCTGCGCGAGCACCAGCACCACGACGTTCCGCTTCGCGCGACGATCGTCGTGGGCGGGCGCCGGAGCGGAAAGCGGAACGTCGACCATGCGCGCGGTTCTGCGACGCCCCACGACCGGTTGCAAGACCGCCCGCGCTGCGCCCTAAGGAGCGATCTGCGGCGAGGATCCGGGGATCGGCATGACGGAACGCGAGCGCGAGCGCGATCCCGCGACGGAAGACTCCCTCGCGAGCATGCTCGACGCGCTGGAGGCGGCGGCGCAGGACGAGATCGTCACCGTGGACGACGTCCAGCGGGCGCTCGGCCCGCGCGCCTTCGGGCCGCTGCTGCTGGCGCCGTCGCTGGTCATGGTCTCGCCCGCCTCGATCGCGCCCGGCCTCGCGAGCGTGCTGGCGGCGGCGGTCGGACTCGTCGCGGTGCAGATGCTGCTCGGGCGGCGGTCGGTCTGGCTGCCGCGCGTCCTGCGCGCGCGCGGGATGAAGGCGAAGCGGCTGCGCCGCGCCGTGGAGGTCCTGCGCGGCCCGGTGCGCCGCATCGACCCTCTGCTCGGCGAGCGGCTCGTCCCGCTCGCCGAGCGGCCGGGCAACGCCCCGGCGCTGGTGTTCTGCGCCGCGATCGCGCCGTTCATGCCGCTCGTCGAGCTGATCCCCTTCGCCACCTCGCTCAGCGCGAGCGCCATGGCGCTGTTCGCGCTGGGCGTCTTCGCGCGGGACGGGCTGCTGATGCTGGCGGGCTACGCCCTGATCGGCGGCGGGGCGCTGCTGGTCGGGCGGATCGCGGAGGCGGCGGTCTGAGCCCTGCGGGGCCGGGCGCCTGCGCCTCGGGCCGCGCGGGAGGCCCCGCGCCGGTCAGGCCCGGAGCCGCCGGCGTCTCCTCCGTCCGTCGTCCGCCGCCTCGCCCTCGGGCGCCGGCGGCTTCGAGGCGCGGATCCACGCCGCGCCGTGCGGATCGTGCGCCATCAGCAGGTTCGCCGCGCGGATCGCCTCCATCTCCTGCGGCCGCACCGGGTTCATGATCGCCGAGGTCATGCCCGAGGCGATCGCCATCGGCAGGAACGCCGCGTTGATCGCGTGCCGGTTGGGCAGGCCGAACGAGACGTTGGAGGCGCCGCAGGTCGTGTTCACCCCCAGCTCCTCGCGCAGTCGCCGGACCAGCGCGAACACCTGCCGCCCCGCCGTCGCCATGGCCCCCACGGGCATCACCAGCGGGTCCACCACGATGTCGGAGGCCGGAACCCCGTGATCCGCCGCGCGCTCCACGATGCGTCTGGCGACCGCGAAGCGCACCTCGGGATCTTCGGAGATGCCGGTGTCGTCGTTGGAGATCGCCACCACCGGCACGCCGTATCGCCGCGCCAGCGGCAGGATCGTCTCCAGCCGCTCCTCCTCGCCGGTGACGGAGTTCAGGAGCGGCCGGCCCTCCGCCGCCTCCAGCCCCGCCTCGAGCGCGCCCGGCACCGAGCTGTCGATGCAGAGCGGCGCGTCGACCAGCGCCTGCACGCGGCGCACCATCTCGCGCATCAGCGGCGGCTCGGTCTCGTTGGGGTTCGGGTTGGAATTGTAGACGACGCCCGCGTTGACATCGAGGACCATGGCCCCGCAGGCCACCTGCGCCAGCGCGTCGCTCTCGACGGTGGAGAAGTCGCCCGCCTCCAGCTGCGCCGCCAGCGTCTTGCGCCCGGTCGGGTTGATGCGCTCGCCGATCACGCAGAACGGCGAGTCGAAGCCGATCACGACGCTGCGGGTCTTGGATTCGAGAACGGTTCGGGTCATCCGGCGGATCCCTTTCGGGGGGGCGCGAGGGGCCGCCGCCGCGCCGGGGCGCGACGGGCGGCGGGGACGGCGAGGCGGGGTTCAGCCGACGGCGGCGACGCGGCGGCGCGCGAGTCGGCCGGCGACGAACTCGGCGGTCTTCTCGATCCCGCCGAGCGGGAACAGATGCGCCGCCTCGATCGCAAGCGACGGATCCTCCGCCTTGGCCCGCGCGAGATCGCGCAGCAGATCCTCCGGCGTGAAGGGCAGCATCAGCCGCGTCACGTCCGCGGCGCGCTTCTGCAGCACCCGCACCGAGGCGCCGACGCCGCAGGTCATCGCGTAGCGGATCAGCGTCTGCAGTTTCGCCGGCCCCGCCACGCCGACATGGATCGGCATGCGGATGCCGGCCTCCTCCAGCCGCCGCGCCCAGGCCACGACGGGCGCCGCCTCGAACACGAACTGCGTGACGATGGCCATCTCCGCGCCCGTCCGCTCGGCCACGGCCTGCTTCCAGGCGAGGGCGTCCATCGCCGCGCGCTCGCCGCCATCGGGATCGACCTCGCGGTTGCCTTCGGGATGGCCCGCGACGTGCAGGCGACGGAACCCCATGCCGTCGAGGCGCCCGGTCTCCAGAAGCTGCATCGAGTCGCGATAGGGCCCCGCCGGCTCGGCCCGTCCTCCGGCCAGCAGCAGCGCCTGATCGACGCCGGCCTCGTCGCGGTAGCGCGTCAGCCACTCGGCGAAGGCGGCGGCGGAGGGGACCGAGCGCGCCGGCAGATGCGGCATCGGGATCATCCCCGCCTCGCGCAGCCGCCGCGCCGTCGCGACCATGTCCTCGATCGGCGTGCCGTCGACATGCGCGACGTAGACCCGCGTGCCCTGCGGCAGCAGCGCCGCGAAATCCGCCACCTTGGCGGCGGTGCGCGGCATCACCTCGAGCGAGAAGCCCGCGAGCAGGCCGGGCGGGAGGTCCCCCGCCGGGGCGGCGCCCGGGCGCCGGGCGAAGAGGTCGAACACCTTGGTCATGCGGCGCTCCCGTCGCGGCCGGCCGCGGCCGGCTCCCATCCGTCGTTGGCGATCAGCGCGGCGAGCCGCGCGGCGTCGTATTCGGCCTCGAGGCGCGCCGCCTCGGCCTCGGCCGCGGCGGCGTCCTCGCCCGGCGCCTCGTAGGGCTCGCCGCGGCGCCAGTCGGCCAGATAGGCGTCCGAGCCGCGGGCCCCGACGCGCATCGCGCAGCGGTCGATCGCCTGTTCGAACCGTTCCGGAAGCGGGCGCTTGGCGGCGCGCCGCCCCGCCCCGGCCACCACCTGGGCGGGAATGTCGCGCCAGCCGACGATCACGATGCGGGCCATCCGCGTCCTCCACGGCCGGGGCCGGGCCGGCCCCCTTCCCCAAGCAATACGCCCGCCTGCCGGGCCGGTGGGCGCGATCCGCGACGCCGCGAGACCGAAACGCGACTCGCGCTGGCGCGGGCGGGTCGCATTCCCGCGTTGAAGCGTCGTCATCGGCGCGGGTATGATGCGGCCGGCGCGCGTCCGCTCCGGCCGCGCCACGCCGGTCCGAGGAGGCCGAGTCATGTCCGGGACGCCGCATCCAGCGCCGACGATCTCCTTCGAGTTCTTCCCGCCCGCGACGCCGGAGGGCTCGCTGCGCCTCTGGCGCTCGGTCGAGCGTCTCGCGCCCCTCGCGCCCGCCTTCGTCTCCGTCACCTACGGGGCCGGGGGCACGACGCGCGACCGCACCCGCGCCGCCATCGCCACGATCCGCGAGCGCGCGCGTCTCGAGGTCGCCGGGCACCTCACCTGCGTCGGCGCGACGCGCGAGGAGACGCTGGGCGTCGCCGCCGCCTACCGCGCCGCGGGCGCCCGGCGCATCGTCGCCCTCCGCGGAGATCCCCCCAAGGGGGCCGAGAGCTTCGCGCCCCATCCGGGCGGCTTCGCGGGCTCGGCCGAGCTCGTCGCCGGCCTCGCCGCGGCGGGTCACGAGCGCATCGCCGTCGGCGCCTATCCCGAGCCGCACCCCGAGGCGGTGGACGAGGCCGGCGACCTCGCGCATCTGAAGCGCAAGTTCGACGCCGGCGCCGACATGGCGATAACGCAGTTCTTCTTCGAGGCGGAGACCTTCCTGCGCTTCCGCGACCGCGCGGCCGCGGCCGGCATCGACCGGCCGATCGTCCCCGGCGTCCTGCCGATCGAGAACTTCGCGAAGATGCGACGCTTCGCCGAGGCCTGCGGCGCGAGCGTCCCCGACTGGCTGCACCGCGCCTACGCCAACGCCGACGAGCAGGGCATGACCGAGACGCTGTCCCGCGCCATCTGCGCCGAGCAGTGCGACGCCCTGATCCGCGAGGGGGTGGAGCACATCCACTTCTACACCCTCAACAACCCGGACCTGCCCTACGACGTCTGCCGCGCGGTCGGCGTCGAGCCCGCGGACCTGACGCTGGCCGCCGGCGGCGCCGCCTGAAGGGCGCCGCCCGGCGGGAGGGTTCAGCCGGCGTCGCGCTCCGCCCGCGGGGCCGGCCACAGGACCGGCGCCGCGAAGAGCGCGAGGAAGCCGAGGTTCGGCAGAAGGTTCGCCGGCGCCCCTGCGGCGACCGATCCGAGCCCGTCCACGAGGTACCAGACGACGATCCCCGGCAGGACGATCGCCCGGAGCGCGCCCGGATCCCGCGGCACGGTGCGCAGGGCGAGCGCCCGCAGAGTCACCCCCCACCCGGCCATCAGTCCGCCCGCGATGCCCGCCCAGAGCCGGGCGGCCGGGTCCGCGACCGCCTCCGCCCCGTCGAAGGGCGGAAAGACGAGGTCGACGAACCCGTCGAGCAGCACGCCGAGCGGGGTGAACAGCGCGAAGAGGTTGAGAAGGCCGAAGGCGATCAGCGCTTCGGCGGCGCGGCGCAGGACCAGCGCGCGGGTCTCGTGGGTCATGGGTCGGTCTCCGCTTCGGCCCCTCGGATCGGGGGCGAGGGGCAGGCTCGCCCGCCACCGCGCCGCGCGTCGATTACCCGCCGGGTAGGCGACGCGCCCCGTCCCGCGGCTAGACTGGCGAGCGAAGGTGCGGCGACGGGAGGCGCTCATGGAAAGCTACGGCGGCGAACTGAAGGCGTGGCGGACGCGGCGGCGGATGAGCCAGCTCGACCTCGCGCTGTCGGCCGGGGTCTCCGCCCGCCACGTCTCGTTCCTCGAGACCGGCCGCGCCCGGCCGAGCCGCGGCATGGTCCTGCGCCTCGCCGAGCGGCTGGGCGTGCCGCGGGCGGACCGCAATCGGATGCTGAACGCCGCCGGCCTCGCGCCCGCCTACGCCGAGCGGCCGCTCTCGGCCGAGGACATGGCGCCGGTGCGCGCCGCGGTCGACTGGATGCTGACCCGGCACGCGCCCTGGCCCGCCTTCGCCCTCGACCGCGCCTGGCGGCTGACGGCGCTGAACGGGCCGGCCGAGCGGATCTTCGGCGCCGTCGGCCTCGCCGCCGGGCAGGGGCTGGCGGAGGCGCTCGTCGGGAACGCGGCGCTCCGCGCGGCCGTGGAGAATCTGGAGGAGGTCGTCGCCCATGTCGTCGCCCGCCTCCGCACCGAAAGCGCCGGTCTCGGCGGGGATCCGGCACTCGAGGCCGCGATCGCCGCGCTGGAGGCCGCCGGCCCCCCGCCGGCGCCGGACGCGCCCGGCCTCCGCCCCGCCTTCGTGCCGACGCGCCTCCGCCTCGGCGGGA
>Ga0102943_1001207_pt1 | contig 16412 bp, 15 predicted proteins | sample SalPonC_black_MG_FD_78174 | JGI IMG/M metagenome (GOLD analysis project Ga0102943, IMG submission 78174) | Salt pond soil microbial communities from South San Francisco under conditions of wetland restoration - Salt Pond MetaG... | ecosystem: Environmental > Aquatic > Marine > Intertidal zone >...
CGGTATGGGGGCTGATGAAAAGCAACCTAGCAATCACCTTGTTGGCGATGGATAAGAGCTTTGTGTTTCCAAAAGGGATAGGCCTGCCCCCTTGCCCGGCCCCGGCCTTTATGCTAAGTCAATTTCCAGGAACCGGATCCGCCTTGATGGCGTCGCCTGCTGCCCTATAACACTTGACCAGACGCTGGACATACCAAAGGAAACCGTCATGACCCAACCTTTTCTGCGCACCACCGGCCTTGCCCTGGCCATATTCATCGGACTTGTTTTGACCCCGGCCCTGTCCCGGGCGGCCGGGGATGGGCAAATCCTGATCACCGGAAAGACCATGGGCACCTATTTTCGAATCAAATTCATCCCGGGCCGCCAGGTTTCCAAGGCCCTGTGGGAAAAAAAGGTGGCCCTCAGGCTCAAAGAGGTCAATGCCAGGCTGTCCATGTACCAGAAGGACAGTGAGCTGTCCCGGTTCAACCGCAGCCCCCAGGGCAAGGCCTTTCATGTGTCCTCAGATTTTCAAAAGGTGCTGCTTCAGTGCAAAACACTCTACGACCTGAGCCACGGGGCCTGGGACGGGACAGTCAAGCCCCTGGTGGATCTGTGGGGGTTTGGCACCCGCAAGGCTGAGCACACCTTGCCGCCGGAGGATAAAATCGCAGACGCCCTGAATCAGGTGGGCTTTGACAAGCTGGTGCTCAAAGGCCGGACCCTGACCAAGACCGCTCCGGGCATTACCCTGGACCTGGGCGCCATTGCCAAGGGCTACGGGGTGGATGAGATCGCCCGCCTCCTCAGGGACGGGGGCATTGAAAACGGGCTGGTGGATATTGGAGGGGAGCTGGCCGGCTTCGGGAAAAACAAACAGCACAAACCCTGGGTGGTAGGAATTTCAAAGCCTGAAAAAAAGATTCTGTCCTCCGGCCTTTACAAGGCCGTCCGCCTGGACAATATGGCTGTGGCCACCTCTGGCAATTACAGAAACTTTTTTGAGCTGAACAAAAAAACCTACTCCCACATCATCCATCCGGCCACAGGCTGGCCCGTGGACAATCAGGTGGTCAGCGCCTCGGTCATCGCCGACACCTGCACCCGTGCCGACGGCCTGGCCACGGCCCTCATGGTCATGGCCTCCGGCAAAGGCATGGCCATGATCAACGCCCTGGACGGGGTGGAATGCCTGATCATCAAAAAAAAAGGCCAGACCCTGGTGCCCCTGAAATCAACGGGGTTTTCAGCCTATGAGGTCAAGATTTAAGGGCCACCTGAAATCAATTGTGAAAAAACAGTGTATATCAGCAAGATCAGGGCCTGGCAGCATTTGATTTTTAAGGCCCTTTGGTGTAAACATTCTTTTCTGTGCGGATACGAATTCTCATCTTCCTTGCTGCGGTGCTCCTGCTGCCCCTGGCCCTGCTGCTGCCCAGAAACGCCTCATATGCGGCGCCTGCCGGTTCCGGTACAGGTGTTTGCGGCCTGCCTGTCCTTCGTGTGGTTGACGGAGATACCATTGTTGTAAAATTCAAGGAAAAAAACGAAAAGATCCGCCTGCTGAACGTGGACACCCCGGAATCCGTCCATCCGGACAGACGGCAAAACACCCCCATGGGCAAGGCAGCCTCGGGCTATACCCGCGCCCGCCTGTCCGGAAAAACCATATGCCTTGAATTTGAAAAGAAAAAACGGGGAAACTACGGCCGCCTGCTGGCCTATGTGATCCTTGACGGGCAAAATTTCAACATCGAGCTGGTCCGGCAGGGCTGGTCCCCCTACTACACCAAGTACGGCACAAGCTTCCGCTTCCACAAAAACTTTGTGGCAGCCCAGAAAAAGGCCCGGTCAGGCCACAGGCAGATCTGGGCCGGCAAAACCCCGTCACCAAGCGCCCATCTCCAGACAAGGCATATCTCCCCGGCCCCTCTTGCTTGTGCTGGTGATCATCCCGGCCCCTTCAAAGGCAACACCAGAAGCCGGGTATTCCACGGCCCGTCGTGCCGGTGGTATGGCTGCAAGCATTGCACCCGGATTTTTTCCACCCGAAAGGCGGCCGTTGCCGCAGGCTTCAGGCCCTGCGGCCATTGCCGCCCCTAATCAGGGTACTGGCCGGATGCAACGGCCTGAACAGGCACTTCTGACCTGCACACTGGACCTGGTCGCCTACCGTCCCTTAAACCGGGCCTGGCGCCGTTCCAGAAAAGAGGCCAGGCCCTCTTTTACATCTTCGCTGTCCATGATGGGGATAAGATCCGGCAGAAGCTTGGCAATGGCGGCCTGCTCCCCAAGGGTGCGGGTCATGCGGGCGGATCTCAGGGTGGCGGCAACCCCCAGGGGGGCCTGTTTTGCAACGGCGTGCGCCAATTCCAGGGCCTTGTCCAGGCAGGCACCGCCTGGGGTGATCTCCTGAATCAGCCCCATGCGCAGGGCCTCCCGGGCAGGAATCTCATCGCCGGTCAGCAGATAGCGCATGGCATTGGCCCAGCCGATCTCCTGATGAAGGCGGACCGTGGCCCCGCCCACGGGATAAATCCCCCGTTTGATCTCAATCTGCCCGAACCGGGCATTTTCCTCTGCCACCCGGATATCGGTGGCCAGCATCAGCTCAATGCCGATGGTCAGGCACAGGCCCTGGACCGCCATGACAACAGGTTTGTCCACCTGATTTGACGAATCCAGCCCCAGGGGGTCCATGCCGTCTTCGGGCAGGTCGGGAAATTTGCCCTGGGCAAAGCTGGGGGCCCACTCGGCCAGGTCCAGGCCGGCGGTGAAGTGCTCGCCTTTGGCGTAAACAACCCCGCACCGCAAATGCGTATCCCGGTGAAGACGGCCCAAGGCAGCACTCAATTCCCGGTACATGTCCAGGTTAAAGGCGTTGCGTTTGTCAGGACGGTTCAGCCCCATCAAAAGGACATGGCCGTCAATGGTACTCTCCAAGGTTTGCATTCTAGTCTCCTTTTTTGCCTGTCCCAACAGAACCAAAAAATTTGCCCTGGCATGAATCCCGGAGTTTCAGGGTGTGCTGTATCATGTTAAAGGTCTCCCGATACCGCCCGGCCCAGGCCGGGGCCACCAGCTCATCAGCATGGGGATCCCCCGTGATCCGCTGGATGACGATATCTTCGGGCAGGCGTTCTATAAAGTCGCAGACCAGATCCACATAGGCCTGCTGGGTCAACGGGGCATATTCCCCCTTCTGGTACATCTGGTCCAACGCCGTGCCCCGGACCACGTAAAGCAGATGAATCTTCACCCCGTTTATGCCCAGATCCGCCAGAACCCCTGCTGCATCCAGCATCATCTCCCGATCTTCCCCGGGCAGCCCCAGGATGACATGAGCGCAGGTGTTGATCCCCCGGCCACGGGTCAGGGCCATGGCCCGTTCAAAGTCAGCAAGCCCGTGGCCCCGGTTGATCTTGTCCAAAGTGGCATCATGGACAGACTGCAGGCCGTACTCCACCCAGACCAGGTTGGTTTTTGCGTAGGCGGCCAGCAGGGCGATTTTTTCTTCATCCACACAGTCCGGCCGGGTCCCCACGGCCATGCCCACCACCCCGTGGCAGGACAGGGCCTGGTCAAACATGGATTTCAGCTGGGGCACCGGGGCATAGGTATTGGTATAGGATTGAAAATAGGCTAAAAATTTTCTGGCCTTGTACTTTTTCATGGCCGGCAATTTTCCCGCCTCAATCTGCTGTGCCACGGACAGCCCCCTGGCAAAGGCCCCTGTGCCGGAACCCTTGGCATTGCAATAGATACACCCGGCATGGGAAAGGCGTCCGTCCCGGTTGGGGCAGGTCAGCCCCGCATCCACGGAAATTTTTTGCACCCGCTCGCCAAAAAGCCCCCTTAGATAGGCGTTGTAATCTGTATATCGTTTCTTGTTATCCATGATCTCTTTTTTTTTGTTCACATTGCAAGGCAATATACCAGAAGACCGCTGCAAAGCAAAACAGGTTTGCCAGATCATCCAGTGGCTTTGGCTGCTTTGATCCGCCGCAACCTTTCACCTCCGATTTTATTTCTGATTTAATGTACGACTTTTCATATTCCCAAAACCCGGCAGTCGATTGGAACCAATTTTTTGATTGTTTTGCCGCGTTTCCGGTGAGGTCTGTTCAAAATCAGCCCAAAAGATAGCTGTTCAGCACTTTTTCAGGAGTCTCAGCCCCGATTTCCCCCGGAATAACCTGCCAAAATATAGCACCAGCACCTTGCTCTCTCCATAGTAATATAGTATTTTACAGGGTTATGAATTTTTTTAAAAAAAAGTATGACACCATTGTCATCGGGGCCGGGCATGCCGGCTGTGAAGCGGCCCTGGCTTCGGCCAGGATGGGATGCGACACCCTTCTTGTCACCATTGACATGGACAAGATTGCGGCCATGCCCTGCAGTCCCTCTATCGGCGGCATGGCCAAGGGACAGCTGGTCAAGGAGATCGATGCGTTGGGCGGGGAAATGGCCAAGGTCACCGACGCTTCTGCCATCCAGTACAGAACCCTCAATACCCGAAAAGGCCCGGCAGTTCACTCCACCCGGACCCAGAACGATAAAAACCGCTACTCCTTGACCATGAAGTTGAGGCTGGAACACGCAGCCAACCTGGACCTCAAGCAGGCCATGGTCAGAGAGCTGATCATTGAAGACGGCTCGATTCAAGGCATCCGGGACCAGACCGGCTTTGAATACCTGGCCCGGGCTGTGGTCATCACCACCGGGACCTTTCTTAGGGGCACGGTCCATATCGGCGCATCCACAATCCAGGCCGGCCGGGCCGGGGAGTTTGCCTCGGTGGACCTGGGAAAAAACCTGGCGTCCCTGGGGCTGACCATGGGCCGGATGAAGACGGGGACCCCTCCCCGCCTCCACGCCGACAGCATTGATTTCAGCGCCTTCAACCTCCACGGCTCTGACGGACTCATCACCCCGTTTTCCTATACCACAACAGCGGTGACCACCCCCATGCTTCCCAGCTTCATGGGGGAGACCAACGCCCAAACCCACGACATCATCCGGAAAAACCTGGAATACTCCGCCCTGTACGGCGGACATATCAAGGGGCAATCTGCCCGGTACTGCCCCTCTTTTGAAGACAAGATCGTCAAGTTTCCAGACCGGGACAGCCACCATGTCATCCTGGAGTATGAAGGCATCGACTCCAAGGAGATCTACGCCTCAGGCCTGGGCAACAGCCTGCCCCTTGAGATCCAGTACCAGGTGGTCCGGTCCGTGAAGGGCCTTGAACAGGCCCAGATCATGCGGCCGGCCTATGCCATAGAGTATGATTATGTCAGCTGTCTGGAACTGTCCCCAGCCCTGGAGACCAAAAAGGTCAGGGGACTTTTTCTGGCCGGCCAGATCAACGGCACCTCAGGCTATGAAGAGGCCGGGGCCCAGGGGCTGTGGGCAGGGGCCAATGCGGCCGCCCGGATCCAGGGGCGTCCCCCCTTTATCCTGGACCGCGCCCAGGCCTATATGGGGGTGATGGTGGACGACCTGGTCACCCGGGGCACCAATGAACCCTATCGCATGTTCACCTCCAGGGCCGAATACCGGCTGCTGCTGAGAGAAGACAATGCCGACCTGAGGCTGGCACAGATCGGCCATGAATACGGCCTGGTCAGTGATGAGGCCCTGGCCTTTGCAAGGCAGATCCAGGCCCGGACAAGGGATGAAATCGCCAGGGTCAAGCAGGCTGTGGTCAAGCCCACGGCGGAAAACAACGCCTTTTTAAAACACCACAAGAGCCCACCCATTACCACCGGGGTGAAGTTGGAGCAGCTGCTGAAACGGGCGGAAATGAGTTATGATCTTCTGTCCCGGATCAGTCCGCCGCCGGCGCCGCTGCATGGGCGGACAAAAAAACAGGTGGAAATCGAAATCAAGTATGAGGGGTATATCCAGCGCCAGTTCAACGAGATAAAAAAATTCAAAGACCTGGAAAAAATTCGAATCCCCCAAGGGTTCACCTATGACACGGCCCATGGCCTGTCCAACGAAATCCGTGAAAAACTTGCCCGGATCTGCCCGGCCTCCCTGGGCCAGGCCTCCCGCATCGACGGCATGACCCCGGCAGCCATCTCTGTTCTCATGGTGGCCCTGACCGCATTTCGCCAAACCAGGACCCCTTGACTTGGACAGGTTGGCCCTTATCATTACTGACAAAATAGATAAACGAATCCAATTATTTAAGGATAGTTAAGGAAATTATGGCTGACGATTACTACAAAATACTCGGTATTGAAAAAGGGGCGGATGCTGCCCAGATCAAAAAGGCCTATCGAAAACTGGCCTTGAAATACCATCCGGACAAAACCAAGGGAGACAAAGCCCTTGAAGACAAATTCAAAAAAATCTCCGAGGCCTATGCGGTCCTCAGTGACCCGGAAAAGAAAAAGCAGTACGACACCTACGGGTCTGCCGACTTCCAGCAGCGGTACTCCCAGGAAGATATTTTCAGAAACTTTGACATGGGAGATATTCTCAGGGAGTTTGGTTTTGGCGGCGGCGGGGGCAGTTTCAGGGGATTTAACCAGGCTGGCGGCCGGGGCGGCGGCTTTGGCGGCAACCCCTTCTTTCAGGGAGGCGGCGGTGGCTGGGGCGGCCGCCAGCAAGCCCCGGTCCGGGGCAAAGACCTCTCCTATGACCTTCCCCTCACCCTTGAGGAGTTGATCAACGGCACCCAAAAAACCATTACCATCAGCCAGGGCGGCCAATCCAAGGCCGTTGAGGTCAAAATTCCCAAGGGCCTGACCCAGGGGAAAAAAATCCGCCTGCCTGGCAAGGGGGAGCCCAGCCCCTCAGGCGGCCCTGCCGGCAACCTCTACATCAAGTCCACCCCCACCATGCCCCGGGGCATCACCGTGGAGGACAACCACATTCATATGAACCATGAGGTACGTCTCACCCAGGCCCTGCTTGGGGACAAAATCGAGGTGGCCACCCCGGCCGGTAAAACCATCAGCCTCACCCTGCCTCCAGGGACCAGCCACAAGGCCAAGATGCGGATCCCGGGCATGGGTATCCCCCATATGAAAGGAAATGGTTGCGGGGATCTGTATGTTGTGATTAATATAATGATGCCCAAGACCCTGGACCAGAAGCAGCTTGAGCTAGTCAAAGAACTCGAAAAAACAGGACTATAACCCCATGCCTGAATTCATCCCCATGATATCCGAAACCCAGATCCAGGAAAAGGTCAGGGAAATCGGCCAGCAGATCTCTGAAGATTATAAAAACCTGGACCTGGTGGTGGTGGGTGTACTCAAGGGTTCCTTTGTCTTCCTTGCCGACCTGGTCCGTCAGATCACCATCGACCATGAGGTTGACTTTATCGGTGCCTCCTCCTACGACGGCACCTCGTCCAGCGGCCAGATCAAGTTCACCAAACAGCCGGACCTGACCCTGGAAGGCCGGGATGTATTGCTGGTAGAGGACATCGTAGACACCGGCCAGACCCTGAATAAGATCGTAGAATTCGCAGGATTACTCAATGCCAGATCCGTAAAAATCTGCACCCTCATTGACAAAAAGGAGCGCAGGCAACGCTCCGTGGATGTGGCTTATTCCTGCTTTTCCCTTGAAAAAGGTTTTATCGTAGGGTATGGACTAGATTACAATGAAAAATATCGAAACCTGCCAGCCATCTTTGATCTAAAATTATAAGATTAGGGGGATTTTCAATGATTATTACCTGTGAAAACTGTGCCACCCGGTTCACCCTTGACGAATCCCTTCTCAACCCGGAAGGGTCAAAGGTCCGGTGCAGCCAGTGCCGGCATATATTCATTGCCACGCCCCCGGCCCCGAAAGCAGAGGAGATCGCCCCTGCCACCCCGGAAGAAATGGATTTTAACACCAGCCAGGACAAAGACGACAACGGCGGTGATCTGGACTTTGACTCTGAATTTGAAGCAATGGATTTTGACCAGGATCTGGGCTTTGATGACCCGGAGCCGGTTCTTGAAGACAGGCAGGATTCCCCCTCTGAACATGCCGGGGATGCCAAAACCGAAGACATGGCCTTTTCTGCAGAAGCGGTTGAGTTTGAAATACCGGACGTGGAGATACAGGAGGACCAGGACGACGCCCTGGCCTTTGAAACCGGGGATGACGCGGAAAAAGACGACTTTCCAGAACTTGAGATGCATGACCTGCCCGATACAGAATCCGATGACCTGGAATCCATAGAATTTGAAGACCTGACACCTGAGGCGGCATCTGATCCGGATCACGAGGCTGATATTGAAATCAGCTTTGACAAAGACGATACTGCTCAGGATCTGCCTGCCCTTTCCCTGGAAATGAATTCCGCGTTCCAGGAGGAACCGGATGAACTTGACCTGGAAAGCGAAGATATCTCCCTGGAGGCCGAGGATTTCGACCTTGAGCCTGAAGATGACGCCCCCATGGACATGGCCTGGGCCCAGGATGCCCAAGCCCATGATGATTTTGAGATGGCCGGTGCCGGTGAAAACGACCAAAAAGTCCAGGACGACGACCTCCTTGAACCGGATTTAGAACTCTCATTTGACGATGACCTGGCAGTAGAGGAAGACACGACCCCCGAAATCGACCTTGACCTTGATGATGACGACGGGTCTGATGCCATGAATGGCCAAAATCTGGAAGATAAAAAATTTGCCGGATACGATGAGGTCCTGGAGCAGGATACCGAGCCGGAACAAGACGTTCCCGAGCCAGACGAGGCGTTGGATGACCCGTCACCACCCCCGGAAGCCCAGCCCGCCCCTGCCGTTGTCCCCCCGGAGGCGTCCCAGGCAGATCCCCTCATCACCCCCCCACCGAAATCCAGAAGAGGCAAACACCGCATTAAAAAGAAAAAAAGCGGTTTGGGCGCCCCGGTAAAAATTCTTGTCCTTGTTTTTTTCCTGGTCATCGCAGCTTATCTGATCACCCTTCGGCTCGGCATCCAGATTCCGTTCATGGACCAGATGAACATTCCCTATATCACCCAGGCCTTTAAACCGGCACCGCCACCGATAGCTGCCACCGGCCCCATTCCAAACGATGCCGCCACCACTGGAAAATTCGTGACCAATGACACCGCCGGCCGCCTCTTCATCATCACCGGAAAAGTGGATAATCCGGATAAGATTGCCTACAGCAACATCCGGCTCCGGGGCACCCTGTTGACCAAGGGCAATAAAAAGGCGGCCACTCAGGTGGTATACTGCGGCAATGTGATCGCGAATGAAGACCTGAAGTCAAAGAAAATGGCAGACATCACCAAACAGCTGTCCGCCAAACAGGGGATGCAGAACACCAACATCAATGTCAGGCCAGGCACCTCGGTCCACTTTATGCTGGTCTTCTCCAACCTGCCGGAAAACCTCAGCAATTTTACTGTGGAGGTCCTGGACTACAAGCCAGCCAGCCCCCAGTAAAAAATATTTGACACCATTGACCCTATGTGCTATCTTACCCGGGTTTTTGGCGAAGTAGCTCAGTTGGTCAGAGCATGCGGCTCATATCCGCAGAGTCCGGGGTTCAAGTCCCTGCTTCGCCACCAGATCATACAAGGCCCGGTGCTTTTCAGCACCGGGTTTTTTATTTTTCACGCTTGGTGCAGATCTTAATTGCCGGGCATCAGGGAGAATAAAGCCCGGCCCACACGGGCAGGTAAAGGGACAGGGCCGGCAGCAGGGATAAAATGACCAGAACCACCAGGTCCATGAGAACAAAGGGAATGGCCTCCCTGGCAATCTCATCCACCTCACAGCCGGCCAGGTTGGCGGCGGTGAACAGGTTAACCCCCACCGGGGGCGTGGCCTGGCCGATGGCCAGGGCCGAGATGAAGATCACCCCGTAGTAGACCGGGTCAATGTTGAAGTTGTTCAGGACCGGGATCAGGATGGGCATGAGCAGATAGCAAATGGAAATGGCATCCAGAATCATGCCCAGGGCAAAGAGCATGAGATTCACCAAAAGGACCATGACCACGGCATTGGGAGAAATCCGGATGATAAAATCCGCCAGGGTATCGATGACCCCGGTGACCGAGGCCGCCCAGGTGAAAATGCCGGCAAAGGCCACGATGAACATGATCACGGAGCTGGTCACGGCAGCGTCCACCAGGATCTCCACAAGATCCCGCCATGTGATGGAGCCATAGACCAGAACAGCCACAAATAGGCTGTAGAAAACAGCCACCACCGCAGCTTCAGTCGGGGTGAACACGCCGGTGTAAATCCCTCCCAGCACCACCACCGGGGCCATGACCGCCCAGATGGACTTGCGAAAGGCCCGGGCAAGCTCCTTGAGGCTGCCCCGCTGGGTTATCCCCCGGTATCCCCTGCGATAAGAGATATACCAGGCCACCAGGATGGTGGCCAGCCCGGTGAGGATGCCGGGAATAATCCCGGCCAGGAACAGGGCTCCCACAGAGACCGAGGTAATATTGCCGTAAATAATAAAGGCAATAGACGGAGGGATAATGATGGACAGGTCCGAGGCATTGGCAATGGTGGCGCCTGAAAAGGCCCGGCTATAGCCGTTTTTCAGCATGGGGGCTAAGAGAATCATGCCCACGGCTGCCGTGGTGGCAGGACCGGAGCCGGACAGGGCCCCCCAGAACATGCAGGTCAGGACCGCTACAATGGACAAGCCCCCGGTGGCCCGGCCCACCAGGAGTTCAAAAAACTCGGCAATGGTGGCGGCAAGACCTGCCCGCTGAAGGATCACCCCGGCCAGGACGAAAAAGGGAATGGCCAGCAGGGGAAAAGAGGCAATGCCCGAGGCGAAATTCACGCCCAGCATCTCAGCGCCCAGGTCAAAGTAGAGGATGGTGGCCGTGGCTGACACCCCCAGGGAGGTGCCAATGGGCGCCCCGATAGACATGAGGATGAAAAACAGGGCCAAAATCAGGAAAAATTCCATATATCAGTCGCTCTCCCCTTCACTGCCATGCCTGGGGGACAACTTGGTGCGGGCATCCCTGTAAATCCCTTGAAACACAAAGACCGAAAGCAGGGGCAGGCCAGCATAGTAAATCCAGACCGGGATGCCCAAAGAGGCGGACTGGGCCTGGAACAGGGTAATTTCATCATAAATGGCCTGGATCATGAAACCGTTCAGCACCAGAAAAAGGGCCGCAGTTAAAAAAGAATAAACCAACACCGAGGCCTTTTGCAGTTTTCGTGGAAACAGATTGAAAAAGGTGACCATCCCCAGGTGCCCGCCCCGCTCAAAGGCAATGCCGATGCCCACGACGGTCATCCAGACAAAGAGGTTGATAGTGATCTCTTCTGTGGCGGCAAAAGAAAAATGAAAAATATAGCGGCTCAATACGTTCACAAATGCAATAAGCGCCATCACCGCCAATAGAATGGCGGCCAGCCAGTGGTTCAGCCGGATACCTGCGATTTTATTTTTCAATGATTCCTCCATGGCTCAGAGCCAAGTCCTGCTGGCCCGGGGCAGCCCGCCCGGTCTTGGAAATGATGCTTTGCCCGCTTCAGCAGGGCTTATTTTCCCATGTCTGCCAGAGCTTTTTTGTAAACGTCTTGCCCAATCTTCTTGATCCATTTTTCCTTGACAGAGGCAGTGGCATCAATAAAGGCATTGCGCTGCTCATCTGTGAGACGGTCCACCTGGATCCCCTTTTGTGTCATGAATGCCACAGGCTCGGGTACCGTCATGGTGAAGTTGAACTCCTCTTTGAGAATGTTCAACGAGGTCTTCCCGTCCAGGCCGGCCCGGGCCAGGGCAATCTCAAACCGGCCGGCCTCCCGGGCCGCCGCCAGGATGGCCTCCTGGATCTTTTTGGGAAACGTTCTCCAGTCCTGCTGATTCCAATAAAATACCAAAGGATCCACCAGGTAGTTCCAGAGGCTGGCATACTGGTGGTATTGGTGAATCTGAACGGGAATCAGAACGCCCACAGGATTTTCCTGCCCGTCAACCACCCCCTGCTGGAAGCCGGCAACTGCATCGCCCCAGTTCATGTTCACGGGATCGGCGCCCAGGGCCCTGAAGGTGTCCAGGAAGAGGGGATTGCCCACCACCCGGATCCTGAGCCCTTTCAAATCCGCCGGGGTATGGATGGGCCGCTGGTTATTGGTAATCTGGCGGAATCCGTTTTCCGCCCAGGCCAGAGGCTGAAGGCGCTTGGCCTCCATGGCTGCAAACACGGCCTTACCAGCCTCACCGTGTTTCACCTTATCCAGGTTTTCAAAGGTGTTCAGGAAAAAGGGCAGGTGAAAGATATTGGCCTCGGGGATCACCGGGCTGATATTGATGGTGGATTCCATGGCACAGTCGATCACGCCCTTGGCCACCATCTGGGTGCTCTTGAGCTGGGCCCCTTTGAGCAGGGCAGAGCCGAAGTAGGGTTTGATGTTGATCTGGCCGTCGGTTTTCTTTCGCACCAGGTCGGCAAACTTGGTGGCGCCCATGCCCCAGTAAAAGGTGGGCCCTACATTTACCTGCATCTTATACTCTTTTTTGAACTTGCCTGCCTGGGCAGCCGGTGCCGCCAGCAGCAGGGCTGCTGCCAAAACAGCCAGACCTGATGCCATCTGCTTGAATCCCATCATCCTGTATCTCTCCTGTGTTCATTTTAATACAAAATTGTATTTAGTTTAAAAAAACTGAGTACCACAGACGGGAAGCGGAAATCAAGCAATGGTTCAAACAACCTGCACCCGGCCTAAACCAAGTTTAGGCATAGTGAATTTATCAAAAACAATTTCCAGCCCATTTCTTCGCCTTGACATCTTTGAATAAACCCCCAGTTTATGATAGAATTATTTATTGTCACTAAACAGGTAAGATTCTGTGGGAGCGCTTTATGCCAGGCATTTATGAAATATATGTAACGGACCATTTTGCAGCGGCCCATGCCCTGAGGGGCTATGATGGCAACTGCTCAAAGATGCACGGCCACAACTGGATCGTGGAAGCCTGCATCCAGTGTACCACACTCAACAAGCTGGGCATCGGCATTGATTTCAGGGATGTCAAAAAAGTCGTCAAGGATGTCTTGAGTAAACTGGATCACACCAACCTCAACGAGGTGGTGGAATTTTCCAGCATCAATCCCACCTCGGAAAACCTGTCCAAGTTCATCTACAAAGAGTTGTCCAGGTGCCTGAACACCGGTCATGTTTCCGTGGCCAAGGTGACCGTATACGAAAGCCCGGGGTGCGGGTCCTCTTACCGGGAAGTCTGACATGTCACTGGATATCTGTGAAATCTTTCACAGCCTGCAGGGGGAATCCACCTTTGCAGGCCTGCCCTGTGTCTTCATCCGCCTGTCCGGCTGCAACCTGGACTGTACCTGGTGCGACACCCCCTATGCCAGGACAGAACGCCAAAGCATGAGCCGAAAAAACATCCTGGAAAAAGTCGGGCAATTTGACTGCCCCCTTGTGGAAGTCACTGGCGGAGAGCCCCTGCTACAGGCTGAAACCCCGGCCCTGGTCTCAGACTTGATTTCAAAGGGGCACAAGGTTCTCATGGAAACCAACGGCAGCATCAGCATCGCCCCTGTGGACCCGGCCTGCATCCGGATCCTGGATATAAAATGCCCCTCCTCAGGAGAGCAGGACGCCTTTTGTGAGGAAAACTATGGCCTGATCACCCCGGAAGACGAGGTTAAATTTGTGGTGGGATCCAGGACAGATTACGAATTTGCCAGAATCATCATTCAAAGCCGGCTGTCCGGCCACCCCCGGCAGCACATCCACCTGTCCCCGGTATTCAAGGCCCTGCCGGCCCAGCGCCTGGCCGCCTGGATCCTTGAGGACAATCTGCCGGGGCGCCTCTCCCTCCAACAGCATAAACTGGTCTGGCATCCAGACCAACGAGGAGTTTAATACCCAATGAAGAAAAAAGCAGTGGTGCTGTCCAGCGGCGGCATCGATTCCACCACCGCCCTGGCCATGGCCAAAGACCGGGGATTTGAGATTTACAGCCTCAGCTTCAGATACGGCCAGCGTCACTCCGTTGAGCTTGCATGCGCCAAAAAAGTGGCTGCCCATATCGGTGCGGCAGCCCATAAAATTGTGGACATTGACCTGAGGCAGTTTGGCGGCTCTGCTTTGACCGACGACATTGACGTGCCCAAGCACGGGGATGTCAGTGACATTGACCAGGAAAAGATCCCGGTCACCTATGTCCCGGCCCGGAACACCATTTTTCTCTCCTATGCCATGGCCTGGGCTGAAGTGCTTAAAGCCAAGGCCATTTTCATCGGGGTCACTGCCGTTGACTTTTCAGGATATCCAGACTGCCGGCCCGACTTTATCAAGGCCTTTGAGACCATGGCCAATTTGGCCACCCGCACCGGGGTCACCGGAGAAGCTGTTCTTTCCATTGAAACCCCGCTGATTCAGATGTCAAAATCACAAATTATTTCAGCCGGACACGCCCTGGGCGTGGACTACAGCCTGACCATCTCCTGCTATGATCCTGATGAACAGGCAAGATCCTGCGGCAATTGTGATTCCTGCCTTCACCGGATAAAAGGGTTCAAAGAGGCGAAAATTGCCGATCCCACCCCCTATCAATAGCCCTTTGGATCACATTGGTTGGGACTGGCGGATCTCCCGTTCATGGATGCCGATGAGGTAGAGCAGACCGTCCAGCCCCACTGAGGAGATGGCATTGGTGGCCTTTTCCCTGACCACGGGTTTGGCGTTAAAGGCCACGCCTAATCCTGCAATGGAAATCATGGGCAGGTCATTGGCCCCGTCCCCCACGGCAATGGTCTGTTCAACAGAGAGTTTCTCCCTGGCGGCGATTTCCATGAGCAGGTCTGCCTTGCGCTGGCCGTCCACGATCTTTCCGGTCACGTTTCCCGTGACTTCTCCGTTTCGAATCTCAAGGGTATTGGCATAGACATAGTCAAATCCCAGCTGATCTTTTAAGTATTCCCCCACAAAGGTGAAGCCCCCGCTAAGGATGCCCAGCTTGTATCCCAGATTTTTAAGGGTCTGGATGACCAGGTCCGCCCCTTCGGTCAGGGGCAGGCGCTGGGCAAGTCCCCGGATATCTGCCTCCTTTAATCCTTTCAGCAGTGCCACCCGCCGCCTGAAGCTCTCTTTGAAGTCCATTTCCCCCCGCATGGCCGCCTCGGTGATGGCCGCCACCTCATCCCCGACCCCGGCCAGTTTGGCCAGCTCCACAATCACCTCAGCCTGGATCAGGGTCGAGTCCATGTCAAAGACCACCAGCTTCCGGTTCTTTCGGTAAATATTGTCCACATGAAAAGAGATATCAATGCCCTCGGTCTGGGAGATGCGCATGAACGCCCCGCGCATGCCCGTGATATCCGCCGGGGTGCCGGATACGTTGAACTGAATGCTGGCCCGGGCAACAGCCTGGGTATCCTTCAGAGACCGCCGTCCGGTGAGCCGGGTGATAAAATCGATGTTCAGGTCATTGGCTGCGATCACCGATGCCACGGCAGATATCTGCCGGGCAGTGATGGCCCGGCCCAGGATGGTGATGATCCGCCGCTCCTTGCCCTGGGCATGGACCCAGCCCTCGTAATTATCCGAATCCACGGGCTTGATCTCCACGCTCAGCCCCATTTGGTAGCCCTCAAAGAGCATGTCCTTGAAGATCAGGGAAAAATCACTGGCACAGGGAATTTCCGCCAGTATACCCAGGGAAATATGGTCGTGGATCACGGCCTGACCGATGTCCAGAATGGTGACCTTGTACTGGCCCAGAATCTGAGTAAACCTGGCATCCAGTCCCTTGGCATCGGGGCCTGTAATGTTGATAAGAACGATATCTCCCATGGTCTCTGCTGCTGCTCCTTATGCCTTGCCCCTAAGGGAGGTGTCAATAAAATGCCTGAAGTTATAACGCCCGGGGCCCGGGCTTGTAAACCCCAAGGTTGGGGGAAAGCCGTTTCATTGGCTGCAAACCAAATCCGAATCCAGGCCCCGGACCACCACATCCCCCAAACAGCACTGCGCCTGACGCGCCACCACAGGGCATTTGGCCTTAAATAGAAAAAAAATCCTGGAATCGTCATGGGCCAGGGTTTCAAAGTTGCCCTGGCCTTTGGCAATAATCAGATCCGCCGCTGTGTACAGCTGATTCAGCTCCCGGCTGCACTGGGCCAGAATCGTCCCTGGAATCTTTGCCCCGGAATCTATGACCTGCACCACCTCTGTCAGCCCCGTGTCCCGGGCGTCAGCCATGGCAGCGTCATTTTGTATGGGGCCGCCCCGGACCACATAGGTCACCTTCTGGCAGTCCATCTCCTCCAGCATCAGCCTGTCAAAGACAATTTCTCCGGCATTGTCCCCCAGCCAGAGAATCTTATCCGCCTCTTCAATTGCCTGCCTGAGCCGGGTCATGCTGCCCTTCACCGGCATGGACAGGGCCTGGGATATGGTCGTCATGAGCCTGTTTTCGCCCACGGTTTCTGCCACACCAAAATC
>Ga0102943_1001209_pt1 | contig 16400 bp, 9 predicted proteins | sample SalPonC_black_MG_FD_78174 | JGI IMG/M metagenome (GOLD analysis project Ga0102943, IMG submission 78174) | Salt pond soil microbial communities from South San Francisco under conditions of wetland restoration - Salt Pond MetaG... | ecosystem: Environmental > Aquatic > Marine > Intertidal zone >...
CTTCGAGGTGCTGGCTCCCGGCACGGCCGACGTGGTCCTCGAGATGCGCGAGTGCTGGGTGCAGGCCGGGAATCCCGGACCCTGCAATCCCTCCGCGACCCGCACCGTCCGCGGAGCCATCACGCAGGACCCGGTGCGCAACGAGCAGGCGTCGTTCGGGTCGCTGAAGGCGCGGTTCGGGCAATAGACGGAACCATCGGCCGTTCGAAGACTCGACGGACCGCACCCGGAACGGTCCGCCGCTCGCCCCGAGGCATCTCCGCACGATCCCCGGGAAGCCCGGCTGCCCGATCCACACCCCACACCCCGCCGATTCGCGGTATCATGGAGGCTCGCCCGTTTCCCACTTCTCGCGCCCTCCGGTCCCGTGGATCCCCGACGCTGGCAACACATCTCGTCGCACTTCGAGCGTCTGGTGGAGCTTCCTCCGGCGCAGCGTGATCGCGAACTGCAGGAGGTCGACCCCGACCTCCGCGACGAGCTGCGCGCGCTGCTCGACGCCCACGACACCGACGGCGAACTCGAGATCCCCGAGGCGCACGTGCACGCCCTCGTCTCCGATCGGGGCGCCGCAGCTCCGGAGATCGACGACGACCTGATCGGCACCACGATCGGCCCCTACCGCATCGGCGCGCGGATCGGCGTGGGCGGCATGGGCGTGGTCCACCTCGCCGATGACACCCGCGCCGACGTGGCGCGGCAGGTGGCCGTGAAGGTCATCAAGCGCGGCATGGACACCGAACACATCGTCGCGCGCTTCCGGGCCGAGCAGAACATCCTGGCCAGCCTCGACCACGAGGGCATCGCGCGCATGCTCGACGTGGGCGTGCTGCCCGACGGCCGGCCGTACCTGGTGATGGAGTACGTCGACGGCGTGCCGATCGACGTGTGGTGCCGCGAGCGCGCGCTGGGGATCCGCGAACGATTGCGCCTGTTCCGCGCCGTGTGCGACGCCGTCCACCACGCCCACCGCGCGCTGGTGGTCCACCGCGACCTCAAGCCCAGCAACATCCTGGTCACCCACGACGGCCGCGTGAAGCTGCTGGACTTCGGCATCGCCAAGCTGCTCGATCCCGATCCCGAGACCTCGCCGCGCACGCTCACCGGCCTGGTGCCCATGACCCCGCAGTACGCCAGTCCCGAACAGGTGCGCGGCGAGATGGTCACCACCGCCGTCGACGTCTACGGCCTGGGCGTGTTGCTCCACCTGCTGCTGACCGACCGTCATCCCATCGACGACGGCACGCGCGATCGCGAGGGCCTGCTGGCCGCCGTCGTCGGCGCGCGCCCGCCCCGGCCGAGCGAAGCCGCCCCCGACCGGGCGCGGCAACTGCGCGGTGACCTCGACCTGGTCGTGCGCGTCGCCATGCATCCCGATGCCGGCCAGCGCTACGACTCGGCCCTGGCCCTGAGCGACGACGTCGATCGCCACCTGCGCGGTCTGCCCCTGCAGGCCCATCCCGATTCGGTGTTCTACACGGTGGGCAAGTTCGTGCGCCGCCATCGCACCACGGTCGTGCTGTCGGTGGTCGCCCTCGTGGCCGTCCTCGGCGCCGGCGTCGCCACCGCCGTGCAGTCGCACCGCATCGCCGAGCAGGCCGAACAGATCCGGCTCGAGCGCGACCGCGCCGAGCAGGTGCAGTCGCTGGTGATCGACATGTTCGACGTGTCCGATCCCATCGCCGGCGACCCCGTCCGCGGCGACACCCTGCGCGTGCGCGACTTCCTGCGCCTGAACCAGCAGACCATGCTCGAGCGCCTCGACGACCAGCCCGCCGTGGCCGCGCGCTTCGCCCACCTGCTCGCGCGCCTGCAGGTGAACCTGGGCCAGTACGACGAGGCCGCGCCGCTCGCCGAGCGCAGCGTGGAACTGCGGCGCTCGTTGTACGACGACCATCCCGACCTGGCCGCGAGCCTGGACTTCCTCGGCACGGTGAACCAGTACCTCGGCCGTTTCGACCGGGCCGAGACGAACTTCCGCGACGCGCTCGCCATGCGGCGGCGCCTGTTCGGCGAACGACACCGGCAGGTGGCCGAGAGCCTGAACAACCTGTCGGGCGTGCTGTTCTCGACCGGCCGGATCGACTCGGGTCTCGTGCTCGACGAGGCCGCGCTCGCCATCCGCCGCGAGGTGCTCGGCCCGCGCGATCCCGAGACCGTGCAGAGCCTGAACAACCTCGGCGCCTCGTACCTCCAACGCGACGAGCCCGAGGTGGCCGAACCGCTGCTGCGCCAGGCCCTCGAGGCCCGCCGCGAGCTGCTCGGCCCCACCCACCCGCGCGTGGCCAACACCATGAACAACCTCGCCCGCACGCTGCTCGACCTCGAGCGCACCGACGAGGCCGAGGCCCTGTTCCGCGAGGCCATCGGGATCTGGGAACGCACGCTCGGCGAAGAGCACCCACGGCTGGCCGGCGGCTACTACAACCTGTCGCTGGCGCTCGAGCGCGAGCAGCGGATCGACGATGCGATCGACGCCATGCTCCGCAGCCACGACATCGACCGGGCGTCGTATCCCGACGACCACCCCTACGTCGGCGAATCCGCCTTCGAACTGGGACGCATGCTGCTCGCCCGCGAGCGCCGCGACGAAGCCACGCCCTTCCTCGAGCGCGCCCTCCGGATCCACCTGGCGCGCTACGACGACGACACCCGCGCCGAAGAGATCCGCACCCTGCTCGCCCGCGCCCGCACGCCCGCCGTCGGCGGGGCCGAGGGGAGCGAGTCGCCGTGACCAACGACGCCGTGACCACCTTCCTGCGCCGCTGGCACGCGGGCGATGCCGACGACTCCGGACTCGGCACCGTCCTGCCGCTGGTGTACGAGGAACTGCGCGCCATGGCGCAGCGCCAACTGCGCACCGAGCGGGCCGGGCACACGCTGCAGCCCACCGCGCTCGTCCACGAGGCCTACCTGCGTCTGGTCGACCACGACCGCGTGGAGTGGCAGAACCGTCAGCACTTCCTGTCGGTGGCCGCCATGGCCATGCGGCGCCTGCTCGTCGACCACGCGCGCGAACGTCGTCGCCTGAAACGCGGCGGCGACCAGGTGCAGGTGACCTTCACCGTGTCGCTGCCGGTGACCGGCGAGGATCAGATCGACGAGATCGTGGCGATCGACGATCTCCTCGACACCCTGGCCGGCTTCGACCCGCGCGCGGCACGCGTGGTCGAGTGCCGGTACTACGCGGGGCTCGGCGTCGAGGAGACCGCCGCGGCGCTCGGGACCTCGCCGCGGACGGTCAAGCGCACCTGGCAACTCGCGCGGGCGTGGCTGCGCAAGGAACTCGGTGCGGACGCCTGAGCCCCGCGCGGTCTACTTCAGCAGGACCAGACGATGGGCCCGCGCCGCGTCCGCTCCCGACAGACGCACGAAGTAGACCCCCGATGCCGCGACACGACCCGCCGTGTCGCGACCGTCCCAACGCACCTCGTGGCGGCCGGCCGGGAGCGCCGTGTCGACCAGGGTCGTCACGTGGCGCCCACGGGCGTCGAACACGGCCAGTTCCGCCGGTCCCTCGCGGTCGAGCGAGAAGACGATCGTGGTGCTCGGGTTGAAGGGGTTCGGGTGGTTGCCGACGATCGCGCGGGGCGGCGCGGGTGCGTCTGCGCTCGTGGCCGCGCCCGCGGCGACGGCGCAGAAGTCGTCGACCTGCAAGGCTTCGCCCGCCACGCCGACCGACTCCAGATCGCCCAGGATCCGCACCACGCCGGTGATGCAGCCGCCGTCGACGCCGGTCACCGTGACGTCGACCAGCGCGTCGGGCGCGAAGGCGTCGGCGGGGATGTCGGGCAGGGCCGCCTCGACCGTCGTGCCGTTCACCGTGAGCGTGGTCGCGCCCCCGCACCAGCAGAAGGCGAAGCGCGCGAAGTCCACCGGCGTGATCCGCCGCAGGTCCCACGACACGCCGGCGCCGCTCAGGCCCAGGGCCTGTCCGCTCGCCGCCGAGCAACGGGCCTGCTCCACCGTGATCGTGTCGAAGGACATCGAGCCGCCCGCTTCCAGGGCCTCGACACGCACGCCGATCTCGTTCTCGTCGAAGACGAAGTCGCCCGGCTGCTGGCCCCCGTTCCGCCCCCAGGTCTCGCCGAGCGGCTGTGATTCGTTGTCCGAGGCGTGCGTGCAGTCGCCCGGCGCGGCCAGCCCGCGCTCGACGCAGAACTCATCGACCGTCAGTTGTTCGCCGCCGAGGACCATCGTGCGCACCGGTCCGCGCAGGACGACCTCGCCCACGACGTACGATCCCGTGTCCGTGGCCTGCACCGTCGCCTCGACGCCGGGCGCGACGGCCACCGGCAGCTTGTCGAGACTGCCGACGTAGGGTTCCGCGCCGTTGATCCCCAGGTTCTCGACCCCGCTGCGGCTGAGGAACACGAAGCGGATCTGCGTGGCGACGAAGGGTCCTTCCTCGAAGACGTACTCGCCGTTCAGGCGCAGAGTGGTGAGGGCGTTGCCGCTGCCGAAGCCGGCGATCGACGGCTGCTCGACCACCGCGTCGCCGAAGGCGGTGCCGCCGCTGCCCGAGGAGAACTCCGCCGCGAAGACCTCGATGTCGCTCTCCACGAACATCAGGTCGCCCGGGCTCATGCCGGCCACGTCGCCGTAGCGCGTCCCCAGTGCCAGCGACTCGTGCGTGATCGCGAGGTCGCAGTAGCCCGAGTCCGCACCGGGCCCGCCCCCGCGCACCTCGTCGATGAACAGCTCCGCGCCGCCGATCGTCAGTTCGCTGATGTCGCCGGTGAGCGTCACCGTGCCCTTGACGCCGCCCGGAACGAGGACCTCGGTGGCGTCGAGCGTGACCCCACCGCCGATCGGCCCGCGCAGACTGGCGAAGTCCGGGGCGATGATCAGCGAGCCCGTGCCGTTCAGCCGCAGGTTCACCGCGCCACCCTGGTCGAAGTACTCGAAGGTGGTCGTGCTGCCCGTGCCGACGAAGTCGAAGTTCAGGCCGATGAGCGCGAGGCGCGCGATGTTGCCCACGTAGAAGTCCCGCGGCGGTCCGAACGACGGCTCGATGGTGGCCGACCCGAAGCTCGGCGACCCGCTGACCTGGAAGGGCGTGAGCGTGACCTCGACCCCCTGTTCGGCGAAGGCCACGTCTCCGATCACGTCGCCGTCGAGCGAGCCCCAGGAGTCGCCCGTGCCGAGCGCGTCGAAGGTGACGACCGTCTGGGCGGCGGCCGGCGAGGCGGTCAGGGCGAGCAGGACGGCGAGCAGGGCGAGCGGGCGCGCGAGCGAGGGCATGGCAGGTCTCCCGTGGAATCCGGCGTGCGTGGATGCCGGGGCGAGGTCGTGGATGGTCTCACGGGAAGACGCGACGGATCGCCGGGAGCGGGGCCACGGAAAATCGCCGGCCCCGTCCGGCACCCGCGCCCACGGCCTCAGTCCACGTACCCGCTCTTCACCGAACCCCACGAACGGACCGCCCCGTCCACGGTCCCGCCGACGAGTTCGAACCAGTCGGATTCCGCGTCCGCCCCGAACGCCGTCCGCACGAGTCCGGTCTCGGCCGCACGCCACTCGCGGAAGGCCAGCGGCAGCGACGGCTCGGTCTGGCGGACGAGTCCGGTCCGACGCCCGAACACGTCGAAGCCGCCCTTGATCACCTGCTGGTCCACGTACTCGAAGAGCAGGACGTCGAAGGTTCCGGCCGGAACGTCGATCGTCTCCGCGGCGGTGACCGTCACGTCGAGACGGGCCTGCGACGTCGCGTCGCCGGTGACGAAGTCCAGGGCCTGGACCTCGCTCTGCCAGGCAGCACCGACCGGCGGATCGGCGTCGATCCACAGCAAGGGCGGATCGTAGACGCGGCCGAAGCCCTCGACCGGTCGCCAGAAGCCGTGCAAGAAGAGCTGCCCGTCGGCGAAGGTCCAGTAGTTCCAGTAGGTCTGCGAGCTGCCGCCGGTCTCGGTCTCCTCGTTCTCGATCCGTGTGGCGACCACTCCGGTCACCAGCGTCTCGTCGACGGTGACGTCGCGCGACAGCGTCGAACCCGACGGCGTCTCGAACGACGCGTCGTCCGACGGATCGAGGCGGAAATACGGGGTCTGGGCGGAGGAGGAAAGGGGCGCGAGCAGGAGAAGAGCGGCGACGACGAGGAACGGACCGATGCCTGACGGTCGACCGGCGGTGCGCACGAGAGGACTCCTGGGTGCGAGGGCGGCCGGGAGGGGACGTGTGGGATTGTACTGCAGGGTGTCCCGGGCGGGGAGAGGAAGGGCAGTGAAAGCCCGGTCCGGGTCCGCCGCAGGTGTCGGCCGATCGGTTGGATTCGCAGTGGTCGACGGCCGGATGCGTTCGGCGGCGGCGAGATGGGTCGAGGCTCGGGGCGGGTCTCCCGCCGGGATGTTGCTCGCGTCGCGGTGTGTTCGGTGGTTCGAGCGGCGTCGAGACCGCTAAGAGATGGATTGGCGCGCCCGCCAGGATTCGAACCTGGGACCGTCGGATTAGAAGTCCGATGCTCTATCCTGCTGAGCTACGGGCGCGCCCAACTCCTTGGCGCCCCGGAGGATACCTCACGGAATCAGCCATCGCTACCACGGACGGGTCTTCCGACGCTCTCGTCCTCGCCACCCGGCGCGTCAGGCGGACATCTCGTTGCGGAGCAACCGCCTACCTCCCCCCGAACGAACGATTCCGGCGCGCAGGGCTTCGCCTGGGCCCCATCACCGGCTGCGATTCGTCCCCAGACGACCTCCTCCGTCGAACCTCGACAGCAGCCTCTCTGCAAAGAACGGCGAACCCCGACGCCGGCGAGACAGGCCCGCGATTTGCTGACCAGGTCCGACTGCGCTACCCTTCCGCGGCAGTCGCGGGATCATCGTCTCGTTCCTCCGTCATCGGCCGGCAGATGCACGCCAAGACCGTCATCACCATCGTCTCCGTGATTCTGGCGAGCCTGGGCTGGGCCGACGGGTCCTTCGTCCAGACCTTCTGTGCCGACTCGGGAGAACGCGGGTTCGCGTCGAGTCCGCAATTGGCCTGTTGGCAGGTCGATTGCCACACGAGCGAGCCCTCCGACGGAGACTGCGCCGAAGAGGACTGCTGTGCCTTCGATGAGGTGCCGACGCAACCCTTCGCTCCGCAGGCAGCACCGCACTCGCTTGGCGAGGCCGCGAGTGTCTGCGACGGCCTGCTCCCCGCGAAGTTGCTCGCGAAGAATCATGACGCGCCGCTTCGCGGTCCCGCCCGTGGCGGATCCCCACGCGAAACCGACTCCGCCGCCTTTCCCGGGTATCCACTCCCACTGCTGATCTAGAACACGGTCGTTCCCGTATCACGACGGTGATCGCACGCGCGAAATCGCGTGCGTGCGGCGTGCTGTCGTCACCCGGAGACACGACTGTGTTCCGAATCTCTCTCACGACCTGGATCGTGCGCTTCGTCCTTGTCGGCGCGACCGTCGCCCCGTCGTGGTCCATGGGGTCCGCACGGGCCGCAGCGTCCGCGTCCGCGACAGCGGATCCCGCGCACCCGACGGATCGGCTGACGCTCGACCGGGCCCTCGAGCTGGTCCGGCAGCGACACCCCTCGGTGGCCGCGGCGGAAGCGCGAGTCCGTGCGGCCGAGGCCGAGCGTGAACAGGCCGATGCCTGGGCGAACCCCCGCCTCGGCCTCGATGCCGAGGGCTTCGGCGGTGACGACCAGAGCGGCCTCGAACCCGATGAATTCGCGCTCTCGCTCGGCTGGCCCCTGCATCCGCTCCTGACTCGGGGCCGGCGGGCGAGCGTCGCCGAAGCGCGCACCGCCCTCGCGCGTGCCGCGCTCGAGCGTGCCGAGTGGGAGCTCCTGGCGGCGAGCCGGTCCGCGTACCACCGCGCGCTGGTCGCCGATGACCAGGTCGACTTCGCGGAACGGCGCCTGGACCTGACCGCACGGACGGTCGAGGCCTTCACGGCGCAGGTCGACGCCGGCGAAGCCTCACCCATCCAGCTGCTGCGCGCGGAGGTCGAGTCCGAGACGGCGCGTTCCGATCTCGAGGCGGCCCGGGCGGAACGTCGTATCGCCCACCGCGAACTGGCGGCTCTCTGGGTGGAATCCCTCGACGAGCCGTTGAACCTCACCGGCCGATCCGACGACCACGTCGCCCTGAGCGGCGTCGACTCTCTCGAGCGCGAGCTGATCGAGCACCACCCGCTGCTGCGCGAGTCGCGCTGGCGCCGCGAGATCGAGAGTCGCGGCGAGCAGCTCGCTGCCCGTGCCCGCTGGCCGGAAATCACTCCACGCGCCGGCATCCGTTGGCTGCACGACGGCGGCGACCAGGACTTCGTGGCCGGAATCGGAATCGAACTCCCGCTCTTCGATCGTCGCGACGCCGCGCGGCAGGCTGCCGCGCGCCGGACCGAGGCTGCCGACGGGGATCTCGCAGCGCTCGAGTTCGAACTCCGCACACAGCTCCACAACGCGCTCGAAGAACTCCACGTCCGCGCCGGTGCGCTCGAGGACTACGACGAGCGGATCGTGCCGCGCGCCCGGGACGCCCTCGACCGCGTCCGGATCGGCCAGGAGGCCGGGAAGTTCGGGGCGCTCGAACTGCTCGACGCCCAGCGCGCCCTCGTGGCCGCCGAGGAAGGACGCTTCCGCGCTCATGCGACCTACGACCGGGTCGTGGTCCAGATCGAATCGCTGCTCGGGCGCGGGATCACTGCGCCGGCCCCCCACTCCCCCGCGGAGGACCCACGATGACATTCCCACGCCAGAGTCTCGTCTTCGGCCTCGGCCTGGCCGTGATCACCGCCCTCGCCGTCGTGAACTGGCCGCAGGAGACGCAGGTCGCCGACTCCCACGCGCAGGCCGCCGCGCCGAGCTGCTCGCCCCACGGCATCGACGCGTCGCTCTGCTGGATCTGCGATCCCCAGCTGCGCGATGCCGGTCGCCTGTGGTGCTCCGAACACGAGCGCTACGAGGACCGCTGCTGGATCTGCCATCCCGATCTGCGCGATGCCGATCGCCTCTACTGCGAGAAGCACGGCCTCTACGAAGACGAATGTGTGGCCTGCCGGCCCGCGCTCACGAACACCCCGACGGAGATCCCGGAAGCCGCCACGGAACTCTGGTGCACCGAACACGAGCTCGCCGAGGCCGAGTGCGGAATCTGCCACCCCGAGCTCGCGGACGGCCTCACGCCGGGCGGCGGCCTGAAGATCCGTCTGCCGAGCGCCGACTCGGCGCGTCTGTCCGGGGTCGCCTCGAACCGCCCCGTGTCACTCGAGGCGACGAGCGCGGTCGAGGCGATCGGCGAAGTGGGCTACGACGAGAACCGCCTCGCACGCGTCACCCCTCTGGTCGAGGGCGTCGTCCGCCAGGTCCACGTGGATCTCGGCGACGTGGTCAGCACCGGGGAGCCGCTGGTGACCCTGTCCTCGCCCGCCGTCGCCGAGGCCCGCGCCGAACTCCAGGCAGCCGTGGCCGCGGAAGACGCCGCCCGCCGCGCGCTGCAACGTGAAGCGGAGCTCCACGAACGCGGGGTGTCCGCCGAACGCGACCTGGTCGACGCGCGGTCGGCATTGGCCGCCGTCGAAGCCCGACGCCGGGCGCTCGAGCAGAACCTCGGGGACCTCGGCATCGCGTCCGAAGACCTGGCGGCCATGGCCCGCGGCGAGCGCGCGGGCTCGACGCTGGATTTGGTCGCGCCCTTCGAGGGCACCGTCGTCGATCGTTCGGCGGTCGTCGGGGACGTCGTGCGCCTGGGCGACGAGCTGATCCGCCTCGCCGACATCCGCGAGATGTGGGTGACCGTCTCCGTGCCCGAACACGAGCTGGGTCTCGTGGCCACGGGACAGGCAGTCGAAGTCCATTCCACGGCGACCGGCGCACGCACCCGGGGCACGGTGACCTGGGTCTCCAGCCATCTCGACGCGGGAACGCGCATGGCCCGTGTCCGCGCGGCGATCCCCAATCCCGCGGGCCACTGGAAGGCGGGCATGTTCGTCGACGCGCAGGTCGCAGTCGGCGCGGTCGGCACCGCGCTCTCCGTGCCGCGATCCGCCGTCCACCGTTTCGGGGGCGAACCCTTCGTGTTCGTCGATCTGGGCGACGGCCTCTACGAGGTGCGTCGCGTCCAGCTCGCCTCGCTGCCCGGCCGGAGCGCCGGAGACCGCGCCGTCGTCCGTGCCGGACTCGTCGGCGAGGAGCAGATCGTCACTGCCCGTAGCTTCCTCGTGAAGTCCGAGTTCCAGAAGTCACGACTGGGGGCGGGATGCGTCGACTGATCGTGCTCCGTTGCCGGGAGGTCGGCTGAGATGCTCGAACGCCTGGTCAACCTGTCCTTCGAGCACCGTCCCGTGGTGCTCGCCCTCGCCGCCCTGGCGCTCTTCGGCGGCGTGCGTGCGCTCGTGACCCTTCCGGTCGACGCCTTCCCCGACACCACCCCCGTACAGGTCCAGATCAACACGGTCGCCAGCGAACTCGGGCCGGAGGAAGTCGAGCGTCAGATCAGCTTCCCCGTCGAGACGGCGATCTCCGGCCTTCCCGGACTGGCGAACGTGCGCTCGGTGTCCAAGTTCGGCTTCTCGCAGATCGTGGCGACCTTCGAGGACGAAACGTCGGTCTACGACGCCCGTCAGCTCGTCCTCGAACGCATCAACTCCGTCCGATTGCCCGAGGGCATCGAACGCCCCTCGCTCGGCCCCATCGCCACCGGCCTGGGCGAGGTCTTCCACTACGTCCTGTCCTCACCCACGCGCTCGCTCGAGGAACTGCGGACCCTGCACGACTGGGTGATCCGCCCGGAACTGCGCCGCGTGCCCGGCGTGGCCGAGGTGAACTCGTGGGGTGGCTACGAGCGGCAGTACCAGGTGGTGTACGAGCCGCGCGCCCTCGTCGCCCACGGGCTCACCGTCGACCACCTCGTCGACGCGCTTCGCGCGAACAACCAGAACGTCGGCGGCGGGCGCGTGGTGGTCTCCGGTCAGGACCTCCTGGTCCACGGGATCGGCCGCCTGGAGACGGTCGAACAGATCGGTGCCGTCGTCGTCGCCACGCGCGATGGCGTTCCCGTTCGGGTGCGTGATCTCGGTGAAGTCCGGGTCGGCCACGAGATCCGCCGGGGTGCGGTGACCGCCGGCGGCGAGGGCGAGGTCGTGCTCGGGCTGGGCTTCATGCTCATGGGAGAGAACAGCCGCGAGGTCGCCACCGCCTTGCGCGAGCGTCTGGACGAGGTGCGCGCGTCGCTACCCGACGACGTGGTGGTCGAGGTGGTCTACGACCGCACCGAACTCGTCGACGAGGTGATCGCCACCGTCCGGCACAATCTTCTGTACGGCGCCGGCCTGGTGATCCTCGTTCTGTTCTTCCTCTTCGGCAGCCTGCGTGCCGGCCTCGTGATCGCCCTGACCATTCCCCTGTCGCTGCTCCTCGCGGCGCTGGGCATGCAGTCGATGGCCATCGCCGCCAGCCTGTTGAGTCTGGGCGCCCTGGACTTCGGAATCATCGTCGACGGCTCGGTGGTCATGGCCGAGAACAACCTCCGACGCCTCGGCGAGCTCCAGGAGAAACTCGGACGACCGCTCACGCGGAGCGAGCGTGTGAACGCGATCGCCGCGTCCAGCCGGGAGGTGGTGCGCCCGGTCTTCTTCGGAGTGCTCATCATCACGCTCGTCCTCGTTCCGGTCCTCCTGCTGGGTGGTACCGAAGGCAAGATGTTCCGGCCGATGGCGCTGACGCTGATCTTCGCACTCGTCGGAGCCCTCGCCATTGCGATCCTGCTGACACCGACGCTCTCGCTGTGGTGGTTGCCCCGCGCCCGCGCCTCCCGCGAGGGCCGGGCGACGCTGTTCCTCCGCGAAGGATACTCCCGGGCGCTCGACGTCGTGCTGCGCTGGCGACGAGTCTCCGTGGTGGGGATCCTGCTGCTCCTGGTGGGCACGTCGCTGCTCGCGGGTCGTCTCGGTTCGGAGTTCGTCCCTCGCCTGAGCGAGGGCGCGATCACCATGAACCTGGTCCGCCTGGCCGGAATCTCGATCGAGGAGTCCGTCGCCTACAACACCAGCATGGAGAAACTGCTGCTGGAGGAATTCCCCGACGAGATCGCCCACGTCTGGAGTCGTATCGGCTCGGCGGAGGTGGCGACCGACCCGATGGGCACCGAGCTCACCGACGTCTTCCTCACGCTGCACCCACGGTCGCAATGGACTGCGGCGCGGACGCAGAACGAACTCGTGCAGAAGATCGAGGAGGTCCTGGCCGTCCTGCCGGGACAGACCGTCGCCTACACGCAGCCGATCGAGATGCGGATCAACGAGATGGTGGCGGGCATCCGTTCCGACCTGGGGATCAAGATCTACGGCGACGACTTCGATCAGTTGACCACGCTGTCGGACCAGATCCAGCTCGAACTCAACCGGATCGAGGGCACCGCGGATCTGAGCGGTGAGCAGCTCACCGGCCAGCCGGTCCTGCGCGTGGAGGTCGACGACGACGCGATCGCCCGGCTCGGCGTGTCCGGGGCCCACGTGCTGGAGACCGCGCAGGCCGTGGGAGGGATTCCCGCCGGAGAGATCCAGGACGGGCAGCTGCGCTTCCCGCTCGTCGTGCGCACTTCCGACCGGACCCGCAGGGATCCGGATGCCCTTGCCGCCACCCTCGTGCCGACCGAGTCCGGCGCGGTCGTTCCGCTGTCGGCCGTCGCTCGGATCGTGAGGTCCGAGGGACCGTCGACGATCACCCGCGAGTGGGGCCGCCGCCGCACGGTCGTCCAGTGCAACGTACGCGACCGCGACATCGGCTCGTACGTCGAGGAAGTCCGCGAGCGACTGGCCGCGAACGTCGACCTTCCCGTCGGCTACACCATCGAATACGGAGGGCAGTTCGAGAACCTCCAGCAGGCCAATGCGCGCTTCCTGGTCCTCGTGCCGGTGACGTTGGCGCTGGTGTTCTTCCTCCTCTACCTGAGCCTGCGCCGGGCGTCCGATGCCCTGATCGTCTTCACCGGGATTCCCCTGGCCTGCATCGGCGGTGTCCTGGCGCTGTCGCTGCGCGGCATGCCCTTCAGCGTGAGCGCGGCCGTGGGCTTCATCGCTCTGAGCGGAATCGCCGTGCTCAACGGTCAGGTGCTGATCTCGACCGCCCGCCGCCTGCTCGAGGAAGGAGCGGAGCTCTCGGTCGCGGTTCGCGAAGCGGGTCGCATCCGGATGCGGCCCGTGCTCGCCACCGCCATCACGGACGCCGCGGGCTTCATCCCCATGGCCATCTCCGCCGGCGTGGGCGCCGAGGTCCAGCGCCCCCTGGCCACGGTGATCATCGGGGGTGTCCTGAGCTCGACGCTGCTCACCCTGTTCGTCCTGCCACTCACGGTGGCCATGGTCGAAGGGTGGAGAGAGCGGCGTCGCGTTGCGATCGATCGGACGTCGGCGGTGGCGGGCGTAGAATGAGGGGCCTCGCGTGGGTCGGGCTCCAGGATGCTGCCACGACGGCGATGGCTACGACTCGGCGACGACACCAGGACGGTCAATCACTCCGATACGCACGGAATGGCCGGACTCGAGCACTTCACGGCAAGCCCGACCTGCCGCCGATCGGGTGATGAGCACGACGAACCCGGTTCTCCATCCCACTGACCTACGGACGTACTCGAAGAACCCCCTAATTCTGCATCCGCACCCCGTCGTCCCACCGGAACCCGATCCCCCCACCCTGCCACACGCCATCGCCGAACGGACTCGGCCCGAAGACGTCCATCTGCAGCGGCAGTCCGAACCCGGGCGCGAGATCCTGCACACCCCGCACCGTGCTGCGATGCATGATCCGCAGGCCCTGCTCCTCGACCGGCAGGTGCGCCTCGGGCGCGGCCCGGTGCGCCACCGCCAGGTTGTCGATGAACACGCAGTCGTTCTCCTCGTACTCGTAGGCGATGGTGTAGCCGTTCTCGAGGCCGGCATCGAGGAGGTCCTTGTACTGGCGACAGAGCCGGGTCAGCTCGTCGGCGTCCAGCAACCGGAAGCCGTCTTCGTCGGGAAGCTTCTCGATCACCGCGCCGGTCATTCCGAGGTGCAACCACACACTCTTGCGACCGGAGATGGGATGATCGTGCACCACGGGATGCACCACGCCCGACGCCGAGTTCACCGACGACAGACGACTCCAGCGTTCCTTCCACTCGTCCGGCAGCGCATCGTACGCCGCGCCCTGGTGGGCGAAGTACGTCCCGCCGCCCTTCTCGGCCGGGCGCACGATGTGGTAGCCGGAGTGGGAGAAGGTGTCGGTGTTGAAGCTGCCGTCGTTGTGCCACTGGGGCCCCACGCCCAGGATCCCGTGACGGCGGTCGTTCGACAGGCGGAAGATGTGCTGGTTGTCGTCGGGAGTCTCCGGGTGGACTCCGTGGGTGCTGTGCAGTTCCTTACCGCCCCACCAGCAGCTGGCGCGGAGGAAGTCGTCGACGGACAACGGGCGTTCGTTCGCGAAGACGATGAACCCTCGATGCGCCATCTCCTGCTCGAGGGCGTCGACGACTTCGGCCGGGGGCTCACTCTCCGCGGACAGGTCGATGCCTCGGACGCGCGCACCGATCGGGTCCAGGGGGGTGATCTCGCCACCGTGCTCGGCGACCGTGGCCACGCGCGCGGGATCGAGGGGTGGCAGCTTCGACGGGTTCGTGCCCATGGTGGGACCTCCTTTTCGTGGGCCCCAGGGTAAGGAGAAGCCTGCCGGCCTGAAAGGCGTTGCTCGCGACGGTCCGATCGCGCGAACACACGGCGCAAATGTCACGAATTCCCGTGTTCTCGTGGCCTCGGCCGACTGCGGCGCCCCGCAATGATCTGCTACGCTCTTCGAACCCCATCCACGCAGGGGCCACGCACCGAGCCGATCCGACGCCCGCGCTCCGCCATGGAGCGCGTAGGCGCACGCACCACCGGGCCGTCGACCAGGGCGCCCTCCCCACCTGGTCCCGACTGCGCTCGCGCCCGGCCTCACGGGAGACATCCATGCATCACCGCGAATCGCTCCGACGGGCCCTCGTCGTCCTGACGTTGGGCCTGCTGCTGATTCCCTTCATGACCCCCTCCGCCCACGCCCAGTCGGGCCTCGACCTCGACGGCACCGACGACTACGTGAGCTTCGGCCCGGCCTCCGAACTCGGCCTGGGCACCTTCACCCTCGAGCTCTGGTTCCAACGGCAGGGACCGGGAGTCGCGGCCTCCACCGGCAACGGTGGCGTGAGCGCGATCCCCCTGCTCACCAAGGGACGCGGCGAGGCCGACGGCAACGACCGCGACATGAACTGGTTCCTGGGCATCCGTCAGAGCGACGGCGTGCTCGCCGCCGACTTCGAGGAAGGCGCCGGCGGGACGTCGCCGGGCCTGAACCACCCGGTCGTCGGCTCGACCTCGATCGAGACCGGACGCTGGTACCACGCGGCCGCCACCTACGACGGCACGACCTGGCGCCTGTACCTGAACGGTCTGCTCGAGGCCGAACTCGCGGTGGGCGAGCCCCCGCGCAGCGACAGCATCCAGTACGCCGCTCTGGGCGCCGCGCTCACCTCGACGGGCACACCCGCGGGTGCGTTCGACGGCCTGATCGACGAGGCCCGGGTGTGGAACGTCGCGCGCACGCAGGCGGAGATCCAGCAGGACCTCGTGCAGCAGCTCACCACGGGCGCCGGCCTGGTCGGTCGCTGGGGCCTGGACGAGGGCACCGGCACCACCGCGGCCAACTCGATCACGGGCGGCTCCGACGGAACCCTGATCAACGGTCCCGTGTGGGGCCCGAGCGCCCCCTTCGAACTCGACGGTTCGCTGGGCTTCGCCGGCTCGAACGCCTACGTCGACTTCGGCGATCCGGCCGCGCTCGACCTGGCGACCTTCACACTCGAGGGATGGGTCCGTCGCGACGGACCGGGGGTCGCCGCCTCCACGGGCAGCGGTGGTGTGAGCGCCATCCCGCTGATCACCAAGGGACGCGGCGAGGCCGACGGCAACGACCTCGACATGAACTGGTTCCTGGGCATCCGCGAGAGCGACGGCGTGCTCGCCGCCGACTTCGAGGAGGGCGCGACCGGCAGCTCGCCGGGGTTGAACCATCCGGTCGTGGGCGCGACCCCACTGACCACGGGCATCTGGTACCACGTCGCCGCCACCTACGACGGCGTGACGTGGCGCCTGTACCTGAACGGTGAGCTCGACGCCGAACTCGTCGTGGGCGAACCGCCACGCAGCGACAGCCGCCAGCTCGCCGCCCTGGCCAGCGCGCTCCGTTCGACGGGTGCGCCCGAGGGCTACCTCGACGGCGCACTCGACGAGGTCCGCGTGTGGGACTACGCACGCTCGATCGTCGAGATCCAGACCGAGGTGAACAGCCGCATCACGACGGCCCGCACCGGACTCGTCGCCCGCTGGGGCCTGGACGAAGGCGCGGGCTCGACCGTCTTCGGCTCGGCCGGAACCACCGTCGACGGCAGCATC
>Ga0102943_1001210_pt1 | contig 16398 bp, 9 predicted proteins | sample SalPonC_black_MG_FD_78174 | JGI IMG/M metagenome (GOLD analysis project Ga0102943, IMG submission 78174) | Salt pond soil microbial communities from South San Francisco under conditions of wetland restoration - Salt Pond MetaG... | ecosystem: Environmental > Aquatic > Marine > Intertidal zone >...
ACTCAGCGATATCCGCACCCTCGTCAACGAGGACATCGAAGCGCTGGAACAGAAGCTGGAGGAAGCCGGCGCGCCGTATACGCCGGGAAGGAGCGTGGATTACGGGGGGCAATAAGAGTTCGGTCTAATAGAAAACCCCGGCTACGGGCCGGGGTTATTCTATCAGACTCTTGATTGAGAGCTATTTCGGGGGTTATTCTTCATAAGAGGCTACCTCGACTTCCGGAATGACCTTTATTCCATTGCGCAGCGACTCCGATACAGGTGAGTACAGATAACCGAGGTTCGCAATTTTTTCCAGCGTCTCGGCGTCGGCATCACCGGCGATAGTGATTTTGGCCCGTAATTCAAGAACACCGGCCCGGACTTCGGGGTCGAGAGCAAAAAGTCCGTGCAGATCCACATCGCTTTCCAGATCCACTTCAAACTGACTTAGCTCCACGCCCATCATTGCTGCATTCGCATTTCCGGCGGCAATGATACAGGTTCCGAGTGCATACATCATTTCTTCCACGGCACCGGGCGCGGCATCGGTACCGCCAAGCTCGACGCCTTCGTCTCCCAGCAGTACAAATTCACGCTCGTTTTCATGGACCATTTGCCCGTCAACCTTGTAACCGGTGAAGGAGGTAAAGGCACGCATGCCGTCTTGCCAGCGGCTATGCGAAAAGAAGGTGACCTGCCCCTTTTCCGGATTTTCTTTCAGGTGCTCGACCAGTCCTTCCATTTCATGAACGGGCAATCCGTTGACCATCTTCGATCCGGTTTCCTGGGCATAAAGGTTTACCTGCATGAGTGTGAAAGAAAGGGTGAGGAACAGGCATGCACCGACGACTCCTCGCAGTACTTTTAGTAAAGCATTCCAGGTAACTTCTTCACCAGGGCAAGCCCGATTTGTTGGGCGAAGAACATCCGCTCTTTTTACGTTTCCAACAGCTAATTCAAGCTTTTTAAAATTTTTCATGTTTCAGTTATTTAATTTAGTAATAAGTGGTAAAAATTAAGTGGCTTGTTTTTTAACTTAAGTAACTGAAAATCAATTAGTTCAATAATTCTTGCAATTAATGAATATAATCGGGATCTGAAGCATTCCAGTTCCGGTAATTCCTGAACGGAGGGACGATTAATATTAAACTCAGCCTCAGAGCTGAGTTGGGAGAAAAGCCACTTAACCAGTCTGGTGTTGTCTATGAGGATGCCTTTGGCATAAGCTTTTCTGACAAAGGAGCACCTGCCCGCTTGCACCGTACCGGCGAATTTATTCGCCGTCGATCAAGTGAATACATCCATTTTTCAGGAATAAAAGGACCGGAAAATGCCTCAGGGTTCCTTGAAAAAGGGGACCCTGAGAGGAAGCATCTTCCTTTCTTCCACCTGATACAATTCAGGTTTTATCAAGAAATGAATCGGCATGCTCCAGTTCGTTCCTGTCGCTTTCCTCAGGTACGGCTATTTCCTTTAGTTTTCCGTAATACTTCTCCGCCAGATCTGTTTTGCCTGCCATTTCTGACGCTTTGCCTGCACCGAGAAGGCTGTTGAAACGATTGGGAGATATTTCCAGCGCGGCCTCATAGGCGGCAAGAGCTTCCTCCGGCTTTTCGCGTAACAGAAGCATATCGCCCAGCAATTCCCTGGCAGGTAACACTTCACTTGGAGTTACCGGATGCTTGTCTACAGAATCCTCCTGGTCTGCTGCTTCGCGCATTAGAGCCAGCGCTTCATTATACTTGCCCTGTCCGTACAAAATCCACGCTTCAACCGTTTTACGTTGTGCGTCAACCAGTACGGCCCAGTATTCTTCACCTTTGTCCAGTGTTTTTTCGTGGAGCTGTTTTATCCTGTTAACCGCTTCTAAGTTTAGAAATCAAATGCGACTTGAAAAAAAGCTACAATAAGGAAACGCAGGACTATGCCTCTTAAACTTTGGCTTTACCTACTTCATCAAGTTCCTTTAAGCCTTTGTAATCCGGGTCCAGCACTGTGGTTACCCCGCGTCCGTGGGCTCCTATCGCCTCGCCGATCGCACTGTAAAAGGCGGGGAAGGCATAGATCATACTCCGTAGCTCTTCCATCGGCAGGCGTGCATGTACAGCCAAATTAAGTAGCCCGAGCATTTCCGCGGCATCCGGTCCGGCAACCGTTGCCCCCACCAGGATACCCTGATCACGGTCTGCTATTAATTTGATGATCCCTCTTTCTGCTCCGTGCACTGCGCCGCGAAATGTCACCGGCAGTTGCTTTATAGCGACCGCTATATCGAGTCCTGCCTCCCGGGCTTCGGATTCCCTCATACCAACGCCACCCACCTCGGGATCGGTAAATGTTCCCCGGGGTACAGCATGGTATTCTGCAGGCGCGTGCTCTGTGTCCAGTATCTCTGAAGCGATGATGGCAGACTGGTAAAGGGCGACATGAGAGTACAATGCCTTACCGGTAACATCCCCCATTGCCCAGATTCCATCGCCGGCCTGCATACGCTCATCCACCTCGATGAATTCTGCCCCGCTATCGAGTCCCGCAGATTCGAGTCCCAGATCGCTGATGTCTACCGTCCTGCCGGTAGCTAGGAACAGGCGTTCACCTTCAATTTCCTTTCCATCCTCCAGGCCAACAGCAACGGAGCCGTTACGGGACTCAACCCGCTTTACCGCTGACCCCTTCTTCACCTCTATGCCTTCTGCATCGAAAGCCTCTTCCACCACCTCGGATGCCTCAGGCTCCTCTGCAGACAGGAGGCGATCACCGGCTTCCACTATAGTGACCTTCACCCCAAACCGGGATAAAACCTGGCCCAGCTCACAGCCTGTGGCACCTCCTCCAATGATGATGATCGATTCAGGCAGCTCTTCCAACTGGATCACATCATGGGTGGTCCAATAATCAACCTCATCAAGTCCTGAGATTGGGGGTATTGCAGGCTTTGAGCCAGTTGCAATGACGACTCCCCGCCGCGCCCTGTAGCTTTCATCACCTACAGTTACAGTTCTCGGCCCGCTTAGCCTGCCATGCCCTCGCACTATTTGTCCGCCGCGATCCTTGTACCGCTCCAGGGCACCCGAATCATCCCAACCTCCTGTTATCCCTCGAACCCGTTCACTAAGCGGAGACCAGTCTGGCGTAATTTCGGCTTTCCCGGCCAGTTTATTGACCCTGCGGGCTTCCCGGAGTGCATTCGCTGATCTAAGCATAGCTTTGGTAGGAAGACATGCATAATAGGCGCATTCTCCTCCAATCAGGGCCGGTTCAATACCAACTACATCAAGCCCGGCGTCAAGCAGCTGCAGGGAGAGATCCTCACCGCAGGTTCCGACACCAAGAATTACCACATCCACCTCATATGTCTTTTTATCATTCGTTTCGCTCGTAATATTTTTTCTTTGGTTTGTCATAGTTTCTCTCTTTTGAATGTTTTATAATCTTATCTGTTTTTACTTTGTTTTATTCAATCTTTATTCCATGAATTCAGCAAATGTCAAAACAAGCTTTAATCATGTAACTGACTCATAATCAATTTGTTTTGCTATGTGTTGGTTATTTTTTTTTAAAAAGGAAGGAAGAAAAAACCGGGCAAGCGGAACATGCATGCTTATGGTGCAAACTGAAAGAATGGAATGTGAAATAAAGCAGCTCCTGTCCCGTCAATTCGCCGCCAAACCGAAGCGCCCTCGATGTCGCCTGAGCCGCTCCAACTCGGGCCAAAAGCGTTCCTCCGCCGGCAGGCGAATACGAGAACCGCTGAACTGCCGCAGGTTGTAAAGCGTATCTTCCTCCCGCAGATCGCGGTGGACGAGCACGCGGTAGTCGTCGCTCAGGCCGATCAGGATTTTTTGGAATTGGTCAAGTAGGAGAGGAGGGCAGGGATGTTGGGATGATGATAAGACGATGGGATTTTCTTTTCAGGTTTTTAATTCTGCTTTTATTTTTTTTAAAACTTCATCTAGTTTTTTTTCTACTTCGCATTCCCAAAAAATTAATACGTTCCATCCCATTTCTCTCAAATCTTTTTGATGCGTTTTATCCCTTTCAATCGTTTTAGAAAGTTTTTCTTTCCAGAACTTTGAATTTGTGTTTGGGATTCTTCCCTCCCTGCAATCTTTATGGTAATGCCAAAAACATCCGTGAACAAAGATTATGGTGTTGTATTTGGGAAGTACTATATCAGGCTTTCCCGGTAAGTCCTTTTTGTGGACCCTGAACCTATATCCAAGTTGATGCAGAGCTGATCTAAGTATTATTTCCGGTTTAGTGTTTTTCGACCGGATTTTTGACATTACTTGACTTCGCTTTTCCTTTGACCAAATGTCCATTTTGCTGATTATTTTTCTTTTCTAAATTGTTCAGAAACTCTTTTATTGAATTGGCAACCGCCTGCGCGAGTGGCACAGGTACACCATTACCTATCATTTTGAATTTTTTTGTCAACTTACCTGAGGTAAACAATACATAAGAATCAGGAACTCCCTGAATCCTTAATGATTCCCTTACAGATAACCTTCTGTGGTAAAAAGGGTGTAGGTGAACCTCATTATTTCCATAACAGGCAGTGGGGCTGTATTTTTTTCTATGGAGTCTCTTAAATGAGGGCCGGTAAGTATCCCCTTCTTCAATTTTCTTAATTTTTGAAAGCCTCTTTGGATTAAAAAATTCATTAGCATTTGGAACCACCTCTTTATCCCTGTTGCTTATTATAACGCTTTCAACACATAATTCAGAAGGAGGATCCGGTAAATTTTCCAATTTTGGGCCTCTGCCTTCTGGTTCTCCCCAATTAAAGGAAGTTTCTGCCTTTGGATAGATTGGCTCAGGCCAATCAAACCATAAATCATTAAAGGTGTAGAGGGATGTATCCTTAACCAGGTTATTTTTGATGCCAAATACAAAGAATCTCTCTCTGTTTTGGGGAACTCCATAGTGCAAAGAGTTGAGTATTGTACAACTTACCAGATACTCCTCTCGGTACAAATCAAGTATCGCATTGAAAGCCTTTTTTGTTTTTTTGAGCAGGACTAAACCAGGGACATTTTCCATTAAAAAAAAGTCTGGTTGAAGATCCATGATTCGTTCGTAAAAATGATATGTTAAGGTGCCTCTTAATCCTTGAAATCCATTTCTTGCACCTCGCATCGAAAAATCCTGGCAAGGAGGGCCGCCTATAATCCCAAACCTGCCATTCACTAACTTTTTTACTCTTTCAAAAGAAACTATATCAATATCACTTATTGCACTAATTTCCCTGTTTTCACCAGACCAACTACTCATTCCTTCTTTGTAAAACTGGGCAAAGTCCTCATCTATTTCATTTGAAAAGACAATTTTAAATCCAGCTTTTTCAAACCCTATATCCAAAAACCCACCCCCACTAAAAAATGAGAGTATTGGAATTTTATCTGTTTTGTTATTATGCTTCATATATTTTTGTTGTTCTAAGGGAGCGGTAAGAACCTGTTGTCTCTTCTTTTTTAACATTATAAAATGCAACCTGCTTTCCGATTAGATCTGTCAGGAGAGGGAGGTGCTCATTAGTTATTTGGGAAACGGTTACCTCTTTGCCGTCGCTTTCCAAAGTTATGTTTAAATTACCATTGCGAAATTGCCTCACTTTTGTAAGAATACCTTTAATATCTCTGAATACTGAATCTGTTTCAGGTAAGGAAAAACTCCAGTAAAAGTTACATGCTGGCCGGTATAAGCAGCTTTGACAGTTTTCTGGATCAGGTTTTGCAAGTTTTTCAAGCTTATCATTTTTTATTAAGTTGTTAATTTCGAACAAAGCTTCCCTTGCCCTACCTGCTAATTTCTCACATTCTTGGACTGTGAAAGTTATCGAATACTCCTTGTTTTCTAAGTCTATAATTGAAAGTTCATCGGGGTACTTACCAAATGTCTCATTATACAAATAAGCGTATAGCTTCAACTGGTTCTCATATTCCTCCTTAACTCCCCCTTCTTCAAGAAGTATCTGGCCACTTTTGAAGTCGGAGAGTTTAGTATAGCCATTCAGGTTAATAATCATGTCTGCATACCCTGCAATTAATGCATCTTGTGCTTCGAGCCATTGTTCAGCTAGGATACTGATATCTGTTTTCCTATCTCGTTGTGTCTCTACCTTATTCTGTCTTTCGAGCTGGGATTTTAACTGTAATTTTTTGATAGTATAACCAGGTATATTTTGATTCAGTGGAGTAAAAAATCCAAATCCCATATCTTTAAGGGCTTTTTCTTCCTTTGCCAAAAGGCGGTTCCACATCTCATCGAACTCTGTATTTGTTCCTGTTTTTCCTGTAATAAAAAGTCGAATACATTCATGGATTATATTTCCCAAATGGTTTGCAGGCGGATAGGGTAATAAAGGAAAGGAATACGAATTAGCGAGCACCACCCTATAAGGACATTTACTAATAGAGGTGTACCGGCTCGGGGAAATTCGCTTGAGGGGTTTTAGTATGGTTGTTGATTCCTTCATCATTCAGTAAACAATTTTTGATAGCACCATCCCGGTCTTCTGTGAAGGTTAAAAGTATCCACAAACCGCATTACTCCATTATTCCTCTGTACTTCCTGGTAAATCTCGAATACCCGTTCAGCTAACCATGTATTATCAGGTACTTCAGGTATCCCGGTATCATTGGTTTTACAATTCCAAAATGGATGGACAACAACAATATAATAATTGGTTGGTGTTTTAATAACGGGTAATTCATAATCATTTAACAGATTAAAATCAAAGCTTTTTCTGAAACTATCTGCTAAAGCGTAAGCATTTTGATTCCAGTCTTCGAGTTCAAGAAACTCCCTGAATTGACCGTCAGCTCCTGCCAGGTAATCTCTGTTTGCTAAAACCCGTATTAAGGCAATGCCTAACCGCCAATCAAGCAAGCCATGATAATTCATATTTCTGAAAACCTTTAAGCAATCATAGCAAGCATCCTTGCATATTTGCCGGTGGGATAAAGAGTGAATATTGCTTAAATAGGTCAAGCTTTCCTGTGGGGTTATGGTTTCCTGAATAATCTCATCAATATTATCGAATAAGTACCGGACAAACCCGGAGCCATTGGGAAGCTCATCCGTCAGGATTGCTTCAGCGGTATCGCTGCCGTTTTCCGAAGATACCTTTCTTATGTCCGCTATCTCTATCTCAACCGGATCCACATCAAGCTTATCCGCGGTCACCCTTTGCAACAGGAATGCTGCGGAGTAAAATGCTGACCGTATTCCGGCATAATTCAGTGACAATTTTTGGTTAAACATATCCAGGGTAAGGGCAGGTGAAATATAAATGGGGCGAATTCTTAGAATCTCAGTATTCTTATGGGCTGCAAGAGCAATTTTTTCATAAGTATTTTCATTATCGTGGATATTAAACCGATATCCGGATCCACTATTATCCTCTACTCCCCTTAATATCCACTGATTGCTAAAATTAAACCATTGGTTCGGGTTGAAAGGGAAAAGATTTCCGGACCTTACCTGCTTTCCTTCAAATAACAAATCACCATTTGTGTTAATTCGCCAGGTAATATCCCTGTCTGCCAGAAAAGCCAAGAAGTTATCACCGGATGCTTTTTGTACTAGTGATTCTTCATCGTTGCTTTCAGCAAGTATAGGAGGCCTTGAAAGTGTTATTTCAGAGTTCTCCTTTGAATCGCTTCCGTTCGAAAGGTTTGTACGGTAAGCAACTGGGGATTTTATGGGGAAAATATCCACCCTTTCTGTTTCCCCGCAATATTCACAAATACTTTGCTCTGGTTCTTCCCGTGGTGTTGCAATAAAATTGCAGGTTTTGCATTTTACCATCCATCTTTCGTTATAAAATGGGGACCCGTTAACAATTACCGGGTCCCTCCAACGGCTATTTCTTGTAATATAATCATCTGTGAAGCCTATCGAAGTGAGAATGGCCTTGTCTTTTGTTTTTTGTGCACCTGGGGCAAACTCATATATGGCAAGGTCTGTATTCCTGTCAATGGATTTAAGGTTGTAATCCCGTCCGTCATAAGTTATCTCGTGGTAAAGGTTACGGACGGACGTTGGCATACCAAACATGGGTAATACTCCGCCCTCTGCGAGTTTCTCCGATATATCAGTTGTTGAAATTTCATCGTTCTCAATCACCTGGTTTACTTTTGTCATAAAACCTTCGTCACTCCTGCTGGTTATCCAGTCTACTAATTCTTTTTTCTTGCCTTTATCAATATTATGTGGATTTAATGCTTCAATTGTTTTTTCTATTTCCTCACGGTTACGGTTAATCCACTCCTGAACGCTTTCTTTATAATTAAGCCAATGATCGGTTTTCCCAAATTCCCCATGAACACTCGTTCGCCTATCGTTTCTGGAAAGGCTCAATAAACCTTCCTGTATGTCAGCTGTAAGTGGTATAAAAGCTTGCCTCAATATTTCCTTTGAAAGTAGGCGTTTGAGAATCCTGTCTTGTCCCATTGTCAAGAAGGGAGGGGGTGGTGGATCACCTGTGATTTTATGGGTGTGATTAAAATAGAATTCGTCATGGCTACGCCCCCTGCAAAAGGTAAGGATTACTGAGAATGCCTGGCCTCTACGTCCAGCACGGCCCACCCTTTGCTGATAATTGAATCGTTGTGGTGGCATGTTGGCCAGCATCACTGCTTGAAGGGAACCAATATCAACGCCAACCTCCAGGGTTGTTGTTACACTTAATAAGTCAATACTCTTTGCCAACGGTTGTCCATCATCTTGGAGGATAATGTCTCTGAAATGCCTTTGACGCTCAAATTGATCATCCGTTTGCCCAGTCAATTCCTCACAATGCAACCGTATAGGATTACGGTTTTCAACCGCAGAAAGATACGAAAGGTAATTATTGTTCCAGAAGTATCTGCAAATACTGGTTGAGTTTTCCGGCAATAGTGGTCCTTCCGGGAACTGGGTGCAAACACCAGCAGATTTATGCAGGTGGGGACGTCCACCTCTTGGGCTTTCCCAGACCGGATCATTGCCGGCTGATGCTTTGATGTAAAGCTCCTGTATTTGAATTCCCTGATTGTTTAAAACATTAACAGCAGTCAGTATATTTAACACAGCCTCTCCCAAATTGCTCTCCTGGATGAAGTTAATCTCCGCGACTCTTCGGATATATTTCCTAAACAAAGAAGGGAAGGAACCATAGTCAGAAATGTCTAAAGTTCTATTACTTTCCCAATCAGCAGGTAAAGGTTGGTAGAAATATTTATTTCCAAGTATACGGATTGATGAATTTATTACTTCCAATAATCGTCCAGGGGGCAACCCTGCATTCCCAGCATTATTTACAAGATGTTCAGCAGCCGGGTTTATAGTCAGATAACCTAATCCTGATGCTTCAAGAGAATAGAAAAGATTGCCAAAAAACAGGCTGGCTAATTGAACTAATGTTCCTTGTTTGATTTCATCCTGAAATTCAAGATTGTCATTCCTCCAGGTTTCCGTCTCGAAATCAAACATTGCGTACCAAGGGGTATTCGTCCGGGGGATATTTTGTAAGTGAATGGAGGGGCCACCTGGGTTAACTCCTAATTGTATGAAACTTTTGATTAAAGGTGCACATTCATCTGTATTAATTAAATGTATAAGCTCATGCACATGGATAGTTCGGTTTTTAATTTTATCGATCTTCTGGATAGCTTTTTTCCTCCTTTGTCTCTTTATTGGATTTGGATCATTTTCATTGATCTGGCTTTCTTCAAATGCTATCTGGATCTCAAAAAACTGCGATGAATACGACTGCTCAAATTCACTTGTATCTTCCTCTTTTTCCAGTGCTTCCAAAATTCTGGCTTTCATCAATAATTTCTTTTGCAGCTCGCGGATTAGTATTTCTCGCAATAAATCTGTAAAGTGGTTTCTTTCTATACCATTGGCGATTTGTGCTGCATCTTCACGGCTGTCAGAAAACACTACAAGTTTCCTCTGCTTCGCATTGTCAGACAGTTGGTAAACCAGCTCCTTCGCAAATAACTGTGTGGTTTTGGCGAAACCAGTTCTGAATCCCCGAATAGAGGATCCTTTGGCTCTGTACTGTTCATTGATACCGCACCCTGGGCAAGTACAGGGAAGTGCCCTATGTGTGTCAATCATATTTCCATACTCATCCCGATTAGCTTGCACCCTGGTATCAGCAACATCAGAGTTATCTGAATCCCGGAGAACCCGGAAAAAATAGCCTTTCACCCAGTTTTCGGTTTTTTCCTCTACTTCAAACCTGTATGGGACCACATCGCCTGAATGCTTGTTCAAATATGCTTCCACCCACTGTGAAGTATATTCAGTGGGGGGTGCTTCTTCTACTGTTAATTGCCTCCACCAAGCATCGTGGGGATGATCCCATTCACCCCGCGTTCTATCATGGGCAATAAATTCTTGGCTACCTTGTGGCCAAAAAACCCCATATTCCTGATATGTTCTTTTCTCAACAAGTTTTGCCGGTGTTTTCTCCGGGATACCCTCGATATTGGGACTTACAGGTAGTAACTCGCAGAAAGCACTTGTGTCACCTGGAGCCCCTCTCTTACCGCCAAAGAGTGTTGTACCACAATTATCACAGTATAAAAGTTCCAATACCCGGTAGCCTTCATCCGATTTGATTCTAGGGGCAGGGTAAAGTTGACCTGCTGTTCGTGAATCTTCCGAGTTTCCTAGCGATGTAGAAGCCCATAATCCTTCAATGTTCCTGAAAAAGTAATGAAAGCGGAACCGTTGCAAGTTTCTTGGATGATCCTTAAAACGTTTTTTATACTTTTTTTCATCAAATAGGGATCGTGCGATTAATAACCCTCTTGCTGCCAGAAATAATTCTCCTTCATTCACTTCTCCAAACAAAGCCTCGAAGAAATACGGAAGGTCGGGAGGGTTACCGTCTCCAGCCTTCCTGAATGTGCATACCGGACGGGGCACTTTTTTCCCATCCATTACTACACTGCATGCATCAAAAAACCTTTCACGGAGTTTTATTTTGGGGTGAAGTAGCAAGTTTAAGAAGTCCTCTACGGATGAAACGGTGCTGTCAATACCAAAGGCTTGACGTAATGCATTGCCTGCGGATACGCATGCTTTTGAAAAAGCTGGATCCTCAATCCGGTGTCCTTTTGCAATGTATGCTTTGGAAACTTCAATAAAGGGAGTGGTTGGCAATGGATCATCTTCCTCCGACAGTGGGTCGACAGAACTTAATTTTCCTGTAACGATCTCGAACTCATCATTGACATCTTCCTTCTTGAATCCGAAGAAGTCTCCTACATACTCTAAACTCTTTTCATCATTTGGTTCCAAAGAAGCACTGGAGGCCAATATCCTCAACTGAGGGTGGCCTGGGTGTAATCCTAAACGCTTCATAAAAAGTTTCAGCAGGTATGCTATTTCCGTTCCTTGCGTCCCCCTGTAAAGATGTAATTCATCAATGACAAGGTGAAAAATCCTGTTTGGCTTTTCCTGAGATCGTTGATCTTCCGGCAGATCTTTACAAGAAAGCCATTGGCGTGTTTTTTCAAAAACCGGCCCGTCAATATCCCGCATCAGCATGATACTTAGCATGGAAAAGTTGGTTATCATAATGTCCGGTGGGGTAACTTGCATATCGAATCTGCACCTCATTTCAGCACCATCTAAACGAGGGAAAAATGAGATCAGCTCTTTTTTATCCTCTTTACTAATTTCGTTTTCACCTTGGCTTGTCCTTTTCTTATTCTCCTCCTCAATATACTTTCTTACTTTAATAGCATTTTCTTCAATACTATTGAGTTCCCGCTTTAGGGAATTCAATTTTGTTTTACTGATTTCAAAAGTGCCATCCTCCTTCAATCTCATTAATTTTCCAGCAACCGGAGTGGATCCATTGTATCTTCCAAAAGATATTCGATTTCCATTAGTGTTTTTTCCAAACCATTCCCTAACAGAATCAGAGTCCAATGCTATTCTCAATCGGGTCATTTGATCTTCAACCAATGCATTCATGGGATATAAAATCATTGCCCTCATTGCCTGTGGGCGTGTTTCATGCGATCTTTGTTGAACTTCTTTGCTAAGAATAAACCCTTTTTCAGTATCAACAATATCCTGCGCTCTTAGTGTACCATGCCACCAACTATCTGTGTGTACTCCCTTTTTTCGGGGAGGACTCCATGAAGCAAGTTCTTTTGATAATTGGGCAAATAGGGGTAAAAGAAACGATTCCGTTTTTCCTGAGCCGGTTCCAGAGGTTATAATACAATTCTTTCCAGATAATGCTTCTTTCAACATTTGGGCTTGGTGAGCATGAAGTTGATAGCCTGGTATAAGCCCTTGACTGACTAAGCCTTTGAAAGCATGCCGCTGCTTTTCATTTAGGCCTGGTAAATCTTCAGAGGCAAGGTCGTTGATCGTTTTTCCACTTGATTTGTATTCAGGTAAAGGCTCAATCCAGGGTTGCCGGTAAAGTATCTTGTCTTCGTTTAGAAGTTCTTCCCGTTCGGCTTCCAGACTTTCAAATTTTGTTTTGAAAGCAGTTTTGACATACCGGATGAAGTTCTCTTTTATTGTTTCAAAAGAACCAATTGGATCTCTCATAGGTTTATAGTTATTTCTTTTTTTGTTTGTCCTACTTTTTTAAAGTAATTAGATGCAAATATTGGTGGGATATTTTCATAAATGTTAAACCAAGTTTTGGTTCCCTCAATTTCGAGAAACAGGTTTTTAGGAGCCTTGCCACTGAATAATGTCATAGCTTCTGAAATCAATCTTGGCAGAGGTAATCCTCCTGGAATGGCCACAATGTTCTTTTCTCTATCATTAAATATTACTTCTTTTCCGTGACGATTTAGAACCATATACCGGCCCCAGTTTTTATTGATAGCATAAGGCAGACCGTCAATCCATAATCTGTGTTTAAAGCTGTACTCCGTCAACCTGTACTCTACCAGTGAAAAAGCTTTGTTAATATTTTGTGTCTCTTTTGCGATGAAATGTAACTGATTAACATCAAAAACCTTTGCTGGCCAACCGGAATCATCAAAACGTTCATCAGGTTTCAGTAGACCCGAGTATTCATTAATACAACCGGAAAATTCTGCGAGTCTGAATTGGGACAGTTTATTGGGGTCAAAGGAAACGGAGCATGCTTCAGCGACTTTTCTGAATTTTCTTTCAATTCTGTTTCCATCACTTTCATCAAAACCGGTAACTGTAACAGTTGGTGGTAAAATAAAAGGCGTTAAAGAGGAGTCTTGAGACTCAAAGTTTACATACAATCCCTCCTTGGCAGCTTCCGCTTCGATCTGTTGTAGGAGCTCCTGTGTTCTGCCTCCGATCAAAAGCATCTTCCTGCCACGGCTTGAAGGTATAAGAAGGAACTGTGGAGGATTTACTACGATTTTCTTCGTGGAATACTCATAGTCCAATATTCCCATATAATCAAGATAGTTGAGAGACCAGCGTTTAAGTCTGGAAAGTTCAATGTCATGAGATTCTATTTCCTCTGTTCCAAATCTCTTTTGATAGACTACTTCAAAAGCCTCAAAATAATCCTTCGCACTGCTTTCTCTTTTTACAGTCAGGAAGCTCGTAAGTGTATTATCGTATTGGTTCGAATTATTAGATACAGGAGTGGGAAATTCACCATTAGCTACATGGGGCCTGAAAAAGAAAATGTATGGACCTTGCTGCAACTCAAACCTCCTATCGTCATTAGTTTTCAAGTTGCTGCCAATTATAAATGCCTCATTCTCATCTTGGTTAATTACCTGTCCAAATTTATCCCGGGCCGGTAGAACATTTTCATTCAACGATTCTACTTTTCCCTGCGGATCAACGATATAGTTCTTTAATTGGCTTCCCTTGACATCGCTTTCCTTTACTTTTATATAGAACGCTATATTAGTTTTAATATTCAGAGGAAGTGACCAAACTGGGAAGTCAGTATTTTTCCTTTTTAAAGGAATCATTAAATTACTCCCTTCATAAGACAAATAAACGTGCTCTGTCCCACGCCCGTTTTCCAGTTCAACATCAGGAATAAGACCTTTAAGCCATGTTCGTACTCCAATCTTTATTCCTCCGGCCATGTTAATGCTCTTATCCGTTTTAAACTGTAGAACTGGGATATCCGGGTGGCCTATGGGAGGATTGCGAATTTCATACAAGACATGGTCTTCGGGTATTCCTACTGCTGGTAACTTTTTAAGATCGCCTTCCGAAAAGAATTCTCCCCATTCTTCAATAGACTTAGACCGTTCCTCTTTTGCCAACAGCAACATCTTTGAAGTAATCATAAAGGGTACTTCGACCCAGCCACTTAAATGGAAGTTTCTTCCCTCGATAAACAATCTCACATCTTTTTCTGGAAACTTTGCCTTCCATTTGTTAAGGTTGTCTTGGAGCTCCATTTCTCTCTTAAACGTCAGGAATAAAGGTTTTGACCAACCTTTGCCGAATTGCTTGCATTTATATTCCCGGGCTTCATGGACGAATTTTAAATCTTCTGGGAAATCTAATTTAGTGTATAGCCTATAATATGTTTTGTATCCCTTTGCCCTATCACCTTCAATACACAAGCGCAATCGCGCAACTGTAATTCCTTTATTTATGGTTTCAGTTTCAGAATCATACTGATCTGTATTTCCCGTCCACTGCTGATAGTTTTTTTTGATTACATTAATAATTGATTGCCCCAGTTCATTTTCAGGGTCATTAACTGCATTAATTACCTTATTGGACAGACCTAAATGCTTCGCTCCATTGATGGACAAGAGCTGTCTGACTGTAGAGTCCTCTATTTCCTCTCCGGGAACTAAACCGGAAATTTCAAAAAATTGAGGGAGCTGCTTGATGGCGTGAACTGGAAAGATAGTTTGGGAAAGCGGTTTCCCAACATACACCCAGTTTTTATTTTTAAAAGGATGTAGCTCAAAATAACCTAACTCTGTATTTTTTTCAAGAATACTCCATTCTTCTAAATCCTGCCAAAGCGGGTTCCAATTTCTATGTTCATTTTGTGCAGGCATTAAAGGCAGTGCATATTTTTTCAGAAAATTCCTTATCCGGGGATAATAGGCATCAACGCGTAGCTTAGAATTACTACCTTCAGTCAAAGGCAAAACAAACAAGGTTAAATAGCAAATATATAAAGGGTGTTTAACAGGAATATTCTCTATTCTTTGCGGATTATCTTTCCACTTATTGAAGGTATAAAGGGCTTGCTCGAGTATGTTTGCGTTTGAAGGTTTCCCAGGAATACCTTTTCTAATTGCAGCTATGTAGTCAAGAAAAATACTTTCACTATCTCCATCAAGCCCTCGCTCCCTTCCAATTTTAACTACATCAATATTAGAAATGAAGAGGTGAACCTCTTTTTCTGCTTTCTCCTGATTGAAAAAAAAATTACCTATTGCGTTGTTCCATTCTATGTAATTCATTGTTTATGCTTTTCACTGTCGTGTATGACAATTCCTCCCAGGCGGTTTTTCAAATTATAGCTTTTCAATCTTTTCAATAAATTAAGTTCCTTGCTTTTTCTCGAAAATTAGCTCCCTCAATCCCGGCACCGTCAAACCTGAGATATTCCTATGCAACATCCTATGGCAGTTCGCACAAACGAGCGACAAATCATCAAGTGTGGTAATGAATTCTCCAGTAGTTTGGGCAATCGGAGTCGTATGATGGCACTCGATAAATTTTTCACCCAGTTTTCCATAAGTCCGGTAAAAGTCAAACTCGCAGGCCTCGCAGAAAAGACACCCTATTTCTTTGTAGACAATTTGCTTTTTTTCTCGAATGATAGCATTGTCTCTTTCCCTTAATTTATGAAGCTTATAGAGGACTTTACCTTCTTTTACTTGCCAAAGAGCCGTGTGATCTTCTTCATCTTGAATCCTGTAAAGCTTTTCCACCAAATTTTCATTGGCTACCGTCCGGCGAATTTGCTGAGCAATGTGGTGTAAGCCTTTCCGGTCATTCTGAAATTCGAGGAAGATCGTCTTGTCCAGTTTACCGTAGCGCTGCATGCCTTTTCCGGAATAATCCGGATCTATGGCCAAAAAGTTAGAGAGCTTCAGGCCCACTCCGTTCGGATTACGGAACTTTTTATTTCTGGCATCAAATGGATGAATAGGCAATTGATTCAATATCTCCGATAAGGCCTCAATTTTCTCATTGTTTTTGCTAATCTGTCCAGGCTCCAACTGGAAGTACAGGTCTAGTGCAAGGATGAGTTCGTCGCGTTGCCAGTTGGGATTTTTCATTGATCTTCTAAAAGAGCGCTCTGATTCATTAATTATTCTGATTCTTTAGCTCACACAAAAGGCCACCCTCCCCTTCCGGGCAGAACAGCCTCTCTCGATAAATATACATTTCTTTTCGATACCCACAAACCATTCCGGCACATAACGCTTACGGTTTTCACCCGGTGGTCCG
>Ga0102943_1001211_pt1 | contig 16395 bp, 13 predicted proteins | sample SalPonC_black_MG_FD_78174 | JGI IMG/M metagenome (GOLD analysis project Ga0102943, IMG submission 78174) | Salt pond soil microbial communities from South San Francisco under conditions of wetland restoration - Salt Pond MetaG... | ecosystem: Environmental > Aquatic > Marine > Intertidal zone >...
ACACAGATCCAGCGCTACCGTTCACGCATATCCGGTCCGCTCTTGGATCGCATCGATATCCACATTGAAGCCCCCGCACTCTCGTTTGCAGAACTACGCTCCAGTAAACCTGGCGAATCCTCAGCGAGTATGCGCAGCCGGATTTTAGCCGCGCGCACGATTCAAACCGAACGCTTCAAAAATGACGGTTCCTCGACCTCAACACCCCGACAACCGCACAACAACGCACGCATGAACCACCAGCAAATCCGCAAATTTTGCGCTATTGATAAAAGCTTGGGCGACTTGCTGCAACATGCAATGGAAGAACTGCAACTGTCTGCGCGCGCCTACGATCGCATTCTCAAAGTGTCGCGCACCATTGCCGACCTCGATGATAAGGAACACATCGAAGCCAAACACCTCATGGAAGCCATTCAATACCGTAATCTAGACAGAAACTTGTTCTACTGATAAGGGTTGGTTTGATGGTGACCGCAGAACAGCTTGAAGCTTGCAGCAGGATAATGCGCCGACGGCACACGCCCTATCGAGCACATTACAATTGCACCCACTTTTGAACCACCCAAAAATTTCCCTTGACCGCTTATCGAGCAGACCTAATATGCGCTGCTTTGTGTCGGTCACACACAGCTTCAATGGATACAGCTCAATGCGAAACCATTGCGGTTACAAGTTATGCCTGGCTAGCTCAATTGGTAGAGCAGTTGACTCTTAATCAATTGGTTCAGGGTTCGAGTCCCTGGCCAGGTACTTTTAAGTCGCTTTTCAATGGCAAAAAAAGCTTCCCTGTTGTGAGGAAAGCTTTGAGATGGCTACCTTCATATTAAGGTAGATCAACAAGCTCGGTTATCTACGGAAACTATGACCGCCGCGACGAGGAGCACCGCGGCCACCGCCGTAACCCCCTGCGCCAGCACCCGCACCGCCAGCATCCTTGGGTCGCGCTTCGTTCACCCGCACCGGACGCCCGCCTAACTCAGCACCATCTAAAGATTTAATCGCAGTTCGTCCAGCAGCTGTATCGACCATGGTTACAAAAGCAAATCCCTTCGGACGCCCCGTTTCGTGATCGACGATCATTTTAATTTTCTCAACTTCACCGTATTCTCCAAACGCATCCCACAGGTTTTGTTCCTCGATTTCGTATGGCAGATTTCCTACATATATGTCCATTTTCTGTTCTATCATGAATTGTACACTGTTTTAATAAAAAGCACTTCAGGATAACAGCGTATAACCTGAACCTGCTTTGAACTCACGATTGTCATTCAAATTTTGCAAAAATAAGCAGTTTAGGAGATATTCAATAAAAGAGACGCAGGTATTGATGGAAATTTTTAGCGACAATATTTCAGAAGAACATTTATTGTATCAATTTTTAAGCAACAATTGCAATCTTTATTCAGCATAAGTTTGACAAAAAGGCATCATCGCGCGAGCTGAAAATCGGGAATGCCCAATTCGCGAATCTCGTCCTCCAGATTTGGTAGACTTCAGTTCCCACCCGCTTTATCTGGCCCCTGCAAAAGCATGTGCATAATCGTTGTGGATCCGCATGTTGCGCCACCACTTCGAACAAACAGGCATTGGGCACGTAGAAACCGCCCTTTTCTCGCATCGCCTCGCCCTGATCACTGCAAGGAATGGCTTGCGCTAATAAAACCACCGCGTCAATGTGCGAACTGCGCGCCTGGATCCGATGAAACCATGTATCCAACCTGAACTAACAAGCACTCCCAGAAGATCCATCTCCGACTAAATGGACATGACAATCAATCTTGCGGAGTTGTTGAGTCATCCTAACCCCTACAAGAGCAGCCAGTATTCAATATTCAATATTCAGTAATCAGTAAAAAATCTTTCGCAAACATGTCAGGACTTTGGAATAGAAGCCCTAAACGCACTCAGCGATTTGTAATAAATCCGTAATGACTACATCCGGTTTGACACCTTTACAGTGTTCGTCGTCCTCGCGCAGACGCAAAGAACGCGCATCGCCGGCAAACAGTGCAGTCTTAAAACCGAGTTCTTGCGCAGGCCATATATCGTTGCGTATATCATTGCCCACCATGAGCACCTCTTCAGAATGAATGCCGCCTAAAGCCAGTAAGCGCTCGATCGCTACTTTGAACAGTTTCTGCGAGGGTTTTGCGACAGTTTCTTGATAAGACCAGATGCATATCACTTCTTCGAATCCCAGATCGTGGGGACTGTCTTGCAAAAATACTTCGAATAAAAGCGGTGTATACATCTGCGCATTGGACACGATCCCCAGATTGAGGTTTTTATCCAGTAGCGCCTCGATGGTTTCAGGTATGTGGGGCATTGGCCAACAAGGATTCACTTTGGCTTCAAAATGAGTGGCCGCCACCATCAAGTTTGCTCGCGTAACCCGACCACGAATCACCTCATAGGCTTCCAATTGTCCGAGAAAATCTTCCCAGACACCTAAGATGTCGACTTCGGGAAAATCGATACCGTCATTTTCTCTACGAATATCTTGCTCCGCGCGGATGGTGTCATTGAAAAGCTCTGCCATCGGCGTCGCCGCGTCATTGATCTGGAATCCAGCAGCCTCAATGGATTCACGAATCAACCCCTCGCGTTGTTTGATGATCGTTTTATCCGCAAGTGAAATGTCGCCGGCAGTCGACTGAAAAAGAGTACCATATACATCAAATAAAACAGCACGAATACCTGCAAGCTTTTTGAGCTTTGGCTTTTGTGTCGCTGGTTGAGGCTCCATCGGAACGGCAAATTCGTGTAAGATGTCTGCGGGCTTAACTCGTTTTTTCATAGATAAATAGGTTCATTTACGGTTTTTGCAAAGACTGTCGCGTTTAGGTTAAGATCTCAAGAGGCAAAATCGAGCAGGCGCTAAAAAACAATTCAGCAGCCTGTCTCCATCAAGCGCTGCAATCGGTCCAGGCGCACGGGCAGCTAAATTCGCATACACCTCGCGCAAACGTATTCCATATGCTGGCAAACTGTAGATGTCCGCGATGATCCGACAGTTGTGAACGATCGTAGCCTGCGCTACAGGCTGGCGAAAAAACTGGCGCCTGACGACGGCCTGCAGGGCTTGAGATGCAAGCACTTTTGCAATCACCGTTTCCTGTAGAGGTTCGTTCAAGCGACCAAAATCAATCAAGTCCGGCTCTGGCAGCATTGCGTTCAGTGCGTGCTGCACAGCATCCTTGGGCATTGGCCGACGGTACTGCCGATAGGTTTGCTGCAATTCTTTTTCCAATGTTCTTTGCAGGGCCTGCATCTCCACCAGTTCTAGAGGCACCGTTAAGGTCGTGTATAAACTGCCGAGCTGCACGCCGTGCTGCTCGAAATCGGCAGTGATCGCCGTCAGATTACGGCCGAGCAACGGCTTGTGCATCAACCAGGGCTCCAAAAATGCCAACCCAAACCCCTCGGCTACACTAGTGGTCACCACTGCATCTGCAGCCGCGATAATTTCGCCAAAGCTACAATCGAGAGTATGGCCAATCCCAAAGCGCGCCTGTAGCGCAAACGTCTGCGCAAAGGACACCCAGCGTTGGTAAACGGGGAGCGCCGCCGGGTTCGCTGGTGCCAAAGTACTGGCAAATAATTCGCCTTCCTCTGCGCTCGCCGCAGCCAAAATAAATTCCCCCATGTTCTTACGCCGAATCGCTCGGGTTGGATACAACCACAAACGCTCGCAAGCCAATTCATCCATAGCGCCTCGACTCGTCGCTTGCGCAAAGGGCATTACCGGATTGGGCAACAGATGTAAATGCGTTTGTGGGACCCCCATCTCGCCGAGAAACCCTACGTCACGACCATTCAAACCGGCATAGTGAATACGCTCTGAAAATGGATACAGCGGCACGTCCGGCTTTAGGTGTCGGTGAATATATGCAAAATTGCCGGGACGTCCATCTTCAGCAAAATCGTGCATCTGGAGCAGCAGTGCTGCGCCCTTTTCGGCTAAGGTCATAACCACCTCCGGCATCGCACTGTTTTTGCCAAGCGCATGATTGTGGATATGCCATACATCCGGCGCGCCCCCCAGTGCCCGATGGGCGACCTGACACAGTTTTTTTACCAGCGCATCCACGTCGGGTTTTTCATCTTTGCCAGTATAGCGTAAATCAGGAACCACAGCGGTGTTATGCAAAACCTCATCCGCATACGTTTCACCGCTGATCACCACCACATCCATCCCCTCTCCCAATGCCATAACCGCATTTTCAATCACACGGGTAACCCCGCCCGGCTTGAGATGATAGTGAACAATTGCAACGCGCATTGTGCGAACAGGTTTGTAGTTAAAATATTTAGTAGTCAGTATTCAGTAAATACAAGACGTTTGTTAAAAATGTAATAGTTTTTAATAAAAATATTAATAGTTGTTTTTAATTATCCTAAAACAGCTTCATACTAGTACTGACTACTAAATACCAAATTTCTCCCGATAGCCCTCTATCTCAATCATCGGCGGCCTTTCTTCCTCGATAATCTCGTGCTCAACTTGCAAATACTCATTGTCCTTGGCCTGGAATTGACGCAGGATGCTGGACATTTCGGGAAGCTGCCCAGGCATGCCAAGCTTTTCCATCCGCCCCAGAAAGCTTTGCAATATACCAAAACTCATTTTGCCCAATGAGGTAGTCGCTTGGTTGCGATGTACCCGCTGGTCCAAGTCGGTTTGTCCAAAGGCGTCCAACCCCCATTCGTGGTAGACGTCTAAGATGTGTGACGTCTCAACACCATACCCAATTGGAAAAGGCAAACGCTCAAGCACCTTACGGCGCACCGCATACTCGCCAGAAAGGGGCTGGATCAAGCCGGTCAGTTCAGGATAAAACAATGAAAACAGAGGCCGGACCAGAATTTCAGTCACGCGGCCACCGCCACTGGGGCGTATTCCCTGAGAAAACGCCAATGGCCTGTCATAAAAAGCTTTTACGTAATGCATGTTTTCGCGATAGAGCAACGGCGCCACCAACCCATAGCAAAAGCGTGGATGGATGTTCTTGATGTCTGCATCCACATAACAAATAATATCTCCTTTCAATTGGTATATCGCTTTCCACAAATTTTCACCTTTGCCACGTTTGTGGCCCTCTTCAGGTAAAATATCACCCGCAAAATAGGTATGGGCTCCAAAGGAGGCAGCGACCTCTAACGTTTTATCAGTAGAGCCAGAATCGATAACGGCAATCTCATCGACCAGTGGATAGCGCTCCATCAGCTCCGATCGAAAGATAACAATTTCTTTACCGATAGTCGCTTCTTCATTAAGAGTTGGAATACACAACGAAATAGAGGCTCCGACTTTTTCTTTTTGCCTCAAAAGCTCACGTTGATCAAAAAACTGACTATGGTGGAAAGTGTTATTTTTTATCCAATTTTCAAGATTCTTCATCACAAAACCCTCCATCGATTGCTTGCAGCAAGCCAATAATATTTGTCAATCCAGTCCACATCGATTCAATATCAGCAGTCTCATTCAACTCGTGACGCTTACTTCCCCTGGTCAAGCCGATAGTGATTCCGGGAATGTGGTTGTGAATCAACGCAGCAAGTTCTCCTGTAGACGGCGAGATACTCGGTCGGACTGCCAATCGCTCCATAATCGCGCGCATCGATTCGACCAGTGGATGGTTATAACCGATGCTGCCGTTCATACGCCGTGCAGCTGCGATCAACTCCAGTTGGAATCCAGATGAAAATGCAACCTCACCCACAATATTCTTCACTTGTTTTTCGATGGCGTCCACCATTCCAGCTTGTTCGCTGCGGACCTCAAAGTGTAAGGCACCACTTGTAGCTGCGGTGTTGTAGGACGTACCCGCCTTTACCTGGCCCATGATCAAATGCGTCGGCGGCTCTTGAGGGATGGGAATCTCCAATAACCGGCGAATAATCGTATTCAAAACGGGGATGGCACCTGCAGAGCCGTGGCGCATATAATTGTAATCTTCCGGCATGCGACAGGTGATATTACCGCGCAGCATACCCAAAGATGCATAACTGAGACGGCCCAGGGTGCCACCTTCGACCAGAATCCCCGCGCGAATCGGCACTTTATTGTTCTCTAGGAAAAACCGCATGCCAGCGATGTTGCCTTCGCCTAAACTTTTCGCCGATGCCATTAGAATTAGATTGTCGTCCAATTCAATCCCGAGCTTTTCCAGGATAATAGGCAACGATGCGACTGCGGCCAAACCAATCGAATTGTCCAATATACCAGGTCCTTCGAGTCTGTCAGTGTGAACCGTTACCGTATGGTCGACGGCACCGAAAAATGGCGTATCCAAATGCGCAGAAACCAGGATAGTCCGATTGCCTTTTTTACCCGGCAGCATGGCTATCGCATTACCTGCCTCGTCCTCGCAGATACTTTGGCAACCACATTCGTGAAATCGATCTTTCATAAATCGAACCCGGGCCCCTTCCTGGCCCGTCGGCCCTGGGATTTCGCCAAACATCACTGCGTTAGCCAAAAGTATTTCTCGAATGTTTTGGATCCCTTCGGTAATTGCGGGTAATGAATCGAGTATGGAGTCCATTGTTTTATTCATCTACACACAACATAGTAGGTGGGCTTTCCACCATTGCCAAATATAAATCTTGAGAAGAATATTGTGTAGACTTGACGGTGCCAACGCAGCTCAATGAACGCCGCTTAAATGCCTTAACACGCAGCGAGTACAACAAAGGTCGCCAAAAATCCACATGCCAGCCTTACATCCGCTCTTCGCGCGTAGATGTACCTAGGCCTTCGGCCTCAGCAGGTGTATGATGGGGTTGTTGCGTGTCACTCGATGCTGGCGCGCCAGGGTCCCCTGTATCAGCCGCTGTTTCGTTTGACGGATACTTTGAATTCTCATCGCCTGATGCCGGTGGCTCATTTGCTGGAGATGGCATCTCTTTAGACAAAGCGTCCGTTGGCTCACTGGCATGGGTAGCCTCAGCGGTCTCATCCTCAACGGTTGTCGCCGTAGTTTGTGCGTCTACCGAAGCACCCTCTTTAGCCACGTCTGGTGTTTTAGACTTTGGAGTGGCCATCCGTGCAGGCGCAAACAAAGAACCGTCGCCAAATTCTGTGACATACCCCTCTTGCACCAGCCATTGTAACGACATCATCATTTTTCGAATTTTTTCCTGATCGGCCTCTGGTAAGTCTCGAGGAATAAAATCTGGACTGGAGGAAGCGCCTGTAGCTGCAGTTGCCTTAGCTGTAAAATCATTCCCTGCTGGCACTTGCTCCTGTGCTGCTGAGGTTTCACCCTCTGCCGTATGTGTCGCAGGCGTTTCCGCGGTGGCGGCTGCGTTGGACTCGGTGGGTGCCTCGACAGGACCATCCGCTGCTCCTTCTTGATGCAGGGTCGCTTCAGCAGCTGCGATATCGGGAGCTTTCTCAACAGGAGGCCGCAAGTCATGTCCCACATATGTCTCCAGCCCAAGATACGCTTTCGGCAAATCTTTGACAGATATATTCGGATGTTTTTCAATAAATTCTATCAAAGCACTGATATCTTCAGCAAACACGGTGTCTTCCTCGCGAAAACGCCTCTTCACCGCACACACATACGACACGCCTTTCGAACCACGTTTGTAGATGGTGAATTTCATGCGTCGCAGACGACCACGCAGGTTATTGGCCGTGTCCAATGGGAAACGTTGCTGCATCTCCAAGACCGTCTCGATCGATTTTTTAATCGGACCATCGGGCAAGGTATGCACCAAACGTCCTGAGATGCGGGTCTGATCACGCACCCCGACAATCTTGTCCTTACAGTGGGCTAATAAATAATTTTTGGCAGACTCCAGAGTGTCGAAAATAGGCGTTTCTTCACTGGTCGGGTTTTTTACCGTGTAACGGGTGACTTTGGTCATCTTGTTCACCCATTCTGTAATCACATCCTCATCTTTTACCGTTTCAATTTTAGATTCGAATTTCGCAAAAGGAACATGTGCCAGGCGTGTGGTGTGATGCTCATTTACCAGTGCCTGGTAGCGATGGTAATTGGGCGGTCCTAATAATTCACCGGTCATCCCACATTTATTCACGCTTGGAAACGACCCCTTGGGTGGCTCAACCGCCGTTTCCTCAATGGTAAAAAACTGCTCCAGGTGATACCTCATCACATGATTCAAGGCTGCTTGCTCACTTTCGAAAGGAGCCCCATCGGGAATGGACACAAAGAAAGGTTGTGTTTCGCCTTGCCGAGGCTTAGGTTTCACAACAACGACATAGCGCTCGGGCTTCTCTAAAATCAGTTTAGCTATTTCGAACAACTCATAGGTTCTGCAATGTCGGCGAATCGCCTGACTGAGTGCTTTAAAGGGGAGATCCTCGGGATAAAATAATACTTCAACCGTAGGCTGAAAGAATGCAGGAGCCCCACGGTGCCCTCCTTGCTCAGATGCGCGCCGACGGCTATCGCGCTTGGGTCCTCGCCCGTCGGCATGCCGTGTAGCGCCTGAGCGATATCCCGTATTACTGCTGCCCGACCCTTGATTGCGAAAAGCTTTGGCCGGTCGGCGGTCACGCTGCTGTCCGCTACCCTTCGACCCTGGCGATCCACTCCGTTTTTCCCCGGACTTTCGAGCTTTGGCACGCGAAGACGAACTGCTCCAATCAGGTCCAAAACTCAAGCCTTCTAACTGACTGAGATCGATTGCACCCGATTGGTTGGACTGGCTTTCTTTTTCTGGAGAATCTGGCATATTGCAAAATTATCGATAAGTCTGATCAAAGAGATTGTAAGTAAAAGCTCTAGTGGTGGAAATGGCCAATTAAAAAAATCAAAATCCGGAAAAATTTCGCGGGGTGTCAAATGCTAAAAAACGTTGCAACGATCGCAGTTCGAAACGTTACAAACCGTGGTTTTTAGAGAATTTTTTGGGTTATCCGGTTAACATCGGTTCATTTTATACCAAAATGAGCAAAATTGTGCTTGCCGAGCGGTCAAAATCCGTTGTGTTGTTGCTTTCCAATGATATTGGTTGCCACTCTTGACAGAATCAAGAGAGAATCCACAAATGCTCAGGTGGTGGAATTGGTAGACACGCCGTCTTGAGGGGGCGGTGCCGAGAGGTGTATGGGTTCGAGTCCCATCCTGAGCACCAGTTTGCGTTGAGAGCTACGGCTCGCGCGGCCAGCTGTGCATCAGGCAACTATGGCTTGGTGAATCCGATTATTTGACCCCGTTGTCCAGGAGTGTTTGTCAAAGTTGCTCGCCGCAGCTGGAACACCCGGGGTTCATTGAGCCGATCCGCCCCGCCGCAGAAAACCGGTCTATGCATTTGCGAAATTCCTGATTTCATCCAGTCTCCTGTCAGTATGTTCATTCCTCGCATTATAAAGGCAGTTGGGGGGTCCGCTGCGTATCGCGTGTAAGTGCACTGAATTTCGTCATTCATCAAACCGCAAACTGTGCAATGAAAAAAAAGCTGCCACAAGATATTCGTAACCTCATCGTTGTTTTAGGTGACCAATTGAATACAGACTCAGCTGCGTTACGCGATTTTGACAAAGACCAGGATGCAGTGTGGATGGCGGAGGTCGCCAGTGAGTCCACCTACGTTTGGTCGAGTAAGATCCGGACAGCACTGTTTTTATCCGCGATGCGTCATTTCCGGAAGGAACTGGAAGACCAACAATACAGCGTCCTCTACACTGAACTCGATGCCAAGGACAATAAAGGCAGTCTCGATAAGCAACTCAAGCATACATTGAGTGTGCATCAACCCCAAGCCGTCAAATTAGTCGAACCCGGTGAATATCGTTTGCAAGCTGTTTTCGAAAAGGTGTGCACACAATCAAAAATCCCGATCGAGTTTGTAGAAGATGCGCATTTCCTGGCATCACACGAAGATTTCGCCAGACATGCCGAGGGGCGCAAGCAACTGCGCATGGAATTTTTTTACCGCGAAATGCGCAAACGCTATAATGTGCTCATGAATGGGGATAAACCCGTGGGTGATAATTGGAATTTCGATGCGAGTAATCGCAAAAGCTTTGGTAAATCCGGCCCCAGTGGCGTGCCCGAACGACGCCTGTTCAAGCCGGATACAATCACCCAGGATGTCATTCAATGTGTGAATGACCTATTGGCCGATCACCCCGGCGATCTCAGCAATTTCAGTTGGCCGGTAACCCGTAAACAAGCACTCCAGGCGCTGAATGACTTCATCCAGGACTGCTTGCCCGACTTTGGCACCTACCAGGATGCCATGTGGACAGATGAGCCCTTCCTCTACCACTCACTGATCGCTGCTTGCTTGAATCTAAAATTATTGCATCCGCGTGAAGTCATTGAGGCCGCTGAAAAAGCCTTCCAGACAGGCGATGCGCCAATCGAAGCGGTGGAAGGATTCATTCGGCAAATACTTGGATGGCGCGAATATGTGCGCGGTATTTACTGGCTGTACATGCCTGATTATTTGGAACAAAACGCTCTGGAAGCCAAAGAAGCCTTGCCTGATTTTTATTGGACGGGAAACACGTCTATGTACTGTATGCAGGCGTGCATATCGCAGACCCTCCAGTGGGGATACGCACACCACATTCAACGCTTGATGGTGACGGGCCTGTTCTCACTGCTTTACGGCGTGAACCCGAAGGAGATTCATGCATGGTATCTGGCGGTGTATGTGGATGCAGTCGAATGGGTAGAGCTCCCGAATACGCTGGGTATGTCGCAATATGGAGATGGGGGTATCATGGCTTCAAAACCCTATGTGGCGACGGGCAAATACATTCAACGCATGAGTAACTATTGCCAGCATTGTCAGTATGACCCGGCTGAGTCGGTGGGCGATAAGGCGTGTCCTTTTACAACACTTTATTGGGACTTTTTAATCAGGCATGAAAATAAGCTGCAAAACAATAACCGTATGCGCATGCAGTTGCGCAATTTGCAAAGACTACAGGGAGACAAAAAGAAGGCCATCCAACAACGTGCCCGGGCACTTCGTTCACAAGCAATATGAGTTTATTTGACGCCATCGTCGTATTCAATTGTGTAACCTTGTTGTTCTATGGTGCATCGTGTTTAGTTTCGGCCCGCATGCAAAGTGAGTTCAGGCGCTACGGGATTCCGCAATACCGCATAATGACGGGATTACTTGAAATCGCAGGAAGTATTGGTGTCCTGGTTGGGCTGTATATACACGTTATTGGCTTATTAGCTGCATCTGGACTGTCTATTCTCTTGTTGTGTGGGTTCGGACTCCGCATCAAGATCAGAGATGACATCATTCAGTCCGGCCCCGCTCTGGGATATTGCTTGCTCAATGCCTATATCGCTGCGACTTTTTTTTCATTCATCAACAACCATTCATAGTACAAAGGACATCCATGGAAACGCTATCAACTATCGCACAAATTATTATTGCCTTGGGCATTTACAACGTTTGGCTGCTACGATTTAGCAAATCCACCAACTGGAGAGGCGGGAATGCAACCAATATGCGAGAAGAATTCCAAACGTACGGCTTGCCGCCAGTCGTGCTGTACATTGTCGGCTTTCTAAAACTCATCTTTGCCACTTTGCTGCTGATTGGAATTGCATTTCCAGTCGTCGTTCAGCCTGCGGCTGCGGGGATGGCTGCACTCATGTTGGGAGCCATCGGTATGCATGTTAGGGTCGGCGATCCCGCAAAACGTTCTTTACCTGCTGCGGTCATGCTGTTGCTCAGCATTGTCGTGCTCGTCTAATATCAGCAAGTAATGGGCTCTGGGGGTTTGCCCACCAAAGCACACACTTTATTGGATTTTCCCAGTGCATGCACAATTACGACCCACAGCATCCGGCCTTTGCCCAAATTGACCATCGCCCCTGGCCCTTACCGCAAAAAAAACACTTGCTCGACCAGACATGGCTTGACTTGGCATTTATCCACTGGGAAGTGGCCTACGATCAGATGCGTGCACGCATTCCCGAACCCTTGGAAATCGACACGTTCGATGGCAAAGCTTGGATAGGAATCGTTCCCTTCGACATGCAAGGCGTAACTTTTAGAGGCTTGTCGGCCATCTCCGCACTGAGTAATTTTCCTGAGATCAACGTGCGCACCTATGTTACTTTCGGAGGCAAGCCAGGTGTATGGTTTTTTAGTCTGGATGTGCCCAGCTCACTTGCGGTATGGGCAGCACGCCGCTTTTTTCACCTGCCTTATCGTCGAGCCCAGGTACACATCCACCATCGCGGTGATGACAGCGTTGACTATCGACACACCCTGCCCGGCGCTGAATTTGCTGCCAATTATCGCCCTTTGGCAAAGGCTGACGCCGATCAGGATGCGTTCGCACATTGGGCAACGGAACGCTACTGCTTATATTGCCGAAGCAACAAAGGTCGCATTTATCGCACAGAAGTTCAGCACCCACAGTGGCAATTGGATGTTGCAGACATAACTATCCACCGGAATACGTTGTTAGATCCATTCGAAGTCGGCGAATGCCATCCGTCCGTCTTGTACGCAAAACAGATCCAAGTCGTTGCGTATGCGCCGGAGCGCGTCGTCTGAATTCAGCAAATATTTTTTTGTTAAGAATAGGATGGATAGATCTTATAGATAAGCTCTATATAAAATACGCCAGCAACTGCCGCCAAACTGCAAACCGCACCCTTGCGTGACCCTACTTTCCTCAGCGCTTAACGAGATTGGCGATACCGCCATCCACACCGATAACCTGACCTGTAACCCAGCTCTGCTGAGGGGCTATCAACCACGCCATGGCACTGGCGACATCTTCGGGTTCGCCAATCCTGCCAAGAGGGTGCATGGCGGTAGATGCTTTCAGGCTCGCTTCGTTTTTCACAATTGGTTCAGCCATTTTTGTTTTCGTCAACCCTGGCGCCACGCAGTTCACTCGAATGCCCTGAGGCGCATAGGTTGCTGCCGCAGATAACGTCAATCCAATCACTCCAGCCTTCGCTGCTGCAATCCCCTCATGGTTGGGAATACCTTGACGGGCGGCACAAGATGATGCCAATACGATAGAGCCACCGGTCTTCAGCATTCGTTTTGTAGCAGAACGCACCACCGCAAAAGCACTGTTCAAATTCATATTGATAACCGATTGAAACTCAGCTTCGCGGGTCAAGTGGGCAGCTTTAATCAATATCGATCCCACACACAGAGCCACACCATAAATTGGTCCGAGTTCTGCGGTTACCGTGTCAAAAAATGTATCCACGGACTCCCACGAAGTTGCATCCACTTCAAATAGATGCACAGCCGCGTTATCATGCCATTGCGAACAGGCGGCTGCATCCCGCACTCCCAGTGCGAGCGTATGCCCAGATTCAATGAGTGATTGCGTCAAAGCCGACCCAATTCCTCCCGTTGCTCCGATAACGACCATCACTTTTGAAGCATTATTTTCTGCCATGATTGCAGGCTGATTGGAATACGCCTCGGTTCAAGCCGGATAGACAATTAATCTGGTAAAATCGTGTAAAGCTCCTGGCTGAGTGCTTCCGATAAACAGCGATCTCCATCCTTTAAAAAGCAAGCACTCTGAAAAATACCCCTGGCAACACACTAATCCTTGAAAAAGTGAACAAATGTGCATATTCCCATTTGTGTGCAATCAACACTCAAAAAATTAGCCATACTGTCCGATGCGGCAAAATACGACGCGTCGTGTGCCAGTAGCGGCACGGCAAAAAGGGATTCGCTCGACGGCAAAGGCGTTGGCTCTGCCGGAGGTGCAGGGATTTGTCACAGCTATGCACCTGACGGCCGTTGTATTTCGCTGTTAAAAATTTTGATGACCAATTATTGCATCTATGATTGTCTATACTGCATCAATCGAAAGTCGAGCGATACACCCCGCGCACGCTTAACCCCCCAGGAAATCGTCGATCTGACGATCAATTTTTACCAGCGTAATTATATAGAGGGATTGTTTCTAAGCTCTGGTATTATCCGCACTGCCGACTACACGATGGAGTGTATCATTGCCGTGGCGAAAACCTTGCGTCTGGAACACGACTTTCGTGGTTACATTCATTTAAAAACCATCCCCGATGCTACCAAAGACTTGATCGCGGAGGCAGGTAAATGGGCTGACCGGTTGAGCATCAATGTTGAACTGCCAACCCAACAGAGTCTAAAAAAACTGGCCCCCGAGAAAGACACGCATGACATCGCGGCCAGTATGCAACGGATCCACGAAAAAACAGAGGAATACAAAGCCGCGAAGCGAGCCAAAACGAACAGCAAGCCACCTCCCTTTGCACCTGCGGGGCAAAGCACCCAAATGATCGTCGGCGCTGATGATGCATCGGATGCCACCATTCTCACAACAGCCGATCAGCTGTACAAAAATTACCGCTTACGACGCGTCTATTATTCAGCTTACAGCCCGATACCAATGCCTTCTTTACGACTACCTGCGGTTGCCCCGCCCTTGGTCAGGGAACACCGCCTTTACCAAGCGGATTGGTTATTGCGCTTCTATGCGTTTAAATTAGACGAAATCGTGGATAATCAGCAGCCGAATCTGAACCTTGAGCACGACCCGAAAATGAGTTGGGCCTTGCGCAACCCCGATTTTTTTCCGGTCGACATCAATCGTGCCCCACGAGAAGTGTTGTTGAGAGTCCCTGGCATCGGCGTGCGCAATGCCGGGCGCATTGTGCATATTCGCCGTTATCAAGCATTGCGCTGGCAGGATTTGCAAAAGCTGCGAATACCTCTGCGAAAGGTGATGCCTTTCGTCGAAGTTATCGATTATTTTCCCAACAAATACGCACTGGAAAATCAGCAGACATTTGCACCGTCACAAATACAGCAGCTCGAACTGTTCGCCTCTCCCACTGCAACCATAACTGGTGAATTATGAGACAAATTACTTATCCATCCTCTTTCACCGCGTTTCGTAAAACAGCCCGCGAACTTTTGCAACAACAAGTCGCTCCTGAAACGATCCTGTGGAGCGACTCGACCACACTCAACCTCAGCTTTGAGCAGAATAATGCTGCGCAGCGAGCGACGGAGGCCAGCTATTTTGTTGCCAGAACATTTTTGGATGTTGCCCAAACTGTCGCCTGCCACCGTGACCCAACCAAATGGGAACGGTTATATTGTATCCTGTGGAAGCTCACCCATGGCGAAAAATACTTACTGCACACTGGCTTGGACAAGGACGTGGTCCAGTGTAAACGCATGGCTCAGGCCGTTCGTCGTGATTGTCATAAAATGAAAGCCTTTGTGCGTTTTCGGCAAATCAACGATCCAACCGATCCGGAAAATCCTCATTTTGTTGCCTGGTTCGAGCCTCAGCACTTGATTGTAAAACGTATGGCAGGTTTTTTTAAACAGCGGTTTGCCAATATGCATTGGTCCATCCTGACTCCAGACGACTGTGTCCATTGGAATCAAAAGCAGTTATTCTATGCGCCGGGAACCGATAAATCAATGGCACCGCGCGAAGATGATTACGAGACCTATTGGCTGACCTACTACCAAAATATCTTTAACCCTGCCCGGCTTAAGACAAAAGCCATGTGTGCCGAAATGCCCAAAAAATATTGGAAAAATTTGCCTGAAGCAGCGTTGATTCCCCAGCTGATTGAAAAAAGTATGCGGATGGGATTCAAATAACCGGGATGGAAACCGACTTAACCCGGACATTTCACCAGAGTCGCAGTAGAATGGTTCATGCCTAGAAACTAGCAGTGCGGATGCAGTTGGGTAGACACTCCGCAAATGCGCATGGCAAGTTGCGTGCTGCTATTGTCGGTCATCGCGATTATGCTCGATGAGGGGTGAGATGTTCGGGTTAATGGCAATAGCCGGTGATCACCGCAAGATGGCGCGAAGAGTGCGGCCCAGTGCAGCGCGGCCAGGTTCTGCGATCGACTAGAGGCTGTGGTTCACAATGGAGGATCAACCGGGTTGCCATTTTATTCGATTATTTCGATGAAAAAAATGCTGGCCACTATAAATCCAGAAAAATACGGCATCGCCCCATACCGCTCGGTCCCAGTGGCAAGCGTCATTCAGAAATCAATAGCCGTATGCTGTGGCTTTTCGCAAAAATCAAACATCCTGCTGTGCCCGACGCTGCCTGGGAATACAAAATGAAGCATCGATTGTCCCCTATGCGTACAATCTTGGCTACACCTTCACACCTGTGTCCACTCGGGTAATTCCCAGCTTTGCACGTAAATTCCGCGAGCAGCTGAAAAACACCATCAGTCCGGATATCAACGAAATGAATCAGAAACTTGATATCTTTTTCACGAACTCGAGTTCTTTCCTGGTAGTGCCCCGTCGCTATTTGACCAGAGGCAACTTGCCCTCCAACGATACATTTTCGGTGCTATATCTCGATTTTAAAGCTGAACAGGATCCATCCTGGCGCACATACCTCAGTGTTTATGGTTA
>Ga0102943_1001212_pt1 | contig 16389 bp, 15 predicted proteins | sample SalPonC_black_MG_FD_78174 | JGI IMG/M metagenome (GOLD analysis project Ga0102943, IMG submission 78174) | Salt pond soil microbial communities from South San Francisco under conditions of wetland restoration - Salt Pond MetaG... | ecosystem: Environmental > Aquatic > Marine > Intertidal zone >...
GGATGATATTTTGGTAAAAATCAGCTTACTATTAATTGTAAGCCCTGTAAGGGCGACATTAAGTAGACTCCTATTATATCAAGCTTTCCATTCGTTTCTTTTAATTTAAACCGGACACCAATGTTGTTTTATATAAATTATAAATTATTTATGCAAGAATAAATGTATATGTATCACTGGATTATTCTTTTATCCAATCTTCTGCAATCACTTGTTTTTCAACAGGAAAATACTTTACATCAGCTTTTACAAAGGGTGAAGCCAGTTTAGCCATAACATCTTCTTGAAGATCCCCTTCGCCCACAACTGCAACTCTTTCAATATGTTTAATGTGCTTAAAATAGGCAGCAATATCTTTTAATATTGCTAAGCCAGTCATCCCCTCAACATCTTCCAGCCGAAGAAAAAGACGAACCGGTTTTCCTTCCCGTTCTGTTTTCTCAATAACGGGTGTAAGCTTTTCGTAATCTTTAGCTTCAATTTTTCCTGAAACCTTTATAGCAATTACATTGTCTTTTGTGAAATCCATAAATTCAAACATAATAACCTCCTTTTAATTTAGCAGAGTATAATAATTTTATAAACTATACCTTTTATATTAATCTGATTTTAACCATCTCCATATATTGTCCGTATCTTTCTTGGTACAGAGTTCGGAGCCAGGCTGCATGGCTGCAGCTGTTCCTGCGGCTACTCCATAATAAATTGCCTCTGTTGGCCAAAGACCTTTAATAAAACCAGCAACAATTCCGGCTACCATTGAGTCTCCCGCTCCGACAGGACTAATTATTGGCATGGTAGGAGGAATAACATATTCAATTATATGTCCTTGCTGGGCTAACATTGCACCTTTAGCACCAAGCGATAATACAACAATAACTGCCTGCTGTTTTTCTAAAATTTCTTCTGCAGCTTTTTCCTGGTCAATTCCGGTTAACTTATCATTTCCTATCAACGTCGCAAGCTCTCCTAAATTAGGTTTAATAAGGTATACCCCTTCCTCAATAGCTTTTTTAAGCGCCGGCCCTGATGTATCTAAAATAAATTTAATATCGTTCTCATTAAGAAATTTAGCCAGTTTTGCATAAAAATCAGTCGAAATCCCCGGAAGTAAACTACCGCTGGCAACCACATAATTATATTCTATAGCAATTTCTTTAATTTGTTCCAGGATTTTTTCTTCATCGGTTTTCAAATCATCTCCCGGCATAATAAATCGGTAAATCTGGCCTGTAGTTTCATCACAAACAAGTAAATTTTCCCTGCAATCGTTTCCTGAATCCACAATATAAGTTTTAATATTATGTTTTGTGAGTAAATCTTCCATTTTGCCTCGGTTTGCACCACCCCCCAAAATACATGCGTCAGATTCGTATCCCAGTTTCTGAATAGCTCTGGAAACATTAATTCCACCTCCTCCAGGGACTAACTCAGGGTTAGAACATTTGTTCTTTTTATTCGCTAAAACTAATTCTGCTCTCGTGTTTATATCTAAAACCGGATTCATTGTTAAGGTTAAAACCTTCATATGGCTATATTTTATTTTTGGCTTTCCATTACTATGACTGCTTCGGGGCCAAGGACTCTAAAGGTAAACGATGCTGTATAATAAAGTTTTACTTTCTCTGTATCATGGCTATCATAACCTATAGAGATATCCTGCCCAATTGATAGTTCAAAATCACCGCCTCGTTCTGAAACTAAAAATGAATTATAATTTCCATGATTAATTACTACTTTAATATTCATTACCTCTTCTAATTGTTTTACAATCGGGTAACCATTTTTCAGACTGGCTAAATCCTGCCATTTTTTATCATTTACAACTAAGATAAAAGGCCCTTCAACACCATGTTTTTTAAAATTAGTTATTTGTTCCCCAATAACTTTCAACAATTCCTTAGGATCATCTGGTAAACTAACTTTCGGGTGTATAGTACTTTCTTCAAGGCCCTGTACATGCCCTTCTTTAAATCCTTTATAAATTAAATCTTCTTCAAAAAGAGCTACCTGTTTAGCAGCTTTTACAAGAGGATCCAGATCTGCATCTAAAGCACCTCTATCGACATTATCCATTTCCCAAATATTTAATTCGAAAGGTTTACGAATTTCTACAAGAGGGATTATTTCTCTTAAACCATAATTAACCCCTTGCTTGTTCTCCTTAGCTGTTTGTATTAATCTACCTGTAGAAACTCCTCCATATTCCAATCCATTTGGGCCATCTACATCAACAAAGTTTCGGGCAGTAAGGTAGATACTAAATATTTCCGATGACTGATCTGTAATTTCTTTCCAGGCCTTATCTGATAAAGGCGCTATTTGTTTTTTAAGTATATTCATTGTTATATTGTTTTATAGTTCAAATCTTTATTTTTATTAATTTTAGTAGTGTCATACCAAGAGTTAAATTCATTTTCCGTCATCTGAACCTCTTACTATATATCCCGATATCTATCGAGAAAACTTGTATGGCTATGTTTTAAACCGTTAGCACAAACAGAACATGACACTATAATTAAAATAAATTACTCTTCAATTTTTGTAATTTCCTTTTCAGTAAATAAATATGTCTTAAGCATACTGTCCCATCCCTCCATGTTCCTGCGCAACCATTCCAGAGCCATGCAAGCATGCTCCATTTCCTCATCTCTATTATGTTTTAGTATCTTCTTAAGTTGCTGGTCGTTTGTAACATCTATTCGTTGTTGATACCAATCAATAGCTTCAATTTCTTCTTTTAACGAATTAAGTGCTCTTATAAAATCTTTTGTTTCTGAACTTAATTCTTCAGGTTTTTCGTGATAATCATTCATTTTACTTTTATTTTATTTTATTTATGATATAATTCTGCTACTTTATCCCAGTTTACAATATTCCAGAATGCTTTAATATATTCGGGTCGCTTATTTTGATATTTTAAATAATAAGCATGTTCCCATACATCAAGACATAAAATGGGCGTACCTTTAATCGGTGCAATATCCATTAACGGGTTATCCTGATTTGGAGAAGATATAACCACTAATTCTCCATTATCTTTTTTAACCAACCAGGCCCAACCTGACCCAAACTGGGTTTTTGCAGCTTCAGAGAATTCTTCTTTTAAATTTTCTAAAGTTCCAAAATACTTAACAATGGCGTCTTCCAGATCTTTATCTAAATTCTCGTGAAAGTCTGGTGTTAAAAACGTCCAAAAAAGAGCATGGTTAAAAAAACCCCCTCCATTATTACGAACTGCATCATCGTATGTAGAAATATTAGCAAAAATTTCAGCAGGTTTCATTTCATCAAGTTCAGTTCCTTGTATTGCTGCATTAAACTTCTTTAAATAAGTGGCATGATGCCTTGTATGATGAATTTCCATGGTTTGAGCATCAATGTGTGGTTCTAATGCATCGTAATCAAATTCTAATTCTGGTAATTTAAAAGCCATAATAACTTGTTTTTTTTATGATTAATAATCAAATTTTTACTACTCAATTCGCATGCTATTGTTTTAACAAAATATATACATCAATCTTTGTATTATTCTTTATAGTTTACTTATTTTTTTGAACCACGATGTTATTTTTAACATCTTTAGATCCAGCCTCTAACGCATTAATCAGTATCAATTTTTTTTCTCTCCTGGTTTTAACAGTACCACTTAAAATAGCTGTACCGTTATCAACTTCTACAGTAATCTCATCCTGGTTAATATAAGGCGACCACCAAAGCCGATCTTTAATTTCTTTTTTCAGGTTCTCATCATCCATATAGGTAGTCTTAGAATCAACCTGATAAATTGGAAAATAAGAGTTCCAATCATAGTAATCATAATAATGGTAGTCGTCATCATCAAGAACCTCAATGCTGTTTTCAATAGCTACAACTCCCTCTTCTTCTGATGCTACATCTTCAGCATAAAACTTTTCGTAATATGAATCCACCTTTCCATTCAGGTAAACAACTCCATTATTTGCAGAAACTACTATATCCAATCCTTCAATCATTGGATCTCTAAGAAAGGCATCTTGTATACTGGCAGTAAGCTGATCATTCTCAGGAATATCTTCGGTTCTTACTTTGATATAATTTTTAACTCTTTCAACACCTACGATATTTTTTGCATCATTCTCAGCTGCTCTTTTAGCCTTTAAATTAGTTACAGTACCAGAAAGTGTTACATCTCCGTCACGAACTGATACATCAGGATTAGATGAAGCTACTCTGGGATCATATGTAAAAGCATCCAGTACAGCCTCTTTTATTTCTGCATCTGTTTTAACATTATACTTTTGCATTCGAAGATTCTCTTTTCGCGCCCACTCTTCAACTGATATTTCAGAATCATCAACTGACGCAACACCATTGGTCCAGGCAAGTGCATTAGCAACCACTCTTTCATTTACACTGCCTACAACACCGCTTAAAGAAACTCTTCCGTCAACAACCGAAACATCAATTAGTGCTCCATCAACACGGACATCATATTTGATTGCTTCTTTAATATCATTCTCGATATCAAAATCTGATCTCTGAGTTTTAGAGTCAACAATAATATTATTTGTGACACCTTTTACGCCTCTAACTCCTTTGACTACATAGCTAACGAGCATCTTCTCCTGCCATGATTCAACCATTCCGTTTAATGTTACCATTCCATTTATGACCTCTAAGGAAATTTCAGAGATTTGGGCTGCCGGATCGCGATTTATCGCCTGAATTATATCTTCTTTTAATTCATCATCCGGTCGCTCAGGTGCAAGAACATCAATTTGATTGATAACTCCCCTAACACCTTTTACTGTTCGTGCAATTTGTACAGCTTTATCCATCTCCAGCATATTATTAACCTTACCGGTTAAGGTTACTACCCCATTTTCTACTGAAACATCAATTAAATCGGATGAAGTTGTTTCATTTAATTGCATTTCCTGTTCTATTGCATAACTTATTTCTTTATCAGAAAGAATCGTATCTTTCTGGCTTAATGCAGTAATGCTTATCAAAAAAAATACGCAGGTAAAAATTGGCTTAAAAAGTTTCATAATTTTATTTTTTTTAGACTTTCAATTACTATTTGTTAGTAAACTAATAGAAAATCCATGCCAATTTTATTGACACAGTATCAATGTCTAAAATAACAGCAGATGTGGCAGATTTAGAAGAAAACAGATACCATAAAAAGTGTAGATTAAATCCACAGTTGAGATGTGATTCCACAATAAAAAATAAAAACCCCGGTAAAAAGAGTAAGAGTCAATTATTTTAGGATCTCAATTTCATATTGCTTTATTTTATTATAGAGTGTTTTTCGATCAATATTAAGCATCTTTGCTGCTTTTGATTTGTTATAATTGGCTTTAATTAAGGCATTCGCAATAACCTCTTTTTCAGTAATCTCAGTAGCTTCTTTTAAATCACTCATACTACCGGCTATTTCAGGGATTCCTGATTCCTGCTCACCTGATAATTGAGTAATTTCCTGCGGCAATACTTCGGGCCTGATGAACTGATTGCCCGATAATAATACTGCACGGTTTATGATATTTTGAAGCTCCCTGATGTTCCCGGGCCAGTCATATTCTAAGAATAATTTCTTAACAACGTCATCTAAACCAATCACATTTTTCTGAAATGATTCATTGGCTTTATTTATAAAAAAATCAACAAATTCCAGGATATCCTCCCCTCTTTCTCTCAGCGCAGGTATATCAATTTTAAAACCATTGATACGATGATAAAGGTCTTCTCTAAATTCGTTGTCTTCAAGCAGCTTAATCAAATCAGCATTGGTTGCAACAATGAGTCTTACATCCACTTTAATATCCTTGTTATCTCCTACTCTGCAAATTACCTTTTCTTGCAAAGCTCTTAAAAGCTTAACCTGGTTTTCATAGGGAAGGTTTCCTATTTCATCCAGAAAAAGTGTCCCTCCTTTGGCTTGTTCAAAAAAACCAACCTTATCGTTTATAGCTCCTGTAAATGCTCCTTTAATATGTCCAAACAGTTCGCTATTTGCTAATTCTTTGGGTATGGCACCACAGTCAACGGCTATAAAGGGCTTATTCTTTCGTGGACTAGCATAATGAATAGCTTTGGCAATATACTCTTTTCCGGCACCTGTCTCTCCTTCGATGAGAACCGTTATGTCTGTGGGCCCTACCACCTTTACATGTTGCATAACGGCCTGAATTCCTTTGCTCTTGCCAACTACAAAATCTTTTCCGGTAAAATTACGCGTTTCTTTTTTATTCTGATTTGTTGTAGCCTTATTAATTAAATTCAGAATCTCTTCCGGTTGGATAGGTTTTGTCACATAATCAAATGCTCCTGACTTTATTAATTTAACAGCCATACGAACATCAGCATAGGCTGTCATGATAATAACAGGAAGATCAGGTTTTAATTCCTTGATTTTTTTTAAAATCTCCATTCCATCACCATCCGGTAATCGAAAATCGGATAATACCAAATCGAACTTTTTTTTCTCAATAAGCTTTATCCCTTTATTTCCTGTAAGTGAATATTGGGCCTGATACCCGTTCTTTTCAAGGTAATTTACCAGCAAGTTGCATATATATGAATCGTCATCTATGACTAAGATATTATTCATTTTAACCTTTCTTCTATTTTCAATTTATAAATCTCCAATGCCTGTTAAAATTAAAAAAAACGTAGTCATTTCTTATTTTAATAATGCAAATAAAAGAAAAAAACCAGGATTTAAATCGTTAACATATTTCAAATATACAAAATAATTCGGAATTAATTAACCGTTTGTTGATCCATCTCTTTTCTTATACCTTCCAGTATTTTTTCCATTAAATGAATCGTTCTTTGCGTGAGCTCAGGCACCTCTTTATAATTGGGATTAATAAGTGTAAGCTTTTTTATTTCGTTTAATTTACTCACCACATCATTTATTTTAAGATGCCTGTACGATGGTAATATCTTATGAGCAGTTTCTCCTATTTGCTTCCAATTTTCATCTTTCACATATTTCTTAAATAAATGTATGGTACTTTCCGAATTATCGATAAAAGTAGCTAACATGCTTTTAATAAAATCTTTATCATTATCTGCCATTTTTACAAGTTCAGATAAATCATATTTTTTAGTATTATGAATTTCTTCTACAATATCCTGCTTGTCAGCTTTACTATTTTTAGTTTGATTTATCTTAAGTACTTCACACATTTTATTATATAGTTCATACTCTTTAAAAGGTTTGATTAAAAAGTCGTTTATACCAACAGAAAAATATTGATGAATATCATCTTTTAATACAGCAGCTGTAACAGCCAGAATTTTTGTGGTTCTATCCTTTTTTTGTTTACGGATATATTCCGCTACATCTACTCCACTTGTACCACCCATATGTATATCAAGCAAAACAAGATCGAAATCTCGTTCTTTCAAATAAGATATTGCCTCTAATCCATTAACAGCTATAATTGTATCACATTCAAATTTATCTAAAAGAGTTTTTGCCAGTAATCGACTGAATTTATCATCATCAACCAATAGAATTTTCTTATCTTTTAAACACTTTGAAACAGTTGTTTCATTCTCTTCAGGAATAAAATCATCCGTTTTACCTTTTTTATAAGGAATAATAAAAGAAAATGTCGTTCCAACTCCCTCTTTACTCGATACAGATAAACTACCTGCCTGTAATTCTATTAAGTTTTTGCAAATAGCAAGCCCCAGACCTGTTCCTCCATATCTTTTGGTTATAGACGGATTGGCTTGTTTAAATCGCTCGAAAATGCTTTTTAAATGCTCCGGTTTAATTCCAATTCCTGTATCAATTACATCAAATTTAACTTTTACCTGATCATGTGTTTCCTCATCCACTTTACAATTTAATTCAACCGAACCTGTATTTGTAAATTTAATTGCATTTCCCAACAAATTAATTAATATCTGTTTTAAACGAAATTGATCGCCAACAACAATCTTATCCAACTGGGGGTCAACATAGTACGTAAATCTGATGTTTTTCTCCTTTGCTTTAACCAACAGGGCATTATAAAGATATTTAATGGTATATTTTAATTTAAAAGGAGATTTATCAAATCGTATTTGCCTTGCTTCAATTTTAGACAAAACCAAAATATCATTAATTAAAGCTAACAGGTGCTCCGATGATTTTTCAATAATATTAACATAATCATTCTGCTGGCCATTTAATGCAGACTGTTTTAATTGTTCGGTAAAACCTATAATGGCATTTAAGGGAGTTCTAATCTCATGGCTGACTCGTGCCAAGAAATCTGTTTTGGAACGATTGGCTCTTTCTGCCTCTTCTTTCGATTTCTTCAGCTTGCGTTCAATTTGTTTTTCTTCAGTAATATTTTGTGTAATAGCAACACCTGTAAATGTTTTTTTCTTTCTGGTATAAAGTGGAATTACCCATATATTATAATAGTAATTATTGTATATGAATTCTTCTGAAGACTCTTTACCTTTTAATGCAGATTCAAAAAGAGGGAGCCATATTTTGCGAAGATTCTTGTCAGGCAATTCATAAAGTGTGTTTTCTTCGAAAAAAGCACTATCCAGGTCGTTATTTTTCATTTCATTTCCTTCAGCCAGAATGAATTGCAAGTTTTTATCAAAAATAAACAAATTGATATCCGGAATGTTATTGGCAAGCAACCTGTATAAGCTAAGGTCTGTTTTCAGGTTCTTTTGTTTTAGGATATAATCGGTAACATCTCTGCCCGATATTAAAATACCCAGAATATGGTTACTTTTATCGCGTATGGTTACATTTTTTGACTCTATAATTCGTTGCCGTTTCTTTCTTCCCTGTATATAATACCTTGTAGTTTTTTTATTAAAGGATTTTCCTTCGATAACCGAATCAAAAAGATCTTTGATTTGCTTTTGTTCAACAACAAAATTTTTTATAAAGTTTAATCCTAAGATTTCTTTTTTATCAAGTCCTAATATCTCAGCTGCAGTGGTATTAGCAAATGTCACGCTACCCTTTAAATTAACAGCTACCACAAAAGAACCAACAACATCAAAACATTGTTGTATAATCTCATTTTCGTAGATATTTTCTGAATCAACAATAAAAATATCTTCTAATACATTTTCATCTGCTTTTTTATGCATAAATAATGAAATCTTTATTTAAAATAGCTCATCCGAAAGGTAAAAAATATTAGCCGGAAACAAAAACACAGGTAATGGTTGTTTTCTAATAACAAGGGCGTCCAAAAAGTCAAAAATCGTCGTCATTTCGAACGCCCTGCCTGCCGATAGGAGGCAGGCAGGGCGTTCGGAATGACGTTTTCAAATCTTTTTGGACACCCTCGTGCGAAGTTTTTGAGCTCCTCTTTTCTGACTTTCGAATTATTAATTAATTCACTAATGTTTTTAGGATTACTCGTATTTAATTACATCAACCGGACAACTCTCTGCTGCTTCCTTAATTTCTTCTTCGTTTGCAGCAAAATCTGCACCTTCTTTTACAATGGCTTCATCGGGCATCTCAAATACCTCCGGGCATATACTTTCACATAATCCACATGATGTACAACCTTCCTCAATCCAAACTTTTGTAATTGCCATAATGTATCCTTTCTTTTTTTAATTTATAAATTCATCATAAATAGCACAAGATCCAAGCCAAAAAATTTCAAAATGTTATACTTTTTATTACAAAAGGCTGGTTTTACTGCTTTTTTGTATACTTAGCGCATACTTTATTTTCTTTGTATTTTAAAAATACCGATTTTAGGGTATAAAACAGTACAGGTTTAGCCTTAAATACAACATAAAATGAGAATTGATATAAAAAATACATAACATTAATTTAAATTTACAAAAAATGCTATATTTGTAAAATATATTTAATCTTATGGCAAAAAAGAAACATATTTTATTACCTAAAGATATTCGAATATTATCAGAATTAGGTGAAAATATTCGACTAGCAAGATTACGAAGAAAGTTAAGTTCAGAGCAAATTTCTGAACGAGCTAATATAAGCAGGCCCACATTAATTGCAATAGAAAAAGGTTCTCCAAAAGTTAGTATAGGATCTTATTTTTCTGTATTAAAAATTTTAGGATTAGAAAAAGATTTTCTTTTAGTTGCTAAAGATGATATATTAGGAAGGAAATTACAGGATGCGAAAATACAACCAAAGAAACGTGCTCCTAAAAAAAGGAAAGATGAATAAAAGAAAAATATATGTGTATGCACACTGGCAGGGAATGGATTCTCCATTTTTAATAGGTAATTTATATTCAGACCGGTTAAGAGGGAAAGAAATATTCTCATTTGAATATGCCAAAGAATGGCTAAAATCAGAATATGCCTTTTTACTTGATCCCGATCTCCAATTATATCCGGGTCTGCATTTTTTAAATGATGATGAAAAAGCAAACTTTGGAATATTTCTGGATTCTTCTCCTGATCGTTGGGGAAGAATATTAATGAGAAGAAGAGAAGCAGCTTTGGCTCGAACTGATAAAAGACCTGAACAAGCTCTTTTTGAAACGGATTATCTGTTAGGAGTTTTTGATGGACACAGGATGGGAGCACTTAGGTTTAAATTAGATAAAAACGGGCCTTTTTTGAATGATAACAAAGAATTAGCAAGTCCACCCTGGACATCACTGAGAAAACTGGAACAAATCAGCTTAAAACTGGAAGAAGATAATATAATTGATGAACCTGAATATTATAAGTGGTTAAGCATGATAATTGCTCCCGGATCTTCATTAGGTGGGGCAAGACCTAAAGCAAGTATTATAAATAAAGATGGAAGCTTATGGATTGCTAAGTTTCCTAGTCGAAATGATAATAACAATGTTGGTGGTTGGGAAATGGTTACTTATGAATTAGCTATAAAAGCAGGTATTAATATGGCAAAATCTATGGTTCGGAAACTTTCTTCTAAAAATTATACTTTCCTAACAAAAAGATTTGACAGAACTGAAAAATATGAAAGAATACATTTTGCTTCTGCAATGACCATGCTGGGATATACTGATGGCCAAGATTATAGTGATGGTGCAAGTTATCTTGAAATAGTAGAATTTATTAGCAATTATGGAGTTAATATAAAAAAAGACCTTGAAGAATTGTGGAAAAGAATTGTTTTTAATATTTGTGTTTCAAATACAGATGACCATCTGAGAAATCATGGCTTTATATTAACTAAAAAAGGATGGATCTTGTCACCTGCATATGATATAAACCCTAACGAAACCGGGACCGGATTAAAACTAAACATAAACGAAAATGATAATTCTTTAGACCTGCAACTTGCTATGGAAGTGCATGAATATTTTAGATTAACCAGGAAAAAAGCTGAACAAATAATGAATGAAGTAAAAAGAACTGTTAACACCTGGGAAACTCTTGCAATAAAATATGGAATTTCAAAAGCCGAACAAGAACTAAAATCCATTGCCTTTTCAAAAGCATCAAATTAAAATCAAACAGTTATCTGTTTACACAGATTTATTTAAACCTTATATTCATTACAACCCCCCAAAAAAGATGGCATTTAAAAACAACTTATTAGTACCGTACCAGATTCCTCTAAAATTCGGATCATCGGCAAAAGCTATTATTTTGCCTCTGCCAACCGGATAACGTAAAACATAGGCCGAGTTGGTTAATTGTTTCATTGCCTCATCTTTCAAAAATCCACTTAATAGAATTTCTTCATCGGCAATAAATACCGATGTTGCATAGGGATTATTGCTTTTCTCCAGCACAAAACCACTATTTTTAAAAACCGGTAGTGTACTCTGGTTATATCCATAGGCTATCGGATGGCTCTGATCAATATGCGCTTCTAAAATTACCCCGTTTATAGAATTTGCCCTTCTTTGGTCGGATGCCGAGGCGTATCTCAGCCGAAGGGTGGTATCCTGTTTCTCCCGTTTTCGAATGTTAGGTTTAATCCATTCCTTCCTTCCGGCTTCTTTAACAGCATTACCTATGGTTATAATATTTCCTCCATTTTCAAGCCATACTTCTATCTTCTTACTATCGGAATCAGTAAAATGAATGTTTCCCGAAGGAATGATTAAGGTGTTATAATGAAACAAATCAATCCGGTTCAATCGATCAATATCAACGCGGGTAACAGGGATATCCATTCTAAGGTCGAGCAAATGCCATATCTCTCCTGCCTCATAACTTCTTATTCCATTACCAGTTAGTAACAACACTCCGGGTTTTTCTATAGGTCTGAAACTGTAACTTCCAAAATGGATACCGGAATGCCGGAATCCGGTTTCCAACCCATAAATATCAACCCCGTCATTCTTTGCTACTTCCTGAAGCATGGCATAAAGTTCATCTGCAGGTACCGGTTGCTTGGTTACAGGAACAAAAATACTTCCATACCCAAAATCTTTTATCTCACCGTTAAATTCAATTTGTAATGGTTTTGTGGCTACTTTAACCCGGATATTTTTATCCATTAACCGATACAAAGCTTTGGGCGAATGGTAATTACTCCAGTTAAAAACATACCCGATACTGCTTTGCCCGTTTATTTTGCCTTGCGGAATTTCAACTGAATTTACCTTCTCTCCCATCAACGAATTGACATTTTCTAATTCCTTGTAATTAATATTAAAAGTCATGGGGAAATTCCACGAAGAGATATCATAAAAAATACTATCTTCATAGGTATTATTCTTCTCGAACAATGATTTAATTAATCGGTATTGATCTTGATTTATCGGAACGATAAATGCCTGGTTGGCATCAAAATTGGCACCTCCGATGGTTATGTTTTTTTGGTTATGATAGATATCAATTTGATGTGTATTTAAAACTTCCAGCATATAGTGCAACCTTACTGGATCTTTTAAGTTTCCAAAAGCATACCCTTTTATTTTATCCTTACCGGCCAGCTGTTTTGCTGATTGATAAAAAGAACGCTGATAATTTCTTAGTTCATTTTTATTATCAATAGCTGCATTTATGGTTGACATCGAAACTGTAAACTGATTCCGTATAGCTTCAGCAAAGGTTGTTGTCCCATGAATATTATTAACTACCTGACCATTTACACGCGATTGCTCAAATAATATTCCAATAGCACCGTTAACATCCGGATAGGTGGATCCTTTGCCATAATAAAAATCATCAAAAACCTCTTCGGAAAAATAAAGAGACCCGATTTTATCTAATGCTTTACTGTGGTATTGTCCCATTTTATAGGTTAGGTCATAATTTTCAGAAGGTGTCAAAGCATTATTTCTGGAAGGAACACCTGGTTGAAAGAAGAATGTTCCATTGGTACCCATCTCATGGTGATCACTAACAACAGCAGGTTTCCATCGATGAAATTCTGTTATTCTTGCTTTCGATTCGGGATGCTGAACCAGTAACCAGTCCCTGTTCAAATCAAACCAGTAATGATTGGTTCTTCCGCCAGGCCAGTGTCCAGAAAACTGAATGCTTGACTGATTATCAACCCAATTTTCGCTTTGATGCATATTCACCCAGCTGGCTGCCCGGTTAAAACCATCAGGATTTAAACAGGGATCAATAATAATAACTGCTTCACTTAAATACTGTTTTACAGGCTCTTCTTCGGATGATGACAGGTAATAAGCCGTTAACATGGATGCATTGGTTGCACTCGATTCATTACCATGTACGCCATATCCCAACCAAATAATAATTGGATAATTATCCGGGCTGGAAGATTTTTCTTTGGAATGAATATATTGTAAATGATTTTCTCGTATATCGTCAATTTTAGCAATATTCTCAGGCGAGGAAATGATGAGATGATATAAAGGCCTGTTTTCATGAGTTCTTCCGTATTCAACCATTTTCACTCTATCTGATTTTTCAGATAAACGTTTCAAATAATGAACAACCTGGTCGTGCGAAAAATGCCATTCGCCAAAAATATGTCCGGAGTATTCTCCCGGCGCAGGTATTTCAGGATTCGTCGTACAATTTTTTCCCAAATAATAATTACAATCAATCTGTGCGTTTAGGTTGTATGAAAAGATGAGCAGGAAAGCAGATAAAATAAAAAGTCTCATAATTTTTGATATTTTGAGTATTCACTCATTAGATGAGAAAATGTTTTGATGGTTTAACGTCTGCTGCAAATGACGCATTTACTATAGTTTAAAAATGCTAATAGTTATAAGTCATATTGTTTTTTTATGTTAAAAACAACGTACAGGATTAAAAGTGAATAGATAAACTTTAAAAAAAATTAAAAACATATTTGTCTTCTATTTGCAATTCGCAAACGTTTGAAACAATACTTCCAGGGTTTTTATTTTTTTCTATAAACACTTGCCTATTAATAAGATACATTGTTTTCACCTTTTTTTTCATTATATTTGATAGTATTTTTAAAATTAAAAAATCATTCATTATTTGTTAAATTAATACGATGAAAAAAGAGAAAAAAGCACTGAGTTTCTGGCAAATATGGAACATGAGTTTTGGGTTTCTGGGTATTCAGTTTGGTTTTGCCCTTCAAAATGCCAATGTAAGCAGAATTTTCGAAACCCTTGGCGCCAAGGTAGATAACATTCCCATTTTATGGATCGCAGCTCCGGTAACCGGCCTCATTGTTCAACCGATTATTGGTCACTTAAGTGATAAAACATGGACCCGCTTAGGACGTAGACGCCCCTTCTTTTTGGTAGGTGCTATTTTAGCATCTATTGCATTATTTATCATGCCTAATTCACCCGCTTTATGGATAGCAGCCGGAATGCTATGGATTATGGATGCTTCCATCAATATTTCCATGGAACCCTTCCGGGCATTTGTTGGCGATAACCTTCCATCGCATCAGCGTACCATAGGATTTAGTATGCAAAGCTTTTTTATTGGCATCGGTGCTGTGGTTGCCTCTTTTCTGCCTTATATTTTTACCGAATGGTTCAACGTCTCCAATACTGCTCCTCCCGGAGAAATTCCATTGTCTGTAAAATTATCCTTTTATTTTGGTGGTGCAGTATTTCTTCTTTCAGTACTATGGACCGTTTTTACTTCCAAAGAATATTCGCCCGAAGAGTTAGCCGACTTTGAAGATAAAGAGCTGGAAGCAAAGATGAAAGAGGTTGAGCTGGCCAATATCAAAAACTCAAGCGGTGATTTTAAAAATGGCCTGATTTTTTTGTTTGCAGGAATCATTATCACTTTTGGCCTTACCTTCATAAAAGTCGATAATGAAGTATATATCTTTTCAATCGGTCTTGCAATATTTGGGTTGCTCGAACTATTCAGTGGCTTTTTAAAACAAAGAGGGAAACTAAACAATGGTTTTGTGGCTGTTGTTTCCGACTTTAACACCATGCCTCTGACCATGAAACAACTGGCTATCGTGCAGTTTTTCTCATGGTTTGCCCTATTTGCCATGTGGATTTATACCACTGCAGGAGTTACCAGCCATATTTACGGAACTACCGATACCACCTCAGCCCTATATAACGAAGGGGCTAACTGGGTAGGAATATGTTTTGGGATTTATAATGGTTTCGCTGCCGCTTTTGCCTTTTTACTTATTCTTTTGGCCAAATTAACCAACCGGAAGATTACTCATGCTGTATCCCTAATTATTGGCGGTATCAGTTTGGCCTCTATATTTTTTATTAATAATCCTGCCATGTTGTTAGTACCGTTTATTGGAATCGGACTAGCCTGGGCCAGCATATTAGCCATGCCTTATGCGATATTAACCGGCTCGTTACCGGCCCATAAAATGGGTGTTTTCATGGGAATATTTAACTTTTTTATTGTTATTCCTCAGATATTGGCCGCCAGTATCCTGGGATTTGTAGTAAAAACAGTATTTAATAATCAACCTATTTATGCATTAATACTGGGTGGATTTTCGATGATATTAGCCGGTATTTTAGTTGTATTTGTAAAAGACAGGGATTAATGGCACAAAAAATTAAAGCAATCATTTTTGATCTGGATGGTGTTATTGTCGATACCGCAGTATTTCATTACCAGGCCTGGAAAAAGCTGGCTAATAGCATGGGTTTTGATCTTACCGAAACGCAAAACGAAAGACTCAAAGGTATAAGCAGGTTAGAATCTTTAGATATATTGCTCGAAATCGGAAAAACAGATGCTATTTCAGATGAAGAAAAACAACAGTTAGCAACCAGTAAAAACGAGTGGTACCGGGAAAATATCTTAAAAATGACTCCAAAAGATATTTTACCCGGCGTAAAAAATTTTCTTCAAGAGCTAAAAAAAGCCCATTACAAAATTGCCATTGGCTCATCCAGTAAAAATGCAGGAACCATTTTAGAGCGCATAGGCTTAGAAAATTACTTTGATGCGGTGGTGGACGGAACAAAAATTACCCGGTCAAAACCCGATCCTGAAGTTTTTCTAAAAGGAGCCCGGGAATTAAATATA
>Ga0102943_1001213_pt1 | contig 16386 bp, 13 predicted proteins | sample SalPonC_black_MG_FD_78174 | JGI IMG/M metagenome (GOLD analysis project Ga0102943, IMG submission 78174) | Salt pond soil microbial communities from South San Francisco under conditions of wetland restoration - Salt Pond MetaG... | ecosystem: Environmental > Aquatic > Marine > Intertidal zone >...
ATATTACGAAACGGTTGCCGGCGGAACCGGGGCCGGAAATGGCTTCAATGGTGCAGATGCTGTTCATCAACATATGACTAATACACGCGCCACTGATCCTGAAATTCTTGAACACCGTTACCCGGTTCTTCTGAACCGATATAAAATTCGGAAAGGATCAGGCGGAGCCGGACAATGGAAAGGCGGAGATGGAATTATCAGAGAGATGAAATTTACTGAAGCTGTTACTCTTTCAGTTTTAACACAGCACAGAACAGTTGCTCCATACGGTCTAAAAAGTGGTAAAAAAGGGAAAAAGGGCAGCCAGATCGTGAATCAAAAAGACGGGTCAAAAAAAGAATTATCCTGGCGAGATGGAGCTGCTCTTATAGCAGGAGACAGCTTTGTTTTGAAAACTCCCGGTGGGGGTGGATATGGAAAACTTCATGACTAATGAACTGCTGGATCTACCGTCTGGGAAGAACCACACCGTAATTGTTTAATTGTTCTTCATTTTCTCTCAAAAACTCTTTCACTTCTTCAGAATCCACCGCATTCGTAATTCCGTAATTGATTCGAGGAGCCGTTTTTACAAAAATTTCACCTGTGTAGGGTACATCCGGATCGTAGGCTTCTCGGCGCGATGCAACCGGTGCAAGGTAAGTCTCACTTTCACCAAGAGCTGAGGTTACCACGCCTATAAATTCAAGACCGGAGCCATCATTTCGAACAGCAAATAGTGCACCTCCGCTAAATCCACGATTAAACGATGCATCTATCAGAATGCTCCTTGAGGGGTGGTCACTACGGCTTGCCGTACCCATTGTTACCATTTGTGCACCTTTGGGATAACCCAGCGCATACACAATATCACCCCATTCAAGTTCATCAGACTCCCCAATAGATAACGACAGTGGCGTCATCAAGTCTTCACGCGCTTCAACATTGGTCATAACAGCCAAATCCCGATTCGAATCATACGTAACAAGATCCAGCTTAATCACACCTTTATCATTCAGCAATATATAATTCACTGATTCCCTCACTGAAACGGCCTCTACGTATCGACCTTGCTGGTTATTTGAACTGGAATGATAATGCCACACCGTATCAGGATAGAAAACGGTATGAGCGGCCGTCAGCATCGCAAATTTACCTCGGAACTCACTCAAAACAATAGCAGTACCTGCTGTGGATTGATCTTCAAGGTATGTTTGAGCAGCAACACTCTCGAAGGCAACACCTTCCAGTTCCGATCGACGCGGCAGATCATCTATGTAAAACTGGTAGGTGCGATAGATGACATTGTTTTGAATTCGAACCACCGACCGAAAACCTTTTTTTATATCATCTCTCACCTCCTGAGACTGCAAGTGATTCTTATAGTAACCTCTGTCATTTGGACCACTGGCCATCTCTCTGGCTCCCGAACAGCTGATCAAAAATGCAAATAACACCAAAAAAATTGCTTTCCAACAGCTGGTAAATCTGACAAGTTTTTCCATGGTAAAATTTATTTATGAACGCAACAGATGATCAAAATATTGGAGACTCCTCTCACTCCAACTAAATCAGAAAGAATCTTCAACTTATTTCTACCGAACAATTGTAAAAAAGGTGATTTGCTTCCTGAATCTTTTTCTACATATTAGCACACAATTAATATAACTGCTCTTATTGTACTAAAATTCACAAGAAGGTAAAACAGTGTCTGCACTTGCTGAATGAAAAAACGATTCCTGAATATACTCTTTTGGTCGATCCTTTCTGCGGCGTTTATCGGTCCCGGAACTGTTACAACGGCTGCATCAGCAGGAGCTGAATTTGGCTATACACTGATTTGGGCACTCATTTTTTCTATCATCACTTGCTATATATTGCAAGAGAGTGCAGCTCGCATATATTCAGTTTCAGGAATGAATCTCGGTGAAGCAATGCAGAAAGAATACTCAGAATCTAAGTGGGGTAAGATTATTACAGCCCTGGTTTTGATCTCTATTCTAACCGGTTGTGCCGCATTCGAAGCAGGAAACATTGTTGGCGCTACAGCGGGAATTTCACTCTTATTTGCTTCCATTCCACAATGGATCACTGTCGGAGGTATTGGCGCCATTGCGGGAGTTTTACTGTGGCGTGGAACTGTTCAGCAGATTGCTACACTGCTTGGTATTGTTGTGACCGTAATGGGATTCTGCTTTTTAATAACTGCTTTTCTGATACCTCATGATATTCTTCAACTTTTATCAGACGGGCTGACTCCAACCATTCCCAACGGTTCAGAATTACTTGTTTTAGGTTTGATTGGAACGACCGTTGTGCCCTATAATATTTTCCTGGGCTCTGGTTTAAAACATACCCAAAATTTGTCCGAAATGAAGATTAGTATGTTTGCTGCAATCGGGCTGGGAGGATTCATCTCTGTCACTATCCTTTTAACAGGCACGGCCATCTCTGGTCAATTTACGTTTGAAGCACTCGCCCTCGCACTTTCTGATCGGCTTGGAAACTGGGCGTATGCACTTTTGGGAGTCGGTCTGTTTGGCGCCGGAATCAGTTCTACCCTGACAGCTGCACTAGCGGCTTCCATTACAGCTCAATCACTTCTATCCAAACCCGGTTCTAATCAAAAATGGGGTGAACAAACTCTGCGCTTCCGCTCGGTTTGGTTAAGTGTATTGCTTATTGGAGTTATTTTCGGGTTCCTGAACTTTCAACCGGTTCCGGTAATTATCCTGGCCCAGGCACTCAATGGAATCATCCTGCCTTTGATTGCTATCATTCTCTTTTTGATAATCAACAATTCCTGTATCATCAAAAAAGAGCATCAAAACAGCTTGATCTATAATCTCGTGACTGCCGTCGTTGTCTATCTAACAGTGCTGATTGGTTTGACCAATCTATTTCGGGCTTCATTTCGGGTGACCAATTCTGAGTGGATCTCGCCTACTGCAATTCTTCTCCTCTCATTTGTTATCTTTGCCCTTTTTATGATCCCATTAGCAAAAAACATTTTTCGGTCTGATTCGTAATCTGATCACAAACAACTAAGCTTAATATATTTCTGATGAAAAGATTGATTTACACTTTCATGTTTGCTTTCCTGTCTCCTTGGATTTTCTCCTGCAGCCAGGCACAGAATTCTGTTAACCAAATTGAAACAAGGGTTTCCCAGGATGACCTTGAACTAAATGTCCATTTTTTATCGTCGGATGAACTGCGAGGACGTGCAACCGGAACACCTGAAATCGATATTTCCGCAAAATATATAGCTGACTGGTTTAAAGCTTACGATGTTTCGACAGCTCCGGGCTACGATTCTTATTTCCAGGAATTTGATGTTACAATGAGGGATTCATCAATCGTCAAAAGCAAAAATGTAATCGGGTTGATCGAAGGTTCAGATCCTGCTCTTCGTGACGAATACGTCTTACTGGCCGCCCATTATGATCATCTTGGCGTGGGGCCAGCAACCGCAGAAGGCGATTCTATCTACAACGGTGCCCGCGATAATGCGGTTGGCGTGGCAACCGTAATGGCTGCCGGGAAGTATTTTGCAGAACACCCGCCAAAAAGATCTGTGATATTAGCACTTTGGGGTGCAGAAGAGCTTGGCCTGATCGGAAGCGGATATTTTGCCGAAAATCCCGTTGTGCCGTTAGATCAAATTGTTTACAACCTGAATATCGACGGAGCTGGTTATAACGACACTACAAAAGTAACAGTTGTCGGGTTAGAGCGAACCGATGCAGAATCAATTTTTGAATCGTCGGTTCAAGCATTTGGACTCGAAGCCATCCCAAGCCCAGTACCCGAATTAGGACTTTTCAATCGATCAGATAATGTCCATTTTGCCCGAAAAGGAGTTCCTGCCCCGACTTTCAGCCTCGGTTTTACGGCATTTGATGAAGATATCCAGTACTACTACCACCAGCCAACGGATGAATCAGACACAATTAACTTTGATTACATCACCGATTATGCAAGGGCGTATATTCTTTCGGCTCAACAAATTGCCAATGCTGCCGACGCACCTTTCTGGAGTCCGGGAGATGAGTATGAGGATGAAGGTATTCAGCTTTATGGAATAATGGAATAAATGAATGGTGATGGCTCTCCTTGTACGCCGGACAGCTTGTACGGCACTTGGACCCTTGTTTATTGTAAAGATTCTTTAATGGCTGAAACGCACCCTGTTTTCTGTTCATCTTTATTTTATGTTGGTCACTAACTGGCAAGCTGCCCGTTGTACGTATACACATTTCATTCCTAAAATTCTTATTCTTAGCATCCTGCTAAACAAATCAATCTGATGTTCAAAAAAAGCCAAATAGAAACATTCAAATCGCTAAAAACGCCGTTTTATTTTTATGATATGGATCTGCTCGACAAAACGATTGAGCAAGTAAAACAGCACGGCCAGTCAAAAGGGTATCATATCCATTTTGCGATTAAAGCCAATTACAACTTCCGGATTTTAGAGAAAATGCTGGAGGCAGGGTTTGGAATTGACTGTGTAAGCGGTCCTGAAATTGAGCGTACCATTGAAGCCGGCTTCAGCCCCGGCCAAATTGCATTTGCCGGTGTTGGTAAAACGGATGAGGAGATTCAGATTGGACTGGATCACGATATCTTTTCATTCAATTGCGAATCGCTTCAGGAGTTAGAGGTCCTAAATGAATTGGCTTCTGCATCAGGAAAAATAGCTAAAGTAGCCGTTAGGCTGAACCCAAATGTGTCCGCAAAAACGCATAAATATATCACAACCGGCCTTCATGAAAACAAATTTGGTATTCACCCTGATCGATTTTCTGATCTCTTTGAACTTTTACCAAAACTTGATGCAATCAAACTAACAGGCATCCATTTTCATATCGGCTCACAAGTAACTGATCTTGAATCATACCGACAACTTTGCGAGCGTGTAAATGAGTTTCAGAATATTTTTGAAGAAAAAGGATATGATCTTCAGCATATCAATTTAGGTGGCGGTTTGGGTATCAATTACGACAATCCGGAAGAAGAGGTGATGCCGAATTTCAAATCCTTTTTTGAGCTTTTTGATAATTGCCTGGATGTAAAACCGAACCAGGAAGTTCACTTTGAACTTGGACGAAGTATTGTAGGTCAGTGTGGGAGTTTGATCTCAAAAGTATTGTTTATTAAAGAAGGTGTGTCCACACATTTTGCTGTGATTGATGCCGGCATGACGGAATTGATAAGGCCTGCCCTCTACCAGGCTGAGCATTCAATTAATGTTCTCACGAGTGATAAAGAACCGATTACCTATGATGTTGTCGGTCCGATTTGCGAATCATCCGATACATTCAGACGCGGAATTTCACTACCGGAAGTTCAGCGCGGTGATCTTGTTGCTATTCGAAGCGCCGGGGCCTACGGTGAAGTGATGAGCAGCGGTTTCAACCTGAGAGAAAAAGTGAAAGCTTATTACTCGGATGAATTGGTGGAGAAAGCTGTTACGGAATAGTAAGCCGGACAGCCTGTCCGGCATGGCACATTTAGTTCTTATACAAAGCAAAAGGTGGTGTCTTTGAGCAAATTTCAGGCATCCTACTCCACTATATCAATAGAATTGAGTTGATCAGTAACGGGCTGTCAGCCGGTTGTACCTGTACCCCAATCAGCTTGCCCGTCAATAACCTCCATATATCGAAATAGATATAAAGATCTAATCACATCTATTTTCAACACTTAATCACGAAAAGAGTAAATTTTCTGCTAAGGTATTTTCGTGACTCTTCTTAAAATTAACCTGTTGTAAACTTCTATTGCTTGGGAAGCTGCCCGGCGTACGTTATTCAAAATCAGAAATTAACACTTCCGAGGGTTCTCGCTCTTTTTGTAATCTTTCAGAAGTTTCTTCAGCTCCTCTCATCACGCGGAGCATGTTCAGGCCTGCGATTTTTCTCAAGTCTTCTTCCGAATATCCTCTCTTGAGTAATTCGGCAAATAGATCCGGGTAGGTAGATACATCTTCGAGTCCTTCAGGAAGAATGGATGTGCCATCGTAATCGCCACCGATTCCAATGTAATCGACACCCATTTCATCCCGAAGATGATCGATATGATCGGCAAGTTGATTTAACGTTGAAGTTGGGGCTTCATGTTCTTCTCTCCACTCCTTCATCTTTTCGGCAATCAGATCCACTTCTCCCTGGTATAGATACTCCAATCTTCGTTCATATGCTTCACGATCTGCTATATACTGCCGCAACTCTTCGGATACGTATGATCCGACATATGTGACCATAATAATTCCGCCGTTTTCTTTCACAAGCGGTAGAATTTCATCCGGCACATTTCGAACATGACCGCAAACTGCTCTCGCTGATGAGTGAGAAAACATTACCGGGGCTTCCGAAATTTCAATGGCATCGCGCATGGTTGTCTTAGCTACATGAGACAGATCAACCAACATTCCCAACCGATTCATTTCCCGAATGACTTCTTCTCCAAACTCACTCAATCCATCGTGTTCCGGGTCATCCGTTGATGCATCTGCCCAATCGAGAGTCCGGCTGTGAGTAATAGTCATATACCTTGCTCCCAAATCGTAAAATTGTCTCAACACACCCAAAGAGTTTGCAATGGAATGCCCGCCTTCCATTCCCATTAAAGAAGCTATTTTCCCGTTTTCAAAAATTCGTTCCACATCATCGGCGGTATAGGCCATTTCAAACACTCCCGGGTACTTCTTTGCCATTCTCTTTACAAAGTCGATCTGTTCCATCGTTTGAACAACCGCTTCATTTTCCGGGATATTTGCACTCACAAAAACAGACCACCATTGGGCTCCAACCCGACCCTCTTTTAGCCTCGGGATATCGGTATGCATAGGATTCTCAAGCTGAGTTGTATCATGGAAATCGAGTTCTGAAAATTTATACCCGACCCTGGACCTGTACTGGTACGGAGCATCATTATGACCATCAAAAAGAGGTACGCTTTCCAGGATCTCTATCGCCTCATCACGGTAATCCTCCCTGTCCTGAGAGTAGACTGAACCGGTAATAAATACTGTACAAATGAGAAGACTAAAAGTGATTCTTTTAAACAATAAGTACATTTTGGATTTACTTTGTGATGTATTGACGAAATTTTTTTTGAACACACGTAGCATCTTACTTATATCTGATGCTCACCGCTAATAGTTATAAAGTGATTTACAGTTCAATACAAAAGCTCAGACTAATGCTTAACTTTAAATCGGTTTAATCTATTGATTTATATCAACTTTTGCAGTTCGGACCCTGAGGATTGGTTCGGTTTGAGTCCATGCAAAAATGAGAGAATTGTCGATCAGTGCAATTTTCGGGAAACCGCTGTTTCGAGATGAATCTGTGATACCCACAGTTTGAGGATTGGACAAAGAATCGGCTGATACAACTTCACGCATCATTACATATCCCATCCCTTCTGATTCCTGCATCCAGCTTACATATGTACGTCCATCCTCAGATATAGTCAGGTCGGTTCGGCCCAAAACCCTGTAAGTTGTTTCATTTATCCGGATCGGATCCCCAAAAGTTTGGCCTCCATCCGAAGACTTCGAAAGTAAAACCCGTGGATTGTCATTTTCAGCGGTGTACCAGGCCACTGCCACCTCATTCCCATTGGCTGCCACAGCCGGTCCGTTCACAGGACATGCCATAATCTGCCAGTTATCGTCATGAACAGTTACCGGTTGGCTCCAGCTTCCTTCTTCCGGATCGTAGTGTGCAATTTTTATATCCCTGACTTCATCCACAGTTCGTCCCCGGTAAACGGCGATATATCCATTCTCCGTTTTAGTCAGATCCGTAGAACAGCAATCGCAAACAGTTGAGTCAATAACTTGTCTGTTTGTGATCTCACCGGAAGCAGATATCTCAGCTGAGCGAAACGTCATTGATTGACTGGTGTCGGCATATTCATCATCGGCACGCCCTGCCGTTTCTCTTCCATCAAGCCAGACGGCTAAAACTTTGTCGCTGTTGATAGATTCCATCGAAACAAATCCATGCTCCGTTGCGGTTGTATCCTGGTGAACAGTAATCGGATCAATCCAGCTACCGCCGTTGGCTGAGTCAAAAAAAGATACTTCCACATTGTAAGCATAGGGACCTCCCTCAACCTTCCTGAGGCGATGGGCGGCAAGTTCAGTTCCATCGATTCCAACAACCGATGGAAAATCAGCCCAGTTCACGAAAAAATTCATGTCAACCTTCACGGTTTGAGGTTCCGTCCACCGTCCGTTTATATATGTAGAATATTGAAGAGCATGAATCTCCTCTTCAATTTTGGATACCCAGCTCATATATAATCGTCCTGTACCGTCTTTATAAAAATTGGGGTACCGCGTACCTTCCAGCGTCGGATTATTCATCACATATTCCATGAGCGGACGCTGCAGGGGTTGTTCCTCGCAAGAGATTGCAAAAACAACAATAAAAATAGATAGAATGGCTTTTTTAAACATCAACAAATCTGCATTTTTTACTTATCAGAAACATCATCGAAGATTGAAAATACTCCACTCCCGCCGGATATGCTAACTTTGTTCGGATAAATAGAACGAAAAGAAATTCATTTTATCTATTTCCCTTCCGATTTGATTCTTATTTTTACGCCCATTGTGCTTTGAACATTTTATTAACAAAATGCTACAACTCGATAACTTAACACTGCATTTCGGCGAGCGTACTCTGTTTGAGGATCTTTCCGTCACGATCAATAAAGGCGAACGGATTGGTCTTGTTGGACCGAATGGTGCCGGGAAATCAACCATTTTAAAAATTATTGCCGGTGAACTGACCGCTGATGACGGAACTGTAAAAATGAGTAATGCCGATACGGTTGGTTATCTACCACAGGATGGTGTGGAACCCGATGCGAACCTTACGGTTTTTAAAGAAGTTGAACAGGTTTTTGAAGAGATTCTATCACTGAAAGACAGGCAGATCGAGTTACAACAAAAATTGAGTACTCTTTCGGCCGATTCGGATGACCACGAGAAAGCTCTCGAAGAGTTCGGAACCATTCAGCATCAACTTGAAAATGCAGATGCCTATTCTCTGGGTGCCGATATCAAACGGGTACTCAAAGGACTTGGATTCCACGAAGAAGATTTTACACGGCCTACAACCGAGTTCAGCGGCGGATGGCTAATGAGAATCGCCCTTGCAAAGCTGCTTCTCAAACAACCATCATACCTACTATTGGATGAGCCGACCAATCATCTCGATATAGAATCACTGCGGTGGATTGAGAATTTTCTGGTTAACTACCAAGGAGCCGTAATTCTTGTTTCCCACGACAAAGCTTTTCTGAATAGTGTGACGAATCGGACACTGGCGTTTCAACATGGAGGACTAAAGGATTATGCCGGCAACTACTCATTTTATCAAAAGAAATATGAAGAAGAGCTCGAGTTGCTAATAAAACGGTATGAAAATCAGCAGAAAGAGATCAAACAAACGCAAGAGTTTATTGACCGATTTCGGTATAAAGCCTCCAAAGCGAAACAAGTTCAGAGCCGTATCAAACAGCTTGAAAAGATGGAGAAGATTGAACTGGAAGAGGAACAGTCAGAGATTACGTTCCAGTTTCCTGCTCCGGAACGAGCCGGGCAGGTGGTCATACAGCTTAAGGATCTGGTAAAAAAATATGGAGACAATACTGTATTCAATGGCATTGATTATGAAGTGGAGCGTGGTGATAAGATTGCGGTTGTAGGCCCTAATGGTGCCGGAAAATCAACACTTATTCGAATCCTTGCTGGACTTGAACCGGTAACATCGGGGAAGAGGGAACTGGGCTACAATGTTACACCGGGATATTTCGCTCAGCACCAAGCTGAAGAGTTAAATCCCAAAAATTCGGCCCTTGATGAGATGAAACTGGCCGGTTCTAGAGAATCTGAAACCCGGCTTCGGACCATTTTAGGTTGCTTTCTTTTTGAAGGAGATGATGTATTTAAAAAAGTAAGGGTGTTGTCTGGCGGAGAGAAAAGTAGGCTTGCTCTGGCAAAAATGCTTTTAAACTCCGGAAATTTCCTGATCTTTGATGAGCCGACCAATCACCTGGATATGCGCTCAAAAAATATCCTGCAACAGGCGTTAGATCAGTTTGAAGGCACATTGATGATCGTTTCCCACGACCGTGACTTCCTCGATCCCATTGTAAATAAAACACTTGAGATACAGCCCGGACATATAAAAACCTGGCTTGGAAACATCAGCTATTATCTCGACAAAAAAGCATTTGATGACTCGGTTGATTTAGAACAAGACAATGATTCAAGCGAATCGAAAAAGCTCAGCCGAAAAGAGGAGCGACGGATCGAAGCTCAAAAACGGCAGGCTCTTTCTAAAAAACTAAATCCACTGAAAAAACGTCTCGGAAAAATTGAGAACGAAGTGGAAACCAAAGAAGTGAGAAAAGATGAGATAGAGGAGATGATGGCTAAACCCGATTTCTACGATAGTTCAGACGAAGTAAAAGAGATCTCACTGGAATATGAGTCGATCAAAACAGAGCTGGCAGAACTGATGCACAAATGGGAAGAGATTGCCGGGAGAATTGAGTTTGTGGAGAATGAATATGAGGGGCAGTAGACAGTAGACAGTAGACAGTAGACAGTAGACAGTAGACAGTAGACAGTAGACAAAAATTGATTATTTTTTGCTTATTCAACAGGTAAATTCAAGTCATTTAAACCCAAACTAGAACAGGTATTTATGAAATATTTTGCAAGGTTAGTTCTATCATTATTTTTGATTTTGGCATTCTCTGCGCAAACAATTCAGGCTCAAGATTCAAATAACTTCAAGGAACAGTTTCTCCAGCATTTTGATCGGGCTTCTCGTGTTCTGGCATTAGCCGAAGCGATGCCTGCCGATCTGTATTCGTGGAGACCTGATGAGGGCGTCTTTTCTGTTGAAGAAGTTTATACCCACATCGCACGATATAATTTTTATTACCTTGAAGAATCGCTTGGAATCCCGGCACCCAATGATCTGGATGTTGAAAATATGGAGGCGATTACCGGCAAAGAGGAAGTTGTGGACATACTAAATCACTCGATTGAACATGTAAAAGAACATATTGGAGAGATGCCGGATTCAAACATTCAGGCTGAAACTGTGATGTACGGTAGAACAGTAAACGGTCAGGCTGTTCTGATGCAGCTCGTTACACATAAAAGCGAGCATGTAGGCCAGGCAATTGCTTATGCCAGGGTAAATGGAATTACGCCTCCATGGAGTGAATAAGTTATCCTTAAATAGAATTGCACAATAAATAGGTCATTCTGAGCTTGACTCAGAATCCCCTTCCTTCATTTTCAAGAGGAGATCCTCAATCGAGTTCAGAATGACATCCTTTTTGGACAGATTTACTTTTTCAATGCCTTTACACTCACTTATTTCGAACTTAAAAATCAGAAGCTAATTATGATGAACCTGTCAACTCTTCAAACCGGAAACAATCCACCGTGTGGTCGTTGACCAGTCCACAGGCCTGCATGTGTGCGTACATGATGGTACTTCCAACAAATTTGAAACCGCGTTTTTTGAGATCTTTACTGAGTGCATCGGATTCTTTGGTTGTGGCCGGAACTTCTTTCAAACTCTTCCAGTGATTCACAATTGGTTCTCCATCCACAAATCGCCAGATATACTTGTTGAAACTGCCGAATTCTTCCTGGATTTCGAGAAATTTTTGAGCGTTCATTACGGCCGACCGAACTTTCAGCTTGTTTCGAATAATCCCTTCAAATTGAAGCAATTCCTGGATCTTCTCCTCATCGAACGTTGCGACTTTTTCGGGATCAAAATTGGCAAACGATTGTCGATAGCCCTCCCTTCTTTTTAAAATGGTCGACCAGCTCAACCCGGCCTGGGCTCCCTCAAGTATCAAAAATTCGAAATGCGTTTGATCATCATGAACCGGTACGCCCCACTCTTCATCGTGGTACTGGATGTATTCATCAAACTGACCTTCGGCCCATTGGCAACGGGTTAATTTTTTCATAGATCAGGTGGCTCCATTATTATTAAAACTTACGTGTAATTGCATCCCAAACCGGAACATCTAAGAAATTCGAAAGTTGATCTGTGTTTTTTCGGATACGGGATAAAGTACCATGGTCAACCACATTGAGGCGATTCCCATTCTGCAGAACAAGGTTCATCTCAAAGCTGTAAAACGAAGAACTCCCACTCGAACCACCGCTTTGAATTCGTTCCTGGATCAGTTGAACGGCATGAATATTTTCAATTCTACACTGAGTTATAGATGTTTTTAAATCCCTATCAGGTTCCTTTTGATCTTTCCAGAAGTATCCTTCATCAAGATCAAAAACAGGAGGTTTATTCATTCCAATTATTTTGGAGATACCCGTGAGCATTAAAATGATTCCCAGTCCAATACCTCCATAAAAGAGTAGTGAACCGTTCGGCTCCATTGAAAATTTTATAATAGCCACAATTCCCAAAATTATGAATACAGAGGCTGCTATATAAAGCTTAGGACTTGCTTTAAACTCAACCCGCTTGGGAGAAATTTTACTGAATTTAAAATCTGTTGTATTCGTCCCTCCCGAGTTCAGTGGGCTCCATTTAGTTTTTAGTGCTATGTCATCATTTAGAGACTCGGGAGTAAACGGTTCATCACTCACGGCTATAAAAGGTTTCTTTGAAATTTATGAATGAATAAGATCAAAAATTCGGTTAAATCGCGGTAACCAGTTCTCCCCGTCCCACGAGAAGTAGATGATTCCCGCTTTTCCAATAACATGATCTTGCGGGACGAATCCCCAATAGCGACTGTCTTCACTATCGTCACGGTTGTCTCCCATCATGAAGTAATAATCCTGCTGAAAGGTGTAGCTGTTGGTTTCTACCCCATTGATAATGAACTGATCTCCGTTTCGCTCCACTAAATTTCGCTCATACCTCAAAAGGACATCTTCGTAGACATGCCAGTTCTCCGGTGTAAGCTGAATCTCCATTCCCTCTGCGGGAACGATAAACTCTTTCATATTATCGTGGTTGGCAAATCCATCGGAGAAGTTAAAACCGCGTCGGCTGAATCCGTCATAGTCATCAGGTAGTACAAACTTATTTACGTTTTCAACTTCCGGCCATTCACTCAAATCTTCAGCGATCTGCTCCGTCATATTTATGATATGAAACCCGTTTCCACTCTGAACAAGTTCGGCTCCGGATTCACGCACTTTCGAGGGACTCAATCGGATTCGATCCCGGATATCTACCCGGTAATTGTACATGTATGTAGCAAAAGTTTCAGCTTCTTCGCCATTTACGTAGAGAACTTTGTCGTCAATTCGTAACTCGTCGCCCGGCATACCAACTGCCCTTTTTATATAATTGGTTTTTACGGAGATCGGTGCTACGTCAATCGGGTAATTGAAAACAACAATATCATTTCGTTCGATATCGGAATAGCCGGGAATTCGCACCCAAGGTAGATTAACTCCCGGCATGTAGATATCAGTAAATGGAACAGACAGCGTCATGGGCGTTCGGGGACCGTAAGCCAGTTTTGTGACGATCAGGAAATCACCCGTTAGCAGAGTTTTCTCCATACTCGGTGTGGGAATTCGGTAGGCTCCAAAGAAGAATGTACGCAAAATTATTGCAGCAATGCCGGCCCAAATCAACGCATCCAGCCACTCTTTTGCCCAGTGTTTTGCTTTTGTTTCCTCAGATTTTCTCCGTTCCGATCTGGCTGACCGTTTCCCAGAAGAGCTTTTATCGTTTTTCAATGTAAAAAAATTAGTTAGTTAAATGTTGGACGGTCGACCATATCCCGCTGAAATTCACCGTCTTTGTATTGTACAAGATACCACTGTTGTCGTTCAGGAGAGTAGAAATAATCCTCGAACTCCTGTGGGTCGCCCTCATCACTCATCAGCATCCTGGTTAACGTTCGTTTTACCTGGGGCATCATATCTATAAAACGGCTGGCTCCAACATACACAAGACCATTTTCAAATGGCCCGTCGAGGTCCAAAATCATCAGTGGCATTTGACCGTCAATCACAAACCAGTACTCAAACTGAATTGCTTTTCCGGGACGGAAGTTTTGCTCGTTAATAAGGTCCCCGATGGTCTGTGTAGGTTCACCAAAAACGGCCTGCAGGCGCGAACGAAGTTCAATTGTTGGAATTCGATCGATTGTGGTAGGATTGTACAACCCCTGGCCGGTCCATTTTATATCCCCGAATCTGCTCTCGAACTGGGCTCTGTCAGAGGATTCAACTTTTTCAATTTCGGGCTCTTCAAACTGAGCATATGCAATTGAGAACGTACTCAATACAATGAGTACAAATAAAAATAATTTTCGTTTCATACTGTTTGTAAATGATTTCTAATCTTCTTCATCCATAGATAGTACGGCTAAAAACGCTTCCTGTGGAATTTCTACAGAACCCACCTGTTTCATCCGCTTTTTACCTTCTTTCTGTTTTTCAATCAACTTTCGTTTTCGAGAAATATCACCGCCGTAACATTTTGCTGTTACATCTTTTTTGAGTGCTCGAATAGTATCACGGGCAATAACCCGGGATCCTATGGCAGCCTGTACAGCAACTTCAAACTGTTGTCGGGGAATAAGTTCCTTAAGCTTACCACAGATCTTGCGTCCCAGGTAATAGGCTTTATCCCTGTGTGTAATGCTGGACAATGCATCCACCTGGTCGCCGTTCAAAAGGATATCCAAACGTACCAAATCTCCTTTTCGGTATTCCAGAAATTCGTAATCGAGCGATGCATATCCACGTGTTCCGCTCTTCAGTCGATCATAAAAATCGAAAACTACTTCTGCCATTGGCAATTCGTACGTTATCTCAACGCGGTTGTTCTGCATAAAGTGTTGATTCACATATTTTCCGCGCCTTTCCTCGCAAAGAGTCATTATCGGGCCTATATAATCCGCCGGTGTGAGAATACTTGCTTTTATATAAGGTTCCCACACGTCTGAAATTTTGCCAACTTCCGGCATCTCACTGGGGTTATCTACCTTGATTCGCTCACCATCCTCAAGATCAATCTCATACCGAACATTGGGTACGGTTGTGATGATGTCCATATCGAACTCACGGTCGAGCCTTTCCTGGATAATTTCCATGTGAAGTAATCCAAGAAATCCGGCGCGAAATCCAAACCCAAGTGCTTTTGAAGTTTCGGGTTGATAAGAGAGCGATGCATCATTTAATTGCAGCTTTTCAAGAGCTCCTCGAAGATCTTCAAAATCTTCAGAGTTTGTCGGAAAAATCCCGCTGAACACCATCGGCTTTACTTCTTTATAACCGGGAATAGGTGTATCCGCTTTATTCTTTGTACTCGTAACTGTATCACCTACTTTTGCATCCTGCAGGGATTTCACGCTACCGATTACGTAACCTACTTCACCCGCTTCAAGCTGATCGGTTTTCTCTTTCTTCAATTTCAGGTAACCGATCTCTTCCGCATCATACTCCTTTTTAGTGGCCATAAATGTGATGCCGTCTCCTTTCTTGAGAACACCTTCCATCACGCGAACATAACAAATCGATCCACGATAGGAATTAAAAATCGAATCAAAAATAAGCGCTTTAAGTGGCTTATCTACTTCTTGTTTGGGACTCGGAATTCGTTCAACTATTGCTTCCAGAAGGTCCTCAACCCCCTCGCCGGTCTTACCGGATACTTGCAGAATTTCCTCTTTCGTACCTCCGATCAGATCAACAATCTGCTGTCCAACGCCCTCGGGGTCAGCACCGGGAAGATCAATTTTGTTGAGCACGGGAATAATCTCCAGTTCCTGGTCAATCGCCTGGTAGAGATTGGAAATGGTTTGGGCTTCAATCCCCTGTGCGGCATCCACTACCAGCAGTGCTCCTTCGCAAGCTTTGAGTGCTCGTGATACTTCATAAGAAAAGTCAACGTGACCCGGCGTATCAATCAGGTTAAAAGTTACAACTTTTCCGTTGGGCCGCTTGTAATCCATCCGGATCGCATGGCTCTTAATGGTGATTCCACGCTCGCGCTCCAGGTCCATATCATCCAGGACCTGTTCCTGCATCTCTCGTTCGCTGATGGTGCCTGTACGCTCAAGCAAACGGTCGGCGAGTGTAGACTTGCCATGATCGATGTGCGCAATAATGCAAAAGTTCCGAATATTCTTCATTTAAATAGGAGACAGACTAAAATTACTCAAGCCTTAAATATACAAATTCGAAACGGTCATTACAGCGAAATGTTATTTGATTTGGTTTCAGTGAAAAGTCAAAAGTAAAACGTGAGAAGAGAACGGATTGAATTCAAATTAACGGACATGGTGCAAGCGTCTCGCTTGTGCCCTGGTTCCCGGACACAACCGAGGACGTTTACGCCATCAACAAAA
>Ga0102943_1001216_pt1 | contig 16342 bp, 9 predicted proteins | sample SalPonC_black_MG_FD_78174 | JGI IMG/M metagenome (GOLD analysis project Ga0102943, IMG submission 78174) | Salt pond soil microbial communities from South San Francisco under conditions of wetland restoration - Salt Pond MetaG... | ecosystem: Environmental > Aquatic > Marine > Intertidal zone >...
CAAGGTAATCATTACCTAAGCCTACTTTATTATGTAGCATATCATGAGCATTTTTTGTAAACTCACTTAATCCTTCAATTTCTTCATTAGAAACAAAACCATCTGAGTAATCAAATGTAATATTTTTCATTTTTCCTCCTTGTATCATACTTTATTTATTAATATAAAATAATTCCTATCCACTTATTAATTTACCATAATTTTACCTAATTAATCAATTATTAAAAAAATAATGCTAGAAATACACAATTTATTTCATGCAAATTTAGATATATATATAATTAATGTCTCCAACTAAAAACCTTAGACAGAAAATTTTGAAGCTCTTCCGTCTTTGGTTCATCAATTATACTAACGTCACCATGCTCAACTAATCTTCCTTCATGAATGAATACTATATAGTCTGCAACTTGCTTTACAAATCCAATTTCATGGGTAACGATAATAAAGTCTTTCTTATCATCCTTCAATTTTAAAATAGCATCTAAAACTTCATAGGTTAAAACTGGATCTAAGGAACTAGTTGGCTCATCAAATAATAAAACATCAGGATTGATTGCTAAAGCTCTTACGAGTGCAACCCTTTGTGACTGTCCACCACTTAATTGACTAGGTTTTTTTAAAATGTGTTCAATTAGTCCAAACTGAGTTAATAGAGTTTTAGCAATTCTTATCGCTTCTTTTTTCTTGATCTTATGAACCTTTTCTAAAATTATAGTAATATTGTCTAATATATTTAAATGTAAAAATAAATTATGACTTTGAAAAACAAACCCACATTTTTTATGAAGAAGCTCCTCATTTTCTTTTACATTAATAGAATTAATTGATATTTCACCACTGGTTATTGGTTCGAATCCTGCAATCATACGTAATAAAGTAGATTTTCCGCCACCACTTGGTCCAATCATACCGATAATGTGATGGTCCTCAATATCTATATTAATGTCATTTAAAACTAGCTGATTACCAAATTTTTTTCTTAAATTTTCTATTTTTAATATCATTATGTCACCTGTAACTTTCTCTCCATATATTTAATTGATAATGAAATAGGTATTGTTATAATTAGATAACCTACTGCTAAAACGACATATCCCTCTATATAAGCAAATGTATTTGCATTTACGCCCATAATTGTATTAAAAAATTCATTTACTGCCATATAGGATAATAAAGCTGTACTCTTAACAAGTAAAGCCAATTGACCAGTTAATGGAGGTAAAATATTTTTTATTACTTGGGGTATAATAATATATCGATACGTTTGATACTCATTAAATCCAAAAACTTTTGCTGCTTTCCATTGACCATCAGGTATACCTTCTATTCCACCACGATAGATTTCTGATATATATGCAGAATTATATGATGTTAATATAATAATAGCAGATACAAATCTATTATTAATATTAAAAGCATTTCCAACGATATAGTAAAGAATCACAACTAAAACCAATAATGGTGTCCCAAACATTAACTCATTGAAAACCTTTGATATATACTTCAAACAGGTAATTGAACTTTTTTTCATAAAAAATAGAATCAGCCCTATGATTAAACTAAAGAACAATGACACAAATGTTAATACTAATGTTTGAGTCCATCCCTTAATTATGACAGGATAATACTTGCTTGTGCTAGTCCACTCATATGAATATCCAAACCTATAATTAATGAATAATAATAGTGTTAAATAAAACAATACAGTAATACCTACATGTAAATACTTCGATTTAAACTTCATAAATACTCCCTTATATACTAAATTAAAGGCTCTTCAAGTTGAAGAGCCTTCACATATTTTTTTTTCATTCTAAAAGAAGAAATCTAATCCATAAGCTTCAAATTCTTTAATTTTATCTTCTAAATGCTTTTCTCTTATTTCATCATAAGTGCCATCTTCTTTTGCTTCTTTTAAAAATTCATTAATTTTTTCCTTTAATTCATTTTGATCTTTTTGCATAGCGATGCCCCAACCTTTTGTATTTGGTAGCGGTTCAAGAATCGCGCGTGTTGAATCTGGATAGTTTTCATGATGTCTTATTATTGATAATGGATCATATATAAAAACATCTCCTTTACCTTGAGCAACTTCTAATACTGCTGTTGCTTCTTCATCTACATTTTTAATGACTGCATTCGGTGCATTTTCTTGTGCCCAAAGTGCCCCAATTGTTCCTGTTTTACTTACAATTGTTACTTCTGGATCGTTTAAATCCTCGTGTGAGTTAACAATTGAATCTTTATATACTAACATCATTAATTGACTGTTTGTATATGGATCAGAAAAATCTACTTTTTCCTCTCTAGCAGGTGTAATTGTCATTGAAGATATAATAATATCAATTTCTCCACTCATCAATGAAGGTATTAAGCTTGGATAAGGTGTATCCGATATTTCTACTTCCATATCTAAGTATTCACCTAATGCATAGGCTAAATCAACACTTGCACCCATTGGATCTCCATTTTCATCCTTTGTTTCAAAAGGCGGATATTTTAACTCCATACCTACTACTAGTTTATCTTGCTCAAGTACATTACTAGACTCATTTGGACTACATCCTGCCATTACTATTACTATTAATACTAAAAATATTACTAAATAATTCTTTTTCATAACTTTATCCTTTCTCTACATTGATGTCGTGTTGTATTGATACCGAAGAAAATTGTTATTAATCAATTTTATTTAAAAAAGTAAATAACGATTCTCATTATAACACATTATGAATTGTAAAAAAAATATTTCTATTCTATTGAAAATCCACTCAACTTATGTTAAAATCATTTTAGTGCTCGCCGAAGTGGCGGAATTGGCAGACGCGTCGGACTCAAAATCCGAAGCCCTTAAAAGCGTGTGGGTTCGAGTCCCACCTTCGGCACCAAACATTAAAACACCAGCAAATGCTGGTGTTTTTTGATTAAATAAACAATTTAATTTTTGGGTTTTGAAGTTTTTTTCTTGATGAGTCTAATTTCTTAACATAGATCCACAATATTATTAATTAATCTAATCTACAAGCATTATCCCCCATATTTCTAAATTAATCTTAAGTTCAATTATTACTTATTATTGATTTATTACTTACATGTAATTTTTCAAATCATAAAACATGTTCTAAATGAAACTATCACATTACCAAAATTTGGTCTCCTACTTTAAGAATTAATAATTTCATTTTCTGAGTAATAATTCTGCTTTAATTTATTTCATCATTCATGACTTTTACTCTCTTCATTTTAACTATCTCGTAAATGCATCAAATGTTCTTTTTAATAGTATAATGGCTTGCTCCCGAGGGGTAAAACCTAATGGATTTATTTCATTATTACCTACCCCTTTCATTATATTATTTTGATTCATAAACACTACTGAATCAGTTGCCCATTCTGATACCTGTGAAGCATCATCAAATTCCAAAAATCCACTAATTGTAAAATCATCTTCTGGCATTGCAGTAATCAATGTTCTATACAACATAACACATATTTCTTCTCTAGTGATAGAATTGTTTGGAGCAAATAATCCATTACCTACCCCTTTTACTATTCCTAGGTGATTGGCCATAAGAACCATTTCATTAGTTGTGTCTGTAAATGGATTTATTGATACAGTAGGTACACTTGAATCGCTTAATTGTTGATAAAGTTTGATAACAATCTCACAAAATTCTTCTCTGGTTATTTCTTGTTGAAAATTGCTAAGTACACGTGCTGTTGTTAAATCATAAGCTATGGCTTCTTCTATCTCATCTTTTGCCCACTCACTTGCTGTTGTATAATCTTCCTTTTCAATTTCTTTGATTATAATATTACCATTTTCTGATGTATTCTCCCATGTAATTGGAGTAAAAGCTAGGGGGTTCTCATCAGAAAAAGTTAAACTCTGAATAGTAGATTCAGGTATATAACCTTCATAGCCATCCATTAAATTAAGAATTTCAGTACTTCGCATAGCCAAATTAGCACTTACATTTCCACTTTCTTGAGCCAATATCAATTGACTTGCCCCTTTTTCAACATACATCGATAAACTACTTCCTTTATCAAAAGACATTTGATCTAAGAAAAATTCGCGACCAACCATATCGTCATCATTAACAGCTCCTATACTTGGCAGTTCTTCATATAAACCTATTCTACAATCACTGTTAATTGAATCAGACATAAATGTCATTTTGTATTGAACTGCTTGATCAATTGGTTCTATTTTAATCCGATCAACAGAGCCTACAGGTATTGCTTTATCTTCCATAGAAAATACCGATTCACCATGTAACAATCCAACATGGTATTTACCATCATTTACAGGACCACTACTAGCTTCATTCCCTCCTGAAATATGAGCTGTCACTGTAATATTGTCTGGTATAATAAACATACTCGGTATTTCACTTGTTCCCATATCATATGACATTGCCATAGAACCTGGAATTTCTTCATAGTAGCTGCCATCTTTTACGCCAGTAATACGACCTTCTTCATCAGACATATACATCGTTGCATCTCCACTAATTAAACCAATAAGGGCATCTAATAATGTTGGAATACGATGATCAGTTATTGTTGTAACAATGCCATCGTTAGTAATATTATTGGTATCTGATGTTCCACCAATTGCATGACTATATGAGTAGTAGAATATTTTATCATTCCAAATCTCATCATCGCTTTCTCCTGGTCCATTGAAATCAGCTATATAACTCCAAGAACTATCATCTAATGTAAGGTATGGAAATTCTGAATATGACATAATATCTGCATTTATGTTATGACTAGCCCCTGTTCTATTAGGATCATAAACATAAATTCTTGTTGTCCCATCATTCATTTCACGAATCATCCATGGTACCAACGCATGCCCACTACCGCCTTCTCGAATAGCTAGAACCCCTGGTTCATCTGTAAGCAAATCACTTCTTATCTCAGATAATACATTAATATGTGCATCACTATCATCTGCATCATACCATTGACTAATTTTTTCAATAACAATGGATGCCCCTAATTGAGCGGCTTGACGGGCCTCAAGATAAGCTGCGGTATTGTATTGTGACTCATTTAACTCATAAGGTGACGCAGGTCCTTGAATATCAGAAATGTCTAACCTACCGTTATATAACTCAGCAACCATTGTACTAAAACCAAAGCATCTACCACCATCTGCAACATCTTTAAAAGCAGCATGATAAAAAATAAGAGCTTTCAATTTTTTCCAATTCCAATCTTTAGAAACCCAACATTCATTACCGCCAAATACTTGTGTCATACGAGTCCAAGACAAACGATTGGTGCCAGTATTTACAAATAATGGCGCTTTACTATAAGTTAAATCCAATGCATTCATCGGAGATATGGTAAAAGAAGTTCTGTCAGTAGTAGTTAAATAACTTTCAGCATCCCGTGCGTAAGCAGAAAAGGAAAATAAACTGTCACTATTTGCGAATGCGTAACCTAATGACTCTGTACCTGTGGTATTTTGAAATAACACTGTTTCTGTTGTTGTGGTCCTACCATCCGAATAATGATAATCATGAAATCTACCATTAACTTGTATAGATAAATCTACAATACCTTCTGGATCCGTTGCTGTAGCTCTAATAGCCACACTTTGCGTATCATCTTCAATAAATGAGTAACGCTCAGGAATTGTTGCTTGAACACCAACATCCGCATCATGAATAACTTCTATGGTGACAATAGGTTCTGAATCTGTTCCTCTAACGGGTACTATAACATTCTCCCATATACTCTGGGATACACCTATATCATCTGCTACTAAGCCATATGCTTTGCTCGGAAGCTCTGCTACTTCACTATATGATACAGTTAGGCTTGTTGTTGATGCATCTGTAGCCTCACGTATAGCAAGCACCTCTGAACCACGAACAATCATAACATGCTCTAAAGCAACGTTGTCTGTAGCCGTCACTGTAATAGTTATCATCTCTCCTGGATTTGGATTTTCTGGTATAACAGTATAGGATAGTTCGCATTGTATATCATCATCTGGTATCACATATTCAGGTTCATCTACTGAATCAGCGCCTGTGTATTGAAGGACCAACTTAGGTTGATAGCCTCCATAATCATCACTTCTAAAATTATAGGTACCATAACCTACTTCACTTGGTTGAAAATAGATACCATGATTATCACTAGGATTATCAATCCAATTATTTACAAGAGATATTGGCAATTCAATCGATTTCCAACCTTCTCCTAAGCTAATATCAGTGGTTAAAATAGTTTCCGCTGCAACTGGTTTGCTATTCCATGTAACAGTATTTTCATCATAGCTTGTAGAACACTTCTTAATGTCAATATCATTTAACGTAGTTTCATTCATGTACACCATCAAAGTTGCCTTTGATAGTTCAGCTTCATCTGGCAATAGACCCCCTTGACCTTGAGTAATATCACTGAATTTTAGTAAACTAAAGAAACTATAACCAAACTCATCACCACCGACGATTAAATTATTCTGATTGATAAGATTATAGTTCGTTGTCGGTGCACCCTCTGCAATATAGACTGCGTCTTCACAATAGATTGTCACACTATTCACTAATTTAAGCTTTGATAGATCATAGTCAACTAATGGATTATTTATATCTTTAACAGCATAAATAGCACTCCCACTAGAAATAAGACTAAATATCAATAACACACTTATTATTTTTACCTTCATTTTACTACTCCTTTCATCATCTTAAAATGGCAATTACAAACCTAACTAACTTGTCTAATTACAATATTACTTCAAAACAGTTTAGAAATTGCCTCTAATTCAGATATACTTATAAAGTTTAAAAAACAATCACGATGGGATAAAACTATGTCAAATTTTTATCAATCGATTCTAGTTTATATCAATGAGAAAATCATAAATGCCAGCTTAGTATAATGAATCCATCCAATTTTTAAAAACATTCAAAAAATAATAAAACCAGCCTAAAGGCCGGTTACGCTATTAGCAATTATCTGAATTAAGCGTCCATATATTTCAAATAATTCTTACTTCCTGTAATTAATATTAAGTTATACTTTCATTCTACCCTTGTCAATTATATTGAAAAAAGTTGATATTTTTGAAATCAATTTTCCTAAAACTATACCAATTTGAATAATTTTCGTTATTCTTATACCCAATTTATATTAGATTAAACATAAATAACAATTAATCAAATTGCTTACTCTATATGATTTTAGACTTCTTTATACTCACTAGGAAATAAATAATTGATACGCCTGGAGCAAAAGTCCGAATTCCTATAGAAGAAATAAAAAAATGTTAATTAAAAGGTAACGTAATAAGCAACCCAAATGCCTGAACCCTTAAAAGGATATAAGTTCGAGCCACATCTCAACAATAAATCAACACCACCAAGGAATTGCTTGGTGGTGTTTTTTGATTGGTTGATTCAATCTTTAAAGTTTTGATATGTAGTACTCAGACTAAAATAAATTTATTAATTAATCAAATAAGGTTATTTCATAGCAGGATTAATCCTAAATTCTGAATAATTAAAACCCTTTAATTGGAAAACGTGCTAAATTGAATTCTATTTGTAACGCTATTTGCCTATAAGTTATTAAATAGTGTCTACTAGTGGTGATGTAAATAAAATGATTAAAAAATTTATTCAAAATCAATACAAAAAACTAAATTCATCTTTACCAAAATCATAGTTTAAAATGAGATGAATCAAGAATTATTGATAATAAAGTGTATTATAAACGTGATATTTTACTATTGTCCAAACTCTTCAACACTTTCTATTTCTCCGGATACATTATTAAAAACTATAAATTTAGTCTTATTCCCTTCATTATCATAATGAGTTTCATAGTCTTTTGCCCCAGTTTCTTGGACATAGCTAACATGAATCCCAATACGGTTGCCGTTTAAGTATTGTCCTTCATAACCTAGAATACCATTGGGATAGTATAATAAAGAATAACCATCACTGTCATTTGAATCTGGTATATAAGACCCATCTATTGGCATTTTATAGTGAATATCTGAACGCATATTTCCAGCCTCATAGTACTCTTTTATTTGAATAAGTTTTGCATCTTCTTTATAAGTGAATTCATATTCTTTCTGCTTTATACCACTGTCATAATAGTCGTAACCCCTTTCATTTATTTTGCCCATGTCACCATGTAATTTTCTTACAAGAACACCATTTTTATACAATGCCCAATAACCATGTATTGTACCAGCGGCATTTTTATCATAAATTCGACAATCATACTCCTTTATTGCTTTAGTATCTTTGTCAAAACGAACGGTCACCTCATAGCGCAGACCCCCTTCAGGTCGATTAAAAATTTCAGTAGTACTCGCATAGGCAATGGAACCATCAGGTTTATAATTTGCATAAACCATCGTTATATGCTCATTATCACCTTCAACAACTTCATAACTTCTTCTAGTAATCTTATCATCATTATCGTATTGTTCACGTGGCGGAACATCTAGTACTGCTTTTCCAAAAACTTTAGACATAATTGAATCTAAAGAATCATTACCCGTTAAATCAATGATCCCTTCAGGAGTAGCCTTTGGTATGTAAATTCTAGAATTCACATTTGAAGTTTTAGTCTCGTTTATCATTACTTCTGTTTCGATTTCTTCTACTACTGCCTCTGTTTCAAACCCTATTGCATTTAACATCTGAATAAGGTTATTTCGATTAATTTTTATATTTTTACTGTTTTGAGAACCATTGACCCAATCAGTAAATTTATTAACCATATCATTTGCAGAGCCATTTAGAAACTTCGTAACAAAAGCACTCTTCTTGCTACCTAAAACTTCTGCTAGATCATTGTTGAGTATTTGACTAAGATTTTCATATGTTTCTGGCTTCATGAGGCCTTTGTTTTCTTTTAATACATCAGCAAATTTATTTATAATACCATTATAAACAGTATCGCCGCCAAGACTCGGTGCTAAATTTACAAATAAATTTCCTAAAACTGCATTATCACTGCTTTGAGATTTTTTGATTTTCTGAATAATTTCTTCTCTTAGTTCTTTAGAGATTATCTCTTTTTCCAGGGACTTCACATTTTTATTAATTGCGTTAGTATCTATTTTTATATCTTGGAGTTCTGGGATATTATCAGCATAGGCAGGAAACGAAGTGCCTTTGCTTGAAGAAATCATATTGTCAAGGGCCTGAGTATTAGGCGCTTGAGATGACTCTTTTGCAGCTATATCTTTTTTTATTTTTTGATTTATAATCATATTCATGATGGCATCACTTATATCGTCATCATTTAATTCACTGCCACTTGACACTTTAAACTCTAGTTCTTCCATCATTTTTAATATTGCAATGGCTTTAGAATTTGTTTTTATATCACTAGCATAGGATACAGAACCAAAGGGCCAAGAAAACAAGCCTGTTTTACTATTGGTTTCTAATGCTGTTCCAGGTGCTTCAATAAGATACTCAGGGCGATACTCTTTATTCTTAACAAAGAGTGTCTTGAGAGCCTCAGTATTTTCTGTTGCTTCAAGAGCATTAAGCTTAGTCCAAACTTCATCCTCCATTTTCTTTTTATAGTAATAATCACTACTAGCAATATGTGCATACATACTTCCCATGATAATGTAAGAACGCTCTACTTTGAGCATCTCAGGAACGACATATGTTTCAAAAATTTCATGGGTATCTTTTCTTATGCTATCAGCATATTCAATATTTGAGTTTTCTACTACTTGGTTAGCAATATACTCAGACGTATTAATTAGAAATAAAATATACTCACTTGTTTTTTGATGTAAAGTCATAGTTTTCTCAAAAATTTCACCATCTATAGCTGCCTTATTAATATTATTTTTTTCATAGCCTTCGATGATCTCAAAGTAACCATTAATCTGAAGTGATAACCCATCAATAACTGTATTATATAAAAGCATGTTATCTACAATTACTTGAAAATTCTCATCATAATCTCTGCTAAAATTATTGACTTCATCAATAAAAGAAAGTACTTTTTCTTCGTAAAGACTTATACCGCTAAAATAAAGCTCAGTACTGCCTTCGGCAACTTCTATAATCTGATTATTAAAAATATTTACTGCTTCATTTCTCAATACGTTATATTCATTATCAAGATAGTCATTATAAAAAAAACCACCTATTAGAGTGTTAAAAAGAGAAGCTTCACTTTTTGTTGGTTCTCTATTTTCTATTTCTTCTTCAATTACTGTTGGCTCTGGGGTTTCTGTTGTTTCTAATACCTCATTCTCTTGGTTTTCAGGTTGTGTTGATATTTCACTAGGTATTTCTTCTACAATCACTGGTTCAACTTTTTTATCGCTACAACTCACACTTAATAGAACAATAATCAATAAAATAAAAACAGTCTTAATATACTTACCTTTCATATTACCCTCCGATACATAATCCCTTACTGTCAATAGTTTTAGCTTGTTACACTAATAACAATTGAAGCCTTTAATTTTTCACTTATATATTCACTCCAACCTGTTTTTTTGATAATATATCCTAAAAAAGGAAGGTGTTTTTAATAATATTATCTAATTAAATAGTTTTAATTAGTCTAATATTGGTGTAAATATAAAATCATAAACACGGATAGATATAGAGTTTATAACTAAAAATAACCTAAGGATGTATCAACAAACGCCGAAACATGATCAACGCTAAAATCAAGGAGTCTAAAATTTAGTTGTTAACTGATTCTAATTGCCTTGATAACTTTTGACTGTAACAATATTCTTATATGAGAGAACTATTTTTTGATTAAAGGAAAGTTATATTTTGAATTATTAAAAATAAGAGATGATAAATTATTTGTGAAATCACAATTACTTTACTAAATAACTTTAGCATATACGGTTTTTATTGCTAAACATGATTTGCAAAGTATTTATACCTTTAATTATTAATGACTAAACATTTTTATAAATTTAAATTTTACATTAAAATATCTTACTTATCACTGTTGACTGATATTACTTTTATTTTTTCCTAATATCAGTCACCTTACTTACGAGATAAACTATAAGTAAATCGGCCTACTAGATTATCATTCTTCATTTTAAGCTAAGCATTATATTTTTCAAGCAGTCAAATTTATTTTTTTCGTCTCATCTGTTATCTACTAGCTTAAATATCACTGCCGAAATAAATTTGCTAATCCAATTTTAGATAAAAAATAACATAGTTTTATGTATAGAATTATCTCCTCATACTAATAAATACATATTTTTTTAATCATCATACTTAGATAAATGTTTAAAAAATATTGCATCTTCTTTTACTAAATGACCTATAATGACATCATGAACTAAAAATGAAAATAATTCTATTAAAGTGATTCTATTCTTTTTCGTGTGTTGAAAGATTTGGTCGCCTTGACTTAATATCTCATCATGTCTTTTTTTATGCGCCTCTAAATTATGATATCTAACTTTCTCTAAAATTTCTATTTCTTCTCTGAAATGGCTTCTTAGCTCATGAAAGAAAGACTCTATGTTATTAATGATGTTATCTGAAGCACTTCTACTTAGAGATTTTTCAATAATATTATTACACATTAGAAAGAGTTTTTTATGCTCTTGATCAATTTTATAATTTCCACTAGACCATTTTTCACTCCATTCTATTTTAAGTAAGATATCGTTTTCTAACTTTTTATCATAATATGAAACCTTATTTTTTCCAGTATTTTTAGATTTATATAATGCTTTATCTGTACGTAAAAACCATGACTCTAAATACTCATTTTCTACCCATTGGGAACAGCCCATACTAATTGTTACTTTCAAAGATTTACATATTTCACAATTTTCGACTTTATATCTGATGCGCTCTGCAATAATTTTAACTTTTGATAAATCGGTTTCTGGCATTAAAATTATAAATTCATCACCACCCCACCTTGCGAAAACATCTTCTTTCCTAATCGTAGCATTCACAATTTTAACTATAGCTAATAGAACTTTATCACCTATTAAATGCCCATATCTATCGTTTACTCTTTTAAAATGATCTAGATCAAAATACAACATTGATAAGGGATAATTATTTCTCTTCGCATGATAAAATGCCTCTTTTGCTCTTGTATCAAAGTACTCTCTAGTAAACACACCAGTAAACTGATCTCTAATATATTTTTTTTCAAGACTATTTTTTCCCTCTAGAGTAATACTGTATTGAGTTGACCACTTAAACACAAAGTAGCCACATAAAACACTAGTAAAAGTACCAATAATATATGCAAAGTAATGCCAAATTTTTCTTTCGTTCCAACCACCCTGTGGAATGGTATATATATCCCAACCACCAAGAGTCTCTTTCGTTTGAAATTTAATTGGGTTCATGTTAAGAATTTCAGGATTCCCATAAATTGGGCTGTTGATATCATCATTGAAAGTTATATAATAATCAACCTTGTTATCCTCAGAATAGTTCCTAATAAAATTAAAAGTTATTTCAGATCTTAATACAATACTGACCATTCCCCAATATTGATCATTTTTGGTTAATGGAACTCGGACAATAAAACCTGTTCCACCCTGCACTAAATCAACTGGTCCAGTAAATAATCTAGTTAATTCTTTTTTTACTAAATTGATTTCTTTTGATTGAGTAGGTACCTTCGCTAAATCTACACCTATAGCATCTTCATTCCCTTTTAAAGGGTATACCCATTTAATAGTTGTATCTCGGAAAATAGTAACATTTCTAATGGTATCTAAATTTCCACCTATAAGATATTCTAAATATCGATAGACACTTTCATCTTCATACGTGTCAATTGTATTAATATAAGCTCCAAAACCTTCTAATAAACTAATATTTGAGTTAATAATGGCTTGAATTTCATCAATCATATTTGAATAAGAAATAGTAACCTCATATTCCTTATTATTTCTTAAATCTTCTTCTATTATATAAATAAAAGCATAGAAAAGTAAAAAAAGTAAAATTGCTACAAAAGAAGCAAAAAATAGGGCAGTTATCTTATCTTGATTTTTTTTAAAATATTTTTTCATAAGCTACCCCTTTCAAAGAAAATTAATATGCAACTATGAAAATACAGGACATTATTTTCTTTTTATACCCAGTATTAATAAATATAATCAATAGTCTTAAATAAGGATAAAGCTCAGTTATACTTAATCTGATAGTTGTATTTGAGAAAGATAAAGTGAGGTAAAAAAGAAATTCATTAAGTCTAATTTTAGCCGAAATTCCGTATTTTAAAAAAATTTGAAGAACAAATTGTTCAGCTTTATCTTAATATCAGAAATACTAAAAAATATGATCTATAGGCTTCAAAACTATTTAGTTAGATTAAGGAACCCATACTTTTAAAACGAAAGATAATTTATCTGATTCATAAAAGAAACAGATAAATCGTATGGAAAATAATATTTGCTCTGAATAGCAAGCTACTTAGCAAATAACGCGAATAATATAGTCAAAATAAAAGATCTTATTAAAGAAAATAGTGACAAGTTCTACATATCAGCAATGTGCAATAGCCTACTAATTCCTAGAAGCAGTGAGGATTATATATTACATTCTAATACAATGAAAAACCATCTATAGCCAAGTCTTTACTTCTTTAAATTAACAGACATTTTTTCTTACCAATCCATTCAATATTGTTAAGAGAGTAATGATTCAATTAAAGCTTTAAATGGATTGTATTTAATATCTCCTAATTGTTCTACTAAACTTGAACTTTCTTTAATTTTATTGATTGTTTGAACAATTGAATTGTTCAGCGCATACTCTTTACTAAATAACCCTATATTAGTTTCTAACATAGCGTCTAAACCTGCACTATTAAAATTTGCAGAACCAAAAATTAGATAATTTTTATCTATAAGGATTAATTTTCCATGAATCATTTCAGAACAGAGAAATATATTAACTTCACCATTAGTAGAACGATAAATTTTATTAAGTACTTTAAAATTTAGATCGTTTTGAATATTAGCACACTTGGGTAGATAGATATTTAGTTTTATTCCCTGCTTACATTGTTTTATTAATAAATCAACAATTTCATTAAAATCCCAGTAAGCCATAATCACATCAATTTCTTTTTTTCCTTGTAAAATACAATTTAATAAGCCTTTTTTTACATTGAAACTAGTTGTAATATTTCTAAATATATTAATTTTTTTAGAAGGTTGCAGTAAATCAAAAGTAATATTATCCTTTTTTTCTAAAAAATCCGATACCAACTTTTTCGACTTTATAATAAACATAAAATCATAGTATTTTCTATTTAATAAATCATATGTATACTCTTTTTGTTCAAAATTCATTCCACTAACTACAAATATTTCATCGTCAACAATTAAATATTTTGAATGATTTTTTAAAATTCGATTGCCTTGAAAAAAAATATTCTTGTGTTCCTTGAACTTCATAATATACGCCATATTCCCAAAATGCCAATGTTTAGGTTTACCTTCCATTGGATAAAATTTATCCATTAAAAAACCTTTAATTTTTAAATACCAAGGTATGTACTTATGAAATAGAGATTTTCTATTTTCCTCAGCTATTTCAAATATTGCACCTAAAAGATCCTTATTTATATAAATTTTAACGCCTTGATTAGCTGCCTTAAAAAGTGCATTAGCAATTACTTTCCCAATCTGATCATCTCGCCATATAAACATTTGAATTTTTATATTTTTCTTAGCTTTTAAAATGACGTGATCAATCAGATAATCAAAGGCATCTTCACCATTATTAAAAAAATACATATTCACCCCTTCTATTATTGATGATAAACAATTCATTTATTCTCTTTTATATTCTATCATATTTTTTATTTAATCAAGTTGATTTTGAAAGAACTTATTTATTAATATATATGATTTATTCGAATTCTCTTCTTTTATTATAACTTAAAATATAACATAAAAACACCAGTGCAAACTGGTGTTCTAATTAGTTCTATTTAATTTGATTAAATTTATAACTCATCAACCAATGAAGCCATTATAAAGTCATTTCTTGATAATCCATTAATTTTGTGCGTCATAAAAGAAATTTTTGCGTGTCCCCAACCAAATTCTATATCAGGGTGATGACCTTTTTCTTCCGATATATTTCCCACTTTATTGACAAACTTTAAAGCATTAATAAAGTTGTCAAATTTAAACTCTCTAACTATTTTTTTATTCTCAATGAGTTTCCAATCATCTTCTATTTCATCCATTAAATTTTCTAATTCTTCCCCGTCTAACACAGGCGTTCCAACAGAACATGGTATACATTTTTCTTGACTAAGACTTGAATCCATAATATCCCCCTCTATTTAAAATTCATCAACTGTCATCTTATTTTGTTAGTACCCTATTCATTATGCGTTAATCATATTTGAAGAATTATTAAATCACTCTATTAATAGCAATTTATTTTTTATGATGTACAAAAATCTCCATAGTTTTTTGGCAAAATAGTTCTTTTTCATTAATCCAGGGACTATGTCCTGAATGCTCAAATATAATCAGTTTTTTTTCAGGTGCTTCTAACTGGTTATAATAATCCTTTACTAAGCTAATAGGAGCATTTAAGTCGTATTTTCCGTGAATCATATATACAGGTACTTCTAAGTCTGAAAAATCATTTCTTAAATCAATAGGATATAACTGAGGATAAACCTTAGAAAAAGTACTTAACATCCCTCTGAAAAAATTGACTTGGTCAAGGATACCGTATTCTGGTGATGCTAAATCTTCTAAAGTACTATACCCTGGATTACTGATATCAGGATTCTCTGCCATTTCTTTTGATAAATATTGTAAATAAGTTGCTGTAGTCAATGCCATATTTTCCCCATAATGAGGCGGCTGTCCAATTTCTTCTAGTTTGTCAACTTGTTCTTGATCCCCTTTGGATTTTGCAAGATCTAATGCTGTTTTGTAACAAATTTTTTCTGTTTCTTCAAATGCAACCATTTGTCCTGTCCCGATAAAGGCATAATAGTCATCTGGGTTTTTATTTACTAAAAAAACACCTAATGCACTCCCCCAAGATTCGCCAATAATATAAATTTTTTCTTTTCCTAGTTTTTCCTTTATGATGTCAGTAATTACTAGGCCATCATTAACATATTTTTCTATGTCCAAGGCTTCTGTATCTAAAGAGTTAAATGATTTACCAGATCCAGGTTGCTCCCAATTAACGATAGTAAAATTGTTTTCTAAATTTTTAAGGTTTCGTCTAACGGCTCCTAATTGAGAACCGCCTGGTCCACCAGCCAAAAATAATATCACAGGATTATTTTTATTTTTTCCTCTGATACTAATCCATTG
>Ga0102943_1001217_pt1 | contig 16330 bp, 13 predicted proteins | sample SalPonC_black_MG_FD_78174 | JGI IMG/M metagenome (GOLD analysis project Ga0102943, IMG submission 78174) | Salt pond soil microbial communities from South San Francisco under conditions of wetland restoration - Salt Pond MetaG... | ecosystem: Environmental > Aquatic > Marine > Intertidal zone >...
CAAATAGCCTTTATAAGGCACCCGGCCTTCAATTCCTTCCGGCACTAACTTAAGATCATCTTCTACATCCTGGAAATATCTGTCTTTTGATCCTTTTCTCATGGCACTTACACTTCCCATGCCTCGGTAGGATTTATACTTTCTGGATTCATAAATGATGGTTTCACCGGGACTTTCATCCACTCCGGCAAACATGGAGCCCATCATTACTGCATCAGCTCCACCGGCCAATGCTTTTGGAATGTCGCCGGTTTGTTTAATGCCACCATCAGCGATAAGGCCAATTTGATTTTTTGAGGTAAACTCAGCGATTTCCATTATTGCCGATAGCTGAGGCACACCCACTCCGGTTACCACACGAGTTGTACAAATCGAACCCGGACCTACACCAACTTTCACTACGTCTGCACCTGCCTCAACCAATGCCTCAGCAGCTGCACGTGTAGCAATATTTCCACCAACTACATTGAGATCTTTATATTTAGCTTTTATTTCTCTAACCGTTTTCAATACTCCTTCCGAATGCCCATGGGCCGTATCAACAGTTACAATATCCACACCTGACTCTACCAGGGCATCAATCCGATCCATTGTATCCGGTGTAACTCCAACTGCAGCACCAACACGCAATCTTCCCATATCGTCTTTACATGCATTCGGGAAATTCATTTTCTTTTCAATGTCTTTAAACGTTATCAAACCAACCAAAATATTGTTGCTATCTACAATTGGCAGCTTTTCTACTTTATACTCCTGAAGTATCTGCTCCGCTTCATCAAGAGTCGTTCCCTGCTTGGCTGTTACAAGATTCTTGCTGGTCATAATTTCACCCAGCTTTTTATCAACGTAATGTTCGAATCGCAAATCTCGATTCGTTACAATTCCAACCAATAAGTTATTTGATTCAACAATTGGAATACCACCGATTTTGTGCTTTCTCATCAGCGATCGTGCGTCTTTCACGGTCGCATCAGCCGGCAGAGTCACCGGATCCACAATCATTCCACTCTCGCTTCTTTTCACAAGCCGTACCTGCTCTGCCTGATCTATAATTGACATATTTTTATGAAGCATAGCTATTCCGCCTTCTCGAGCGAGGGCTATAGCCATACGGTATTCAGAAACCGTATCCATAGCTGCACTGAATATCGGGGTGTTGAGCCTCAATGAAGGGGTTAATTGAACAGAAATATCTACATCTCTGGGCAGTACTATAGAATGATTGGGAACTAACAAAACATCGTCGTAAGTTAATCCTTGGCGTGTGATTTGTGAGAAGGGAGAGGAGTTATCCATGAAATAAATTTCGCTTAGTTTACATTTTGGCAAAGATAAGAAATCCTATTGAAATTCTTTACCGATTTCCGCGAAAACTAACCTCCATCCTAAATAGAGCTCATACTGTGGATCACAACTTTTTTATTCTCAGTGAATCTATAGCTATTGTTTCATTACAAATTCCGTCTAAATAGCTGTTTACCCAAAAATCTACACTTTCTCTTCTGCGCTGCACCCATTCAGAATTTGTACAATACTGCCCTCTGAGCTCATCAATATATCCCTTAACATCCTCTTCGATCACCATTTTTAACTCTCCGGGCAGATCTCCCCACCCTAAAAGGGTAAACATCTCTTCTGTAGCTCGATACTCGGCTTCCGCCTTGTGAAATATCGAATTCAGTACTGCATTTTGTACACTTACTTTTGATTTTTTTATTGCTGCTTGCATAGCTGTTGTGTGTTTAATTATGATTTACACACAACTTAAACCACTTGAGTGACATCAATATGTCACCCCTCATGCAATTTAATTACAACCCCGCTCTGGTGAATATTTCGTCAACTCTACGGGTATGATGGGCCAAATCAAAAGCCTGCTCAATTTCACTTTCAGAGAGATTCTCCAGAATTGTTTGGTCTGATTTTACCAGATCTTGGAAATCACGTTTTTCTTCCCAAGCCTTCATTGCCAATGGTTGAACAGTGTCATAGGCATTTTCACGGTTTAATCCCTTATCTATAAGCATTAGCAACAGGCGCTGCGAAAATACAAGACCATGGGTTTTTTCCATATTCTCCAGCATATTTTCAGGATAGACCATCAATTTTTCAATCACACTCGAAAAACGGTGAAGCATATAATCCAGCAGGATTGTCGCATCCGGTAAAATTATACGTTCTACAGACGAGTGAGAAATATCGCGTTCGTGCCAGAGCGGCATATTTTCATAAGCGGATATCATATAGCCACGGAGAACCCGGGCACATCCGGTTATATTTTCTGAACTGACAGGATTTCTTTTATGTGGCATTGCCGATGATCCTTTTTGGCCTTTCCTGAAAAATTCTTCGGCTTCCCGGAGTTCTGTTCGCTGAAGATGTCGGATTTCGACTGCAATTTTCTCCAGTGTCCCGCCTATCACTGCAAGTGTGGCCATGTAGTATGCATGCCGGTCTCGCTGTAAAGTCTGTGTAGAAACGGGTGCCGGAGAAATCCCCAAAATCTCACACGTATATTTCTCCACCTCGGGCGGAATATGTGCAAAAGTACCGACAGCTCCTGAAATTTTTCCAAATTCCACATCATGTGCAGCTCTCTCAAACCGCTCAATATTCCGGTTCATTTCGGCATACCAAAGTGCGCATTTCAACCCAAACGTAGTAGGCTCTGCATGTACACCATGGGTCCGGCCCATCATAACAGTAAATTTATGCTCTCGGGCTTTCTCAGCAAGAGCCTTCACAAAACGGCCCAATCCTTCCCTGATCAGTTCATTTGCTTGTTTAAGCCGATATCCGTTCGCAGTATCAACAACATCTGTTGACGTCAGTCCGTAGTGAACCCACTTTTTCTCATCCCCTAAAGATTCCGAAACCGTTCGGGTAAATGCAACCACATCGTGGCGAGTCTGTTTTTCTATCTCCTTAATGCGATCAATATCAAAAGAGGCTTTTTCGTAGAGCTTATCTACATCTTCTGTTGGAATTTTGTCAATTTTGCTCCAGGCTCTGCATGCTGCAAGTTCCACATCTAACCACGCCTGAAATTGATTTTCTTCCGACCAGATGTCGGACATCTCCTTTCTGGAATATCGTTCAATCATAACTAATCTTTACTGTACTGGTATTTTAAGTAGGGTTCCGGGTTCAATTGTGGTATCCAGGCTAACCTGGTTAATGATGGCAATATCTTCGTGCTCCATATCCATAGGCAGTTGATCAGGAAGATATTGTCTGAATGGTTTTCTTTGATCCGCTTCAACAATTTGCAGACGTACCGGCTCGATGTTGAGGATTGATTGATCCGTCAGCTGATCAAACCCTGATGTTACAAATCTGAAATCTTCTTTATGCTCTTCAAAAGAAGATTCCGGGCTGTAGTTAATAAATCTATAAATTCTGTCCTGGTACTCTACAGCATACACATGCACACCAAGCAAATTACCTTCCTGTTCGATTGTACCCTCCGCCTGATGAGCGATCCAGCGGCCTGAGCTCTGTGTGTCTCCCCTTTCTCTGAGAGTAAAACCTTCCTGATTTACAAACTGCGATATCGACTCACTAGCTGATGTATTTTCGGAATCAATTCGCATAATCATCACAGCCTCTCCCTCACCTTTAACCAAAACAACCTGAGAAGGTTGGTTTAAAACCCTCCACTGTTCCGGCACAGGGTATAAGAACTCCAGTTCAGGATGTACAAATTGTCCTTCAGTAACATATCCGTTTCTTGGATTCTCTCCGAAAACCATCCCATTGAGCATCTCCATATAACGGTCGGTTCCGTAAATGGTTTGCTCATATCCCTTTTCACGCCACTCATTGGCTAATCTTGGAATCGTCTGCTCCCTTTCGCCCGGGTTTGGGTGAGTTGAAAGCATATTTGGAATATTCTGTCCTTCCTTTTCTGAGATTCTTCTCAGGCTCGTGAAAAATTCAGATCCTTCAGCAGCTACATAATTTTTCATAGCCGAATATTCGACACCAAGCCTATCCGATTCCCTTTCATGATCACGACTGTAGCTCATAAACAAAAGCTGTGCAGCCTGGCTGCTTAAATTCATAAGAGATTCTCCGGGCAACCCCAAAAGTTCTTGCCCCAATATAGAGCCGCCAATTACGGCTACCTGCCCAATTGTTTGAGTCAATGCCCTTTGCGAAGCATGCCGGCCTGCTACGTGTCCAATTTCGTGCCCCACTACAACAGCAAGCTGTGCTTCGTTATTTAGATGAGCCATCAACCCTCTGGTGACATAAACATAGCCTCCCGGTAGAGCAAAAGCATTTACAACCGGGCTATCCAGCACTCGAAATGTAAATTCCGTATTTTTAAATTTCTCATCAGTCCCCTCTCTCCTCATATGGCTGACTTCCAAAAGCTCATCTCCTAAATTTACAACATATTCATCCAGCTGATCATCATCATACAAGCCGTACTGCGAAACAATCTCCTGGTCTACTTCCTGACCAATTTCCACCTCCTCCTGCCAGGAGTAGGCATAGGCTCTCTTGTTTCCTGAGATTGGATTTTTCTGTACTACACAGGAAGAAGCAAATACAAGTGCAGCCGCCAATATGATTAAATGTATATGTAAACGTTTCATATTATTCACCTTTCTTAGATTTAGTGCTTTCAAACTACCGATCAATAAATACCTCATCCGAGCTCTTGTTGAGGGAAATCAGGTTTTTCAAGTGGCTATAAATTATGAATAAAGCGTAAGAATCCATTGCACAGTATCGCCTTAATAAATTTGGGATAATTTCTTTCTCTTTGTTTGATAACAGGCCACTTTTCAAAGATATGTATGCATTCATGGCAGATTCACCATCATCTACACTATAAACCGAATCTTGCAACTCAACGTACGGATTATAACCGGATGTATCTTCCGATATCTTTTCAAAATCTATAATCTTGTCATAGATTTTAACCTTTTTTTTAATCGGATTATTTAAGTGGCTATTTAACTGAAAAATACTGTTTAGCACCTGCTTCAACCCGATACTTCCACTCATAAACCGATTGTAATATCCCTCCCTCACTGATTTACTTAAATCAAATATTCGATGATTATTGGTATTACCGTCAACATAGAGCAGGTTTTTTAAATCACGAATTTCTTCTTCATAAAGCATTGAATTTCGATTCATCTCCTGGAGCAGGTATCGCAGAGCTTGCGACTCAAACGGTGAATATTGAATCAAGCTTCCTTTAAAAATATCTTTGACGCTTGCGAGCTGATGTACGAAGTCAACATGCGGATAACCGCTGTTTTCACGGTCGTCTAACCATTCGTAATGTGTAATCTCTCCATCCTTTCGTAGCGAATGACAAGAAAATTGAAAATAGATAGGATGATATGCGCCTCCATTTCTATGCATTGGCAGCGCGTACGTTGCGGCTTCAAAATCTATAAAATGGAGTGGGTAATCCAGGTTATCGAGCGCAAGTTTCGATTCTTTTACCCAAACGTCCGGTACAAATTCCTGTTTGGCTTTCAAGATTTGCAGCTCTCTTCTTTGTTGAATCGAAATAGAGTATGGATTCTTTTCTCTAATATCGTCAAAGGTCTGTGTGCCTGCCTTCAATGGATAATCTTCCTGATAGTAGATGTTCTTTTCAATGAGCTCATTATTACCGTGCCCAATCAGATCAAAAACGTGGTCATCTGGGTAATTTTTTTTATTTCCGGAAAAATAATCTGTCCAACAATTTGAAACCCCATCGCCATCCGGCTTCCTAAATTTGCAGTAGCTGCATTCCTGATGAATTTCTACACCAAAACGATCCGTATTTTCCCACGATCCCTCATCAATATCTTTTAAAACATCAGGCACACTTTTATTCACATAAAAGGTATGAGAAACAGATTCAGGCAAGCTATTACACACATGCATTGTAGCCTCAGTAGCATCCATTTTAGTAAAAAGAGACTGAAACTCTTCACTAACTTTTTTTGGCACTTCATCAGCCGCAACTTCAGAAACAATCTGCATTACTCCATCAAATGAAGCATTGTACCTCTTGTCCGGAAAATAAAGGTCAACGTTTATATTTGAACTACCGACAGCGCGTTTCAATACCTCCCTCCTGTAGGCAGCTTTTACCAAATAGCCGTTCGTAGTTCTACTGAGTATGGGAACAGATACTACTCCGTTATGCAGACGTTTTTTTAACTTTCCCTGGACCTGAACAATTGTATAGCTCGTGCCCTCCTTAACCAGAATTGGAATTCTTGTGGTAAAGTTTCCATTCCTGAGCACAGCCCCGCAAATAGCTACATTCTCTTCCTTTAACCAATCTTTTGTCTCTTTCTCCGCTATTGAGGTTGAGTCTGATGTAAACTTAAGATTTGAAAATTGAAAAGCTACAGCATTTCTAAGCTGTAATTTATTGCGTTGTTTGAATGGCAGATAAGGAGAGCGTATGCTACTGCTTTTGCTGTAATGATACAGTTTAAGTGGGCATGTAATTGCTTTTAGAAAAAGTGAGTCGTTAATCTCTATTTCTCCGGCCATCACGGTATAACATTTACTTCCGGTGCCAACTCAATTCCAAACTTCTCTTTCACCGATTCGTGAATGTTCATCGCATGTTGATAAATCTCTTCTCCTGTCGCTCCGCCGTGATTAACCAAAACTAAAGCCTGGTTTTTATAGGTGCCCACATTACCAACTTTTTTCCCTTTCCATCCGGCCTGCTCAATCAGCCAGCCTGCAGGGATTTTTATTTTACCGTTGCCGGCCTCAAATGATGGCATATTGGAATATTCAGCTTTAAGTTTTTGATAAACTGAACTTTTCACAATTGGATTTTTAAAAAAGCTGCCGGCATTCCCGATAAGTTCAGGATTCGGAAGCTTTGATTCCCTTATGGCAACTACGGCATCATAAACATCCTTAATGGTTGGCTCCGTAATTCCGTTGGCTTGAAAATACTCCCGAAGCGCATAATACGAATCCTCAATTTTATGAGGAGATTTTTGAAGGCGTAGAGTCACTTCGGTAATGATCACTTCTCCCTTCAAGTCATTTTTAAAAATACTATCTCGATATCCAAAATTGCACTCATTAACTGAAAATTCTTTTATCACACCTGTTTCCGGGACAAAAGCCTTCAATCCATGAAACGAATCTCTTAATTCTACCCCATAAGCACCAATATTTTGAATTGGAGCCGCTCCTACCGTCCCCGGAATAAGTGCTAAATTTTCGATACCGCCAAAATCTCTATTAACACAGTAGGTAACTAAATCATGCCAGATTACCCCAGCACCTGACTTTACCAATACTTCGTCTTCTTTATCATTTTGCACTTCAATACCCGGAATAGACATTTTAAGCACCGGTTGGATCAGGTCTGATTTTATCAGCACATTACTGCCTCCACCTAATATGACAGGGTTATATTTTTTAAAAAATCCTTCTCTAAAGAGTGCTGCTAACTGTGATGACTCAGTGATATTTATAAATTGATCTGCTGTAGCCTCTACACCAAGTGTATTAAATGGAGCTAAGTCCACATTATTTTGAACTGATGGTTTAGATTTCGAAGTGTTCAATTGAATTTTTTTATGCTTCTGTCTTCGTCTTTTCTGACGGCATTAATTTTATCCGAAGCTTTTTCACTCTGTTATTTTTGACCGAATGAACCGTCATTTCCAGATTTTTATATATCATTCGTTCTCCTACGTTGGGTATTCGCTCCGTTAAGTGATATACCAAACCTCCTAATGTTTCAAATTCATCATCGTCGGATGAAATAGTTGTATTTAATATTTCGTCCAAATCGTCGAGGTCAATTTTTGCATCAAATATGTAGACTCCATTTTTAAATCTTGTGTAAAGCTTCTCTTCCTGATCGTCATACTCATCCCCAATATCTCCGACAATCTCCTCGAGAATATCATCAAGTGTTACGAGTCCTTCCGTGCCACCATATTCATCTACAACAATAGCGATGTGCGTCTTTTCGTGTTGGAAATCTCTCAGCAAATCATCCAGCTTTTTTGTGGCGGGAATAAACAGGGCTTTACGCGCTATTGTTTTCCAATTAATCAACTGTTCACCTATATCCGAATTGATGTAAGGAAGCACATCTTTGGAGTAGATAACACCTGAAATATTATCCAGATCATTTTCAAAAAGTGGCATACGAGACAAACCCTTTTCCTGTATAAGCTGGATCACCTCTTCCAAAGTGGCATTAACAGGTACGGCAACAATATTTACGCGAGAAGTCATAATTTCGCGAACGGTAATATTGCCAAATTCAATCACATTTTCGATGATCTCACGCTCATCACCTTTCAAGGATCCCTCTTGCTCACTCATCTCTGCCATCGTTTTTAAATCCTGAGCCGTCATTTTGTTATTGGGTTTTGGCAGAGTTTTTTCCAGACTCATTGTACTTTCAGCAATGATTTTAGACACAGGCATGAAAAGAATAAAGTGAGTATATACAAATCCCACCATTCTGCGACTCACCTTTAACGGATTATTAATCGCAATTACTTTCGGTGTAATCTCACTTAAAATCAAAATCATAAAGGTTAGGACAATGATCTCAACTGAGTAAACGATTACTTCAGAAAAACCGTAGTAAGCAGCTATTTTTCCTGTGATAACAGCAGCCATAACTGAGCTGACGATGTTGGCAAAAGTATTGCCGATAAGTATCGTGGCTAGAAGCCGGCGAGGCTTCTGCAACATTTTTAAAATTCTTGAATCTTTCGAACCATATTCACCCCCCCCCGGTCTCAGCTGATCTATCTGATTAACCAAAGAGAAAAAAGCGACTTCAGAACCTGAGTACAGGGCACTAAGCAATAGCCCGACCAGCATCAGGGTAAACTCGATAGAAATTTCAGTGAAGCTCAGATACTCCAATTGTGGTCCTGCATTAAGTAAAATCTGATTGGAAATAAATTGCATCGGATGACTGGGAGGTTCGTCGATCGTATCCAAAAATAGTACTTAATTAATGATTAGTTTGTATCTATAAAACAATATGAATAAAAAAAGGTGACGATCAAAAAGATCATCACCTTAAAAGTACGAAATGTTGGATCAATTAACCTGACCGGAATTAAAACGGCAGATCATCATCCATATCGTCAAAAGAGTCGTCCAAATCTACTGAAGCTTTAGCCGGTTTGTTTCCACCGGAATTCTGAGGAGCACCTCCTCCACTCTGATCGCCACGGCTATCCAGCATCTGCATGCTAAACGCTTTTATTTCTGTGGTATATCTTTTTTGACCTTCTTTGTCTTCCCAGTCACGTGTTTCAAGTTTGCCCTCAAAATAGACCAAGGAACCTTTTTTAAGATACTCCTGGCAAATCTCAGCGAGTCGATTCCAAACTACAACACGATGCCATTCAGTCTTCTCCTGAAGCTCTCCATTTCTGTCTTTGTACCTGTCGGTGGTTGCCACACTCATATTCGCAACAGCTGCGTTGGATTGAGTATATCTCACATCAGGATCTGCTCCCAATCGTCCGATTATCATAACTTTGTTTAATGAACTCATAATTAGTCAATCATTTTTTGTTAACGTTCTATCTATAAGAACAGAATTTTTTGCTTCCCTTACAGAATTTCTTTAAAAAATTTATCTCAATGCACTTTCCAGCTCTAATGAAGCATTACTTCCTTCATCTCTATATTTAATAATAACAGGACAGTAAGCCGACAATTCCTGCTGTCGTGCCCACTCATTTTTAATAGGCCTTGAGCCCGGTATCACAACTGCATTTTCCGGTATGGGTGATCCTTTACCAAGTAGTTTCTCATTTATACAATCGTAAACGGGAACGGATTTTGATAAAGTTACGCCCGGAGCAATTACGGCTCCTTTTTTAACTAAAATACCTTCTACAATTACAGATCCTGCACCTATAAAGCAGTCATCTTCAATTACAACCGGACTTAGCCCCACCGGCTCAAGTACTCCACCAATTTGAACACCGGCAGAAAGATGTACATTTTTTCCGACCTGAGCACAAGATCCGACAAGTGCATGACTGTCAATCATGGTACCTTCATCAACGTAGGCGCCAATATTTATATACGCGGGCGGCATAATAATCACACCTTGAGCTACATATGCACCGCGACGTACCGATGAGCCACCGGGAACCAAGCGAACTCCATCTTCGGCTTCAAACATTCGAGGCGGAATATTGTGTTTATCCACAAATCCATCATATATACCGCCATAGTTAACATTATTCCCCTCCTTAAAAGCAGCCAAAATAGCTTCTTTCACTTCAATATTGGCACTCCAGGTCTCACCATCCTTTTCAGCCGCCCTTACTGTTCCATCTTCAAGTTGATCTAAAACTTCTTCCCAATTCATTTCAATTATTATTTTTTTTATACCAGTTTATAATTTCTTCGTCAGCTTGTTTTAGCTGATTCATATTGTTTAACTCTTTTTCAGTGAGCGGTGCTCTTAGCGCTGAGCTTTCAATAATCCCTTTTTGATGCAATAAGGCTTTTACCGGGACCGGATTTGGCGCAGAGAACATAGCTTCTACGGCACGTTTCCAAACCGGAAATAGCGAGTCCGTTTTACCTTCTAGACTGAGCTCTACATATTTAGCTGTTTCTTCAGGCCATACATTTGATGAAACCGATACAAGGCCTGAGCACCCGGCTGCTGCAAAAAATGGCAACAGTGCATCATCACCACTAAACATAGATGCCTGAGGCACCATTTCCCTATACTCCTTATAATCAGCAATACTGCCACTCGCCTCTTTGATTGACCAAAATTTTGAATGACCGGACAGCTCCTTGATAACTGTTGGGGGAATTTTCACACCGGTACGAGATGGAATATTATAAATCATGCATGGTTTTTCAGCTACGTCCATCAAATCCAGGAACCAGTTTTTTTGGCCAACAGGCCCTGGCTTTGAGTATAACGGTGCTACCATTAGAAAAGCATCCACTTTATCATTACAGAATTGAATCCATGCTTTCTGATTCTCAATTTGAAAACCGCCCACTCCCACCATTACAGGTACTGAAAGATCCAGATTTGCCGAAAATTCGATAATCTCTTTTTTTTCATCATCAGTGAGCGCCAATCCTTCCCCTGTGCTTCCAATCAGAAGGATTCCATTGCCGGCCGACTCTTGCCTTCTGATCAGTTTTTCAAGGTCGCCAAAATGAACTTCCCCTGATTGATACATTGGGGTGATAAGTGCTGTCCAAAGCTTGGTGTTGATCATAGTAATTTTGAAAATGCTTGGTCAAAAATTGACGAAAATGGATAAACTCCCGGTTCTATTTGCGGATTTTTCAGCAAATACTCTGCTGTCCAGATGGCTCCTTCACCAAAAAGCTTTCTGCTGTGAGCTTCGTGTTTCAGATAAATAGATTCATTATTGGTTTGAAGGTGCAGGTTATGTAATCCTTTTACATCCCCCTGTCTGTCAGACGAAATTGAGGCATCACGTCCCAGCCACTCCTGCCAGGATAGCGCCGTGCCACTTGGAGCATCTTTTTTATGAACGTGATGTACTTCATGAATATGATATTCGGGATCTTGCAAGAAATCTCCACCCTTTCCTAAAATATTCAGCGCTTTTCGAATAAGGTTCATGCCTAAACTAAAATTGGAGCCTATCACCCATTTTGCGTTTACCTCTTTTACCTGATCGGGTAAATTTTCAGGCCACGCATAGCCGGTTGTGCCCCAAACGGCCGGAATTCCGGATTCCAAAACTATTTCACTCACTTCTTTAGCAGCTTCGCCGGGCACGAAAATAATTGCAATATCTGTCTCCTTTAACTTGTCAGCAGTAATCTTGCTATTTGAATCAAAACAAACTGCCTTCTTGCCTAACAGTTCTGCTACTGCACTGCCCGTTTTCCCTGTACCAATTACGGATACTTTCATGATATCATTTATTGTATAAATCGTTCATGTAATTTTTGAACTACTTCCTCTGCACTTTGCTCATTTACAAGAAAGCAGAGATTATGAGAACTGGCTCCATGGCATATCAACCGTACATTTATACCTTCCAAAGTACTAAAAACCGGTCCGCTCAATCCAGAAGTAGTATGCAGGTTATTCCCAATTAATGCAATCAGTGAGAGATTCTCCTCAATTTCAACTTCACAGAATGTTTTTAATTCGCTTATTACATTTTTGGGCAGAAAGTCTTTACCCGGTGTTCCGACATTTGTATCCAGTGTAAGTGATACACTCACTTCACTGGTAGTTACAAGATCTACACTAATTTTGTGATTCGACAAAACCTGAAACAGACGAGCTAAAAATCCGTGCCTGTAAAGCATATCGAGGCTGTGAACCGTAAGCAAGGTTTGATTTCTCCTTAAACTGATTGCACGAATCGGGGGCTTTTCCTTCGTGTTTTTCATAATCCACGTTCCCGGAAGGTGCGGTTCCAAACTTGAACCGACATAAACACGGATATTTTTTCGAATAGCCGGAACCATCGTAGCCGGGTGCAGTACTTTTGCACCAAAAACGGAAAGCTCTGCAGCCTCATCGAAACTAATTTCTGTTATGGGTTTTGCCTTTTTTACAATTCTTGGATCGGTTGTATAAACAGCCGTCACGTCTGTCCAGATTTCCAGCACATCTGCATTGACAGCTTCTGCGAAAAGTGCAGCTGAATAGTCACTTCCTCCTCGTCCAAGTGTAGTCGTAACTCTACTTTTTGTTCGCCCGATAAATCCTTGAGTTACGAAACAATTGCCCTTCAGGTACGGAAGTATTCCGGTTTCAGCATTTTTCTCAATTGTTCCGATATCAGGCTCTGCTGAACCGTGATTTTGATCGGTTTGGATAATCTCACGCGCGTCCAGCCACGCCACCTTATCACCGATTGACTCTCTCAGTACATAAGAGAAAATTGTGGAAGAAATAAGCTCACCATACGAGAGTATTTCGTCGCCATATTGAGAGGTTGCTGCTTTAGATGAAGTAACTTTTTCTTCAAGTTCATTAATCAGTTGGCCAACGCGCTTCCTGGCTTCTTCCTCAGACTTCAGCTGACCACAAATTTCATAATGCTTTTCTCTAATCAGATTAATTATCTCATGCTTTTCATCAGGATCTTTCATACCAATAAGAGTTGTCAGGAGGTTGGTAGTGCCTGATGTTGCACTAACCACAATAATTTTTTTGTCGCTGTCCGATTTAACAATATTGGCACAACGGTTCATGGCTTCAAAATTGGCCATGCTGGTACCACCAAATTTTGCAACTTTAATCAAGTCTGGCATTTATTAATTTTCATATTTTTGTGGGTGCGAATATAGCAATTTGAAACTCATAATACACTAGCTTAATAGTGCATCGTATCTTCAGAACAAATTCAGTATTGAAATGTTCCGGCAGTTACACTTGTTTAGTTCCCTGATGCAAAACTCTTCTTTTCAAAACTATAGATTTGAATAAAAGATTTTGTATTTTGACCGACTTAGAAAGATGGCGGTGTTATTATATATCGCTCTTGGAACAAGAAGTTTAATTAAATTAACCGGGTGATAATTCATGCCAAGCGGAAAGAAAAGAAAACGATCTAAAATTGCTAAGCACAAACGGAAAAAGCGTCTACGCAAAAACCGTCATAAGAAGAAAAAGTAAGCTAATTGCTTAAAGTAGAAATTATGGGCACTCATCGAAGTGCCCTTTTTTATTTTATGCAGCTACTACGGAAACACTACTGTCCGCAATTTTAATAATTCGGTTGGCCTTATATAGAAGATGAGTCAATTTCCGGCTTACAAATTCATTCACCTCATTCAGACTTTCAAGGTCAGTCATTGTAAATTGGAAATAAGAGATCAGATTGATCGCGGTGAGATATTTACCATATGAATCTCCATCTATTTCGAGATGCCATCGTGTAATAATGTCATCGCTAATAAGGAGTTCATTAACGTCTTTACTGACACGGTCCATCCATTCACTCGCTTTTTCAATGCGATAATTGGTATCTCCGTTGGTTTGATTTGGCTGGCTTTTCCGTTCATCAAAATGCCAGACCAACTCAACATCAATCGATGGTGATATATTCACCTCGGTGAGATGTTTTTCTTTCAGCATTGGATGTTTATCCGTACCGTTCAGCTGATTTGCAAGGTTTGCTTCGCGGAAACTGTCCCAATCGAAATTAATGTCGAGTTTTTTGAGATGATTTGTAGAATCTTTCAGATCAATTACGATCTCCAGTCCAGCAGCATTTATCCTGGATTCTTCCCAAGTTTTGAATTTAACGACGTTAATATTTCTCTTGTTCAGCAGGCTATTTATTTTGTTTACTACCGATTGAAAAATAGGATATTGCATAATCGTACTCTTTCAGGTTTAGTCAACTATTTCTCTCGCTCGAATGAATAACTTTTACGCTTTAATATATCTATCAAAGGAGTTAAATCCCAAATTTACAGGACGTAAATTTGAATTCAGTTACTCTCCACACAAGGATGTTTGGGAAGGGTATTTTAGTTCAGATAATAAAACAGACCGGCTCATTTTTAGCTCAAACCCGTCTGAGACGGCTATTTTTGCTGATAAGTTTCGCGGCGCAAAAAAATCGAACGTCACAGAATTCTTTGATCGTTTAAAAAATCAGAAAATTTTAACGATTGAACTGGCTGACCAAGACCGAATTATTTCAATCATATTTGATGGTGGAGCAAAACTGGTATTTCAGGTTTTTGGGAATAAGCCAAACGTGTTTTTAGTGGAAGATGGTATGATTACCGAATCCTTTAAGGGAAGTGATGAAATTCTGGGTAAATCTGAACCCACCCCCCGTCTGCCAAAAGAGAAAACCTTCCCTGAAAAGGAATTGTCGGCAAAAAGGACAATCCTCCATTTTTATCCGGCTTTTCCACGGCATTTAGTTCAACCGATTATTGAACATTTTGAGTTAGAGAACAAATCGATGGAAGCAGCCAAAAAAACTGCGGACCTTCTAGTTGACGCAATGCTAAATCGAGCAGAGTTTAGAGTTTTACAGGATGGCAACCTCTGCCTGATACCTCAGGATTTATTGCCAATTGAAAATATGGAAACGTTTGACAGCGTGAACGAAGCCATTCGCTTTGCCTACTACAAAACATCCAGGGAGCGGCGACTTTCATCCCGTATACAAACCTTTAAACCAAAACTGGAAGAGACGTTAAACCGAAATGAATCAACAATCGAGCAGCTGGAAGATGCCGAAAAAGGCTTAGAGCGTGCCGAGAAGTATGAAGAGTATGGACACCTTTTAATGTCTCACGCTCACGAAAAAATAGACCCCGGAACGGAGTCTATCACAGTTCAAAACTTTTATGATGACAATGAGCCGGTTGAAATTCCCCTTAAACCAAATCTGAGTATAGCAGAGAATGCCCAGCGTTACTACGATAAGTCGGCGAAAGCGGTTCGAAGTGTTGAGGAGTCAAAAAACAGGCTAAAAAAGCTAAAGAAAGAGACAAAAAGGCTGAAGTCAATTATTCAATCATTTAATGAAATTGAAAAAATTTATGAGTTTGATGATTGGTTTAAAGAGAACGAAGACGAGTTAAAAAGTCTCGGTGTACTATCAAAAGCCAAACAAGTTACTTCCCTTCCTTACAAGAGGACATCAATTGACGGATATGAAGTTTGGATTGGTAAAAGTGCTAAAAGCAATGATCGCTTGACTTCAGACGCTCATAAAGAGGATGTCTGGCTGCACGCACGCGGTGTTTCCGGATCGCATGTTGTTATTCGCATGAATAATCAGAAAGAAATGCCGCCTAAACATGTAATTTTAAAGGCAGCTTCAGTTGCAGCCTGGCACTCAAAAGCTAAAGGGAGCAATCTGGCGCCGGTAATTGTTACAAAACGGAAGTACGTTACGAAACCAAAAGGATCAGCCACCGGAGCAGTTAGAGTACAGCGTGAGGAAGTTGAAATGGTAACACCACAAAAGGATTTTAAATGATAGACAATCTGCTGACTCAACCTCTTTTCCTTTGCGGGATGATGGGATCCGGAAAGTCTACAATTGGAAAAGCTCTTGCCCAGAAACTTTCCGTACCCTTTCACGATCTGGATAATCTGATAGTGGAAAAAAGCGGTAAAAGTATACCTGAAATTTTTGAAAATGATGGCGAGGAGAGTTTCAGGCAAATTGAAAAAGATTTGATTATTCAGCTTTCTCAAACCGCAGAGGGAATTATCGCTCTGGGAGGCGGCACACTTCAAAATCAACAGATTACAGACCATGTTAAACTGAACGGATGGCTCGTTTTTCTGGATTGTAAACCCGATACTCTTTACAATCGGTTAAAAGACAGTTCA